>Ga0126337_10001126_pt1 | contig 15603 bp, 5 predicted proteins | sample DipCmetagenome_FD_92527 | JGI IMG/M metagenome (GOLD analysis project Ga0126337, IMG submission 92527) | Coral microbial communities from La Bocana,Puerto Morelos, Mexico - Diploria C A metagenome | ecosystem: Host-associated > Invertebrates > Cnidaria > Coral | place: La Bocana,Puerto Morelos... | reverse complement strand
TTAATGTCAGTTTTTGTATGTGTCTGTCCTCTTATTGATGATAAATTGCATCATAACATTGTCAAAGTGGTTGTGGAACCAAGAGCCACAGGCAAGTAGTTCTGCATCAAACTTTGACAATGTTAAGACAAAACCTATCTTCAATAAGAGGACAGAGGCATAAAAAACTGACGTTAACTTGTTTTATTTTACAATAACAAGAACTGAAACTGGTCAAATGCTGGGAATAAATAAAGTTTTTCAATGGCCAATCTGATGTATGCGAGTAGCTCATTTGCATAGTGCAGCGTGTGCACATCTGATTTTTCAATTTTCCCATCTGTACACTTATTGATGATAAAAATGAGGCAATCAGCATGCAAGAAATTAGACAGTTACTGTAAAAATACAGATGGTGAATGATTCAGACATAAAAATGTTAGCCTCCTTCTTTATTCAACACATATATACATGTATGGATTCATAACCAAAGTTTCTAATCTGGTGGCTATTGACTAGCCTGGGCTAAGAGGATAACACACACTTTACTGAAACTTCAATTTCAGTCAACTCCCACAAAAATAATATTGTAATGTGTGTTCTTTAAAACAACAAAAGCAATGTCTGTCAAAATGTCTGAGTTCCTATTACAGAGTAATAAAAGAAACAGAAGTCACTAAAATGTAGATTCATGGGGCTTGCAAACTTCTCAAGTTTTAGCTTAAAGGATTATTCAATGAAAACAAAATTTTCTGAATCCAGAATTTCAGTTGCTACCTAATCAACAAAGGCCTCAATTTTCGTTTTTTAACTCATCACTGTGTGCTCTCTATCTCTGGAACTAAAATGTGTCGCTTCATTTTAAGTCAAATAAAATAAAGCAAGATAAATTACCGCAATGATCTTTTCCACGTTGGCTGGTTCATTCACAGGAAGATTTTCCTGCTGGGAGGAAAAGCAAATGAAGAACAATCATTACATAACTAAAGGATAGACATAAATAATACTACAACACATAGATAGATATACATAAAATGGCCTTGACATGGCAAATCTGGAAACCTTGCCTCTTCCCATAGGCCACAAAGAGGATTGTGAGGGCAATGTCTCATTAAAAATCAAGCAGTAAGACATCAATGGATAGGAAGTGCATCTGACAGAATTTAAACAGCAACTTGATCAAAAGAAATATATAAGTTATATCTCCGACACTGTTATCTCCATCTCAACAGCTGGCTTTTAAGTAATTGCAAATGAACTTTCTTTTCAGTCTACGGTCATTTAAAGGATCATGCAAGGGGAAAGAATAACCACTACTGATGGCAATAAAAATTCCTCAAAATTAAAGGAGAAGATCAGAACAATGCAGACTGGAATAGAAAAAGAAGATTGACAGACTCTTACATTAAAGAATCATGGTTAGGCCTTTTAGTATTCACAAATTCGCTTTTCACCTGTTTCAGTACAAAATGACAATTGAACCGCTATTGGTTTAGATCCCTGCGTCAACAAAATTCTAATTCCTTCTGAAGTATCTACACAAGGATGGCCTGTCATAAATATACCTTGAGGGCATGAGATGTAATTAAAGAGAGCTTTTTTTGTTTTGACTTTAAAATTTTTAATTTGGCAGAAGCATTAGGGCTATGTCATGAATGTTGAACATAAAGTATGGATTGAAATGACTAAAACAAACCATTCAAGTGGTTGTTTCAAACATTTTCTGTTTCCTTTTTCGCTTTAGCATATTAACTCTGAGAAAATATCATGATGACAATTATGATAACTTATATGAAAAATTCTCTTTCAAATAATTGCTTGAAGTTATATTACTTGCTTAAAAGGAAGGAACAAATCTAATAAAGGCCACTGCCCATATGAATTTTGTGATTAGAAAAAAAAAAAGAAAAGAAGAAACACATTTGCCATTACCCATGAATTATTATTAAATTTTCAGAGTTGACAAATCTAGATTTATTCTAGAGCAACAGTAAAATTAAGGTCTAACTGATAAATATAACCCATCAAATTTATGATTAAAGAAAACCTATTAGAGATGAATACGTGACAGCAGTTTAGCATCTCCAGCTTCACTTAAAATGATAATATTTCTCACCAAATTTCACCCTTTTCCCCCAAAACAGTAAAACACAATACATTGTATTAAAATACTAAAACCTTCTATTTTTGCCTTTATACCACAGAGTGTGATTTGTATTTTAATACATAATAAAAAGAAAAATCCTTTGTTTAATTGAAACTGAGTCTTTTTACGACACCTGGTGTTGAAGAGTAGATATTCCAAATCAGCTGACTATATTTTAGTGTGATTGTTATGCAAATCACTATACTGGCAAAAATAACATAAGAAACATTTTTGTCAAAAACAGTGACTTTCTGGTTATTACTGTTAAAATCTTGGGCAGTGAACCCACAAAATAGAGCAGAACTAAATGTGTCTGAAACAATCAAGCACAAGCATCAAATTTCAATCAATACTACAATACACAAAAAACATCTGCTGTACGAGGAGAAGAAGATTTTCTTTCAAAGACAACCAAAACAAAATTCTAATTCTTATCTAGAATTCAATGTGGTTTAATAAAATGACCACATGAAAATTTCTTCGCAACTTACTCGAAGCCAGCAGCCCTGTTCTTAAAGAAATACAACATCAACAAAATATGCATGGAGCAAGCAACAGTTAAACATGCAAGTTATGAAATGAAAATTGATCAGCCAATGTCTAAACCACATCACCATCACTTAAGCTTCAATCAGTTTAATAGTTTTCTGTGTGGGTTTCTATCTTAACAAAAATAATTTATTAGTGTTCTATTGTTGCCTCCACCCACAAGGAGACTTAACAAAAGAAGATTTACTTAAACAGAAGTGTCACTAAAACAGTTCTTTCATGTCACGGCAAAGCAATCATTCCAGTAATTAACAAAAGTTTGATATCATGTTTGCCACTTTTTGAAAAATTGTAATTTTGAATAAATTAATATTATATTGAAGATGAGCTAAAAAACCAGAAGAAGACCTAAATTAAAAATCTCAATTTTTCTTCGGAACACTACCATTGAACTATGAAAGTCTACACGGATAGTGATACATCGAAATACAACTGTTAGCTGATGATTTCCAAGGAGAAAAGAGATGTCAGGCTTTTGGCCAGATGGGTGTCCAGGCATCCTGTGGACAGCCACTTGTTAAAGGAAACTGTTTTAGTTTTGTTATGCTGCCTTATAAATTGTTCATTTGAGCAGGCCCTATAGCACATTTTGGACACCCACTATTCAAATCCTGGTTAAAAGCCTGATTTCAAAACATCACTATATATGGACAACAACAGCAACAGTCTACCAGTGCAAAAAGTTGATATTAACTGCTTATTTTACAAATTAAAATATGCTTCTAACTAACATCTACAATGATTTCATTCAGTTGCATTAACTATTGCAACTTTGATTCACAAAACACTTTCTAATATGTAACTGGAAGTAAGAGAAACTTTGCTTAAAAGACTAGTTATTTAAATGGCACTTAAACAACTTAAGCTCTAAAAATAAAAGTAAATGTATAGATGCCTTTCTTTTGCACAGAAAAATTGGCAAGTGCCATGCTATACTCTCAAACAAACTTTAGCAGCAAATGTGTTCAATAGTTGATTTCCAAGTTGCCTTTGACTCTATTTTAAAACAAGTCCTTCTGCAAATCTTTTCAAATGAAAAGTACTTTGATTTATGTGAAAATCAATGTGTAGGTGTAATACATTTTTGGCATGAAGACTTATTTGGACTGATACAACAACAACAACTGGGAAATGGCCTATTAAAGAATTTTGTGAAATTTCTATACAAGGATAAGAAGCAGAAACAATCATAATACACACTGTTTCTTCTAAAAACAGATTGAATCTAACATAATTCTCATCTTAAGTTTAGTTACTTAATTCTTTACCATGTGTTCAAATGAAACAAACATGTAACCCTACCTCCACTGAAGATGCAGGAAGAGTCCTGAAGACAAAGAGAAAATTTAATTAGTTGAAAATGATCTCAGAAAACAAGCCCCTGGACACACATGCACATATGCAGACTGTGCAGCTATGCTTACAACCACTCTCACCCTGCACAGAATATACAGCACAGAAATACCATGTTCAGAGTTTTAATCACTGACAAATATTCCTTTATAAGATCGACATGATTAATCCTGCCTGCAATGAAACTCTACCATACACAAAAGAAAGCTTTCAAACTAATGCTACTAAAATTATGTTAAATTGAACTCTAACTTTGAAACAATTTTCAGCAAGAAGTTGGAAAAATGTAATAGCAGCCACTTTGTTTAAAACTCCTGTTAGATGACTATGTTGGCAACATTTTTATAAATGTTGCCAATGACAAATCCTTTTGCGAATATTAACATTACCCGGGCTATGTTTGTTTTCAAGTTGATAATTCAAAATAAGTTTAAATTACTCTCAAATGAGTTCAGAGATGCTGATTTACATGTAAATACATACAAAATGTTCTTTAATTGGAAACCATTTGTGAAAAGGGTCTGTAATGAATATATAATTGTGGATGTTTGGCAAGAGCAGTCTATAAAAGGGATACAGTTTAACCCAAGCCTGTAACCATAAACTAGAGTATAATGATCACCATAGATTTCTTTATGTTAGTTCTGAGAAGTTGGTGGTAGATCAAAATGCAGTGGAACATAAATTTAATGCACAGCTATGTAACAAATTCCTCATTATAACAAAGAATATGCTTCAGCCATGCCAAAGTTACAGGTAATGTATAGAACAGAACCTTGACATACCAAACTTCGATATAGTGAAATCCTACTTATAATAATAGTCTGGAAGTACAGCAATATGACAAATAAATGTCAAGTCAGGTGCAAAAGAAAGAAAAAATCTGTGCTCCCTCACTTCGATGGCGGACACACTTTGCAGATGCAAGCTAAAAGATAGAGGCAATCTACATGGGTACAATTCATTGATTACACATCTACTGTCTGTAGTGATTTTCAATTTCCAGCAGTTTTCTTTCAGCCTTGGTATATGCACAGGCTGGAACTCATGCTCTGAGAAACCCTTAGCATCATTGTTGTAATTTTGTGTAAAGTATGTGTTACTTGGAAAAGGTATAACCTATAACATCCTCCACTAAGCAGTGCACCTCATACAGAAATAAGCACAAATGTTATTTAATTGTTCAGATCTGGGAATCCCGGTTAGTCCATTTACCCATACATGTACCTTTACATAACAAACATTTTGGATGTTTTCTGCAAATTAGTTATAACAAGGTTTTTGATATAACAAACCAGTTTCCCCAGTCCCTTTGTATTTCCTTAATTGAGGTTCTAATAATTGGGCATCAAACATAGCACAATACATCATCATTTAGTTTAAGTTGGGCAGACTAAGAGCAAACTATTTCACCCAATGCAAGGTAAACCACAGCAGGAACTGTTCTCCTGAGTGATTTAAATGTTTTTAATTAATAATTACAGACAACAACTCAGGGGAACCTCTTGTTGAAGGGTAGATCTGTACTTATTAATTGAAAGTAATGTGATAACTGAAAAGAAGGATGCTACCAGTATTCCACAGTAGAAGTAGAATCTAGTACTCTAATGTAAATGCTACACTCTGATTTCTTACCGTTCAGGCATAGACAGTTTGATCTTAGGAGGTTTACTCTTGCTGCTAGAGCTGACTTTAATAGTCTGTTCTTTACAGCTTTCCCCATTCTCCTTCTCACTGTGGCCTTTGCCTTCCTTTTGCCCTTTCATTTTGACTGCTCCTTGATCTGTTTCCTTGTCATCACTTGGACGAGATTTAACTGCACCATTAACAACAGGCTTGGCCTCAGTCTTTTTCATTCCTGGAGTAGTTTCTTTGAGAGTAGGAGACTTCAATTGTGATAAGGTCTTTTTTGTTTCAGCTGACTTGGATGGAGTAGAATCTTTAAGAGTTGGAGATTTCAAATGCGATAGGGTCTTTTTTGTTTCAACTGGCTTAGATGGAGTAGTTTCCTTAAGAGGTGGAGATTTCAGATGTGCTAAAGTTGAGTTTTTAGATGAAGCATTAGTGTCTGGTGTCTTTGTCACAAGAGGGGATTTAGTAGATGAATGTCCAGTGCCATTTAAAATGCCATTGACTTTCTGATTTTTTACACTTTTCCCTTCTTCTTTGGACAGTTTGCTGGCAGTTTTTAACCATGCCTGGTTGCTAGATAATGCAGCCTTAGTTTTCTTTAGTTCACTACAGCTCTTGGAGTCTTTGAACTTTTGATCAAAGATGAACTTCTGGTCAACTTCTACAGGAGTTTGTGGTAGTCTCTGAATGCCTAGCAGATGACTGCCATGTTGAAAAAGAGATGATCCAATGGTGTCATATTTCCCCAGTGTGGCCTGTTGGAAAAAAAAATTGAAAACAAAACCACATCAGCTAGCATCATTTGAATAATTAGGACATGTTAGGGCATGCCAAAAGGTTTTATGGGCAGGGGAAAAGGCTTTACATACAAACAATACAATTCAGGGGGCAGCATAACTGCAAGTGTGGCTTATACACCAGTGTTTATGGTACATGACTGTGAATGAGTACACCTTATATACAAGTTAATTTGCAGTGTGTTAATATCGACTTTCAACCAAAAGGGGAGAGGAGATCCAAAAATTTATGTATGATCAGTCCAGTTTCATGAAGACCTCCTTAAACTCACCAATCTGAGAGGAGATGGTTGGCAATTTTGTCTTACCTGAATTTTCTGCTGAAGAGCATCATCGCCTGAAGGCTGAACCTGCAGGTTAAACAGAAAATTCAAATGTAATTGTTTTATCCTCTTGTTACAATATTACATGCATACATGATTCAAATTGATTAATAGCCCCCCAAAATGCAAAGGTATTTTCTTTGTTCCGGTGTAAATTGTACCAAGAGCAATATTGAATCACGACATGTTCATCAAGTCTTGGGAGTTCTAAAACTTTCTCAATCACTCAAAAGAGACAAGAAAATATTGCTCAACTTCTTTTTAGAACACTATGATATTACTTGATTTGATTTGTTTGTAAAAATGTAACTTTTCCTTGTGTGTACAGTCACAGCAGGACAGATGGTTTTTAAATAATGTAAATGAGAGCTCCTGACCAACAAAGATCTGTGTATGTTACCAAAACTGTTTACAGAACAACCTAGGGGCTATCATCAAGTGCTTACTTTGACAAGGCTTTGTTTCATCAGGTTTATTTATACAATACATTGATACATTAATTAATTGATTTAGCTCCTTCCTTTCTTAGTTGAGTGTTACTTTTTAAAGAAGAGCCTGTTTCCCAAAAAGTCTTCCCTACAAAACTGACATTACAGTGACATAGCACAGGCTAAAAAGACAAGGGAACTAAAACACTGGATCAATACAATATCTTGTTACTCTTTGGGATGAAATTTTCTTTTCAATTACTTTCAAACACAGATAGTAGTATAGAGCAGATCAAAATACAATCAAGAGGATAAAGGGAAAGAAGACTGATTCTTGCTAAAAACTGCACTAAATACATGTACATAAATTAATGCATAAATTACGGTAAGAAACAATTGCATGCGAGGTTGTTCACGTAATCTGGTTAAAAAACTACGGTTCAGAAAATTTCAATATTCCCAAATCTTAAATAGTATTTTTTTTTAAAAAAAGACCTCCAAGAATATCTGAGGGTTGCTTCTTGTTTTGTTTCCTTTTGGAGCATTATGAGAATGAACTATATACAAATGTTGTTACTTGTGTAATGAGGGCAGTGCTATCCACTGCTTTTCACTGTAATATCTCAGTTCTATCGTCTCTTATAGTGCACCATGTGACAACAAAACACCAGACAACATTTGTGGAATGCCTCAAAAAAGATGCAGTAAAATAACATCAGACATACCTTTTTGGGTTCTGGAAATAATGGGTGCTCACCAGAGGTCTAAAATGTAATAGAGAAACTAATTAGTACTAAGTTTCCTTCACATAGTAAAGTTAGTGAGTAAATAAGTTTGTTAATCTTGCGCAAATGTTTTCAAGTTTGCTAACTGTAGAAATTACAAAAATGTGACTTTTTTACACTGTCAAAGAACATACAGCCAAACAGAATACAGGAAAGCTGTTATTTACTCAATGATATTACATGTACTTGCGATCTTCCCATCATGCACTGCATGTATATCACTCTCCCTTAACTTATCTATCTGCAAAGGTAGTCTTTTTACTTTTCATTACAAAAATGTCACTCTGATGAGAGCAGTATTAATTGAAAGTAATTTCTTCCAACCAAAGTCAAAACCATTATCCAAACAAGTAGTAACTGGGTCAATATCACAGCCATGTATTTTAAGCAACCAAAATTAGGTTATGCTAAAATACTTTGCATGAGTTTCCTCCAAATTAAAACTTGCACATTAAGATCTGACCTTTGTTTGATAATATTTGCCTTTGTGGTTAACACTGGGTATACCCAGTTACTTTTATGGGGGACTCTTACGCATTTATATCCATACAGAATCATCGCAATATTTCACATTAAGTATTCCATTTAAATCTACATTATTTTATAGTGATTGTATAAAGCGATCACATCCCTCTTGAAGACATGGATGTTTGATCTTTTGTGGAGAAAAATGTCTCACATTTATGATATCATCAAATAAAATACTGTTTTATCCATTTATAGGTAAGCTGCAATTCCAGTACTAAGTAATTTGAACAATTGCAACAGATTCCAACTTGGAGGCTAATGAAACTTGACTCTCAATATGAGAAACTTAAAGTTGGGCATTAAGTTCGCTTCTTGTTTCCCTGGGTTCACTTCAAAGTCTTGGAATTCTTAACTCAAAATATTACAAGGTGCATAGAAGATTAAATTTGGATGCCAATGTAAATGCAAATCACAATATTTAAACCATGATTTTAAAGCTCAAAAAAATTATCCTGCATTTGCTGGACGTGATATTTCTTAGCAGGCTTAACAATACTTAGATTGGTTATTAACAATATTGTGATCTACCACACAAAGATAATGACACAGATCAAACAATATTGCCAATATGTGACCTCTTGAACAAAGGACAAATATAAATAATTTCATGCAGAATCACAACAGATCAAAAGAAGGTCAAACATTTATTAGTTGTTGTTGCCTAGCCATCTGCCCACAAGAGGAGAGGCCTGGCTTGGTCCCAAAAAAGCAATTTTATTTAGCTAATTTTTAAACTAATAGAATAAACTAATCACACTTACAGAGGCCTGCCTTGATAGTTTTGCTCTTCGTCGTCGTTCCTCTTCTCTCTCTCTCTCATGAATTGCCAATCTGAATTGAAAAGAAACACAAAAGTTTAGTCGGTAACAGGCACTCACATAAAAAGGGGATTATTTCTTTAATGAGTATAACTGCAAACTATCACACTATAAAATAAGTTCAAAATACTTGTTCATTAGCATTGCAGATTAAAAGATGTTTTGATTGCACATATCGCTACTAATAGCAGCCCCAGTAATTTAAGAGATAACCTAGTATGCAATTATCACAATCAAACATACTACTCATTATTTTAAAAAAACTGGTGGTATGTGGACAGGGAGTACTTATTGTCTATCACTCGCAAATAGCAAATTCCCTGACAAACAACTGCACGACACACTTTGCCATGTTGTACAGTTTAATAAAGCAATACAACAAAAGAATTGTCCAACATGAACATGTATGTACTACATAACTGCAGTTCATCTGGTTGTAAGATGACAATTATTAAACAATTATCCCTAAAACTCATGAAGAATATGGTCCAGTGCTGGCCTGCAATGTCTACAATCTTGCTACATGTAGGTTAAAGTAATAAGGTACCTGTACACCATTTTGCAGAATATTATTGCTAAGTATTGATTATCAATGACGCACACTGATGGCACAACTGTACTTAAGTGTAAGCAGTATATATAATCACTGTAGTTTCACATTTCCCTTCAGAGTATTTTTTCCAAGCTATAAGACCAGGATAGTTTTAGTGTCAACATAATGATACATCTTGCAGTTTAAATTACTTAAGAGATTGTAAGTAAGAATGTTTCAAACAAAAGCAATAAAATCAAGGCTCTCATATTAACTCGATAAAAAAAACATTGCTGTCAAGATTTTTTCCTTGATATTACCAAGCATACTTCACACTTCAAAGTTACATGGTATTTTTAAGACTGCTGAAGCTCCTAAGCAAATGTCAGACAACAGAGATTTATTTCCAAAAGTGGAATTAAAAATAAAACTAGCATTAACAAATATTTTTTGTAGGTTTTTTTTGCCATAGATGGCATTCTCTACTGTGATTACATCACAAGATACTAACTAACGACAAACTTGCAAGTGTTCCTAATATAAATCACACGTCACTTAAGCCTGGGAACATGATCAAATGTGTTTCATGTCAAATTAAAGCATTGTTTCGTGTTTAACTTAGCTTAAATTACATTTAACAACATAAAACAAAACCAATAATATCTAGCTTTCATACTTAATGAAACTTACAACCAAAGTGTCTAACTATAACAAATCGACAGGGATTTACTCAGCTACAACAAACAGAAATTATTTAAAGAATAGCCCAAAGCATTTTGTACTTGTAAAAAGCATTTGTGTAACAAGTCTGAACCATGCCTTAAAAATTCTTTAACACACTACAATTGATTAAGTGGCCAAGATTAATATTTATACTTCTACAGCTAGAACTTGGAAAAGTTATTTTAAAAAATGCTTTAGCGAGTTATATCACTATCACATTCAAGCTGTTTGCTATTATTAACTGCAGATTATTTCAACAACGATTGTGTATAGGTGAATCATGCCACATACTTCTGAAGGAAAAACAAGTTTGAGAGTCAGACACAAGATCAGCATAACTTTATTACCAATGGAAATTAAATTTCATCCTGTAACTCAACAGAGTCACGGTCTAAACAATTCACTAATTTCGTATTGGAAACAAGATTTCTCTTATCTTAGTTTGTGCATTTCTCTCTGGCCAAACCATCACCCTAGATACCACAAACCACAAAGTATATTTAAACAAACCTAATAACCATGTATAGCAAACAATTGACAAAAGAGTGAATCTCTGAATGTTTACTTTTCCCTATAAGAGAAAATACTTGCAAAGCAGGGTTTATGCTGTGGTTTGTATTAGCTCGTAATGGTTCGATTCAACAGTCAGCTGGTCAAAGATGCGATCACACGTTCGTAATTTGCAAGGAAATGGTGCCAAAGATAACAGAGATTTCCCAATCGTGTTGCACTGAACGTGTGGCATACACATGTTGTGAAGTTGCCCTGTCAAGTCGTCATAGCGTATAACATTAGACATGGCATAACAGTGTCTAAGATGTCCAGCAAAGCAATCTAAACAGCAGGCCCTTGAAATAAAACTGAAAGCATATTTCGCATACAGGAACATGTGTTGATTTCCAGAAACTCCAAATTTCCGATTAAATGCGGTTTCGGTATACTGCTACGAAAGAAAATATTACAATTCCCAAAACTCAGGAAGTAAAAATAATTGATTACGAACCAATCCTAGGTAATAATAACCTTTACATTTCCTGCCAACGTACGCAATAAACAAAAAACCTTCGCAGACTTTTAAATTGTGCATAAATAGACTATTTCGGAAACAGATCTGTTCTAAAAATTTACTAGCAATACTTGGCGGAAGCTGGTCCGTCTGATGCTTGAAAGCCATCTGTCTGAAGTTTTTCCCAACGAAATTACACAACAAACGCCACAAAACGTGCCCATTGAAAAGGGAATGAAAATCATAATTTACTAAAACAGGAATTAAATCTATTCTTGTCGTTACTCGGGGAACAAAGTGACTGGAATCACATCAACCAGATATTTTACTAAGAATACTTTCACCTTATGCAGTCATCGGGGAAAAGGAAAGAGAATTAACACCAGGCGAGACACGAAAAGTTTGAATGTACTTGATCATAAACAAATTTATCGCCGACGTGCCAACAGCCCACAATAAAGGCACACTCGTTATTGAACTCGACGGCGTTAGCAATAAAAGAAAGTGAATTTTCCTGAAAAGTGAACTTGGTTTCTTATAAGAACAAGTCTTCCGATTTCATAAACACGCAGAAAACTCCTCTTCCCCCCATGACCGAGGATATGAAATTACAGACGATAAAATGAAGTACAGCGAGTATGTGTCGAATGATATTAGACTCAAAGAATAATTGCTTCAGATCGCGAGCAAAAAGCCACAAACAAAAGATGTTAACCCTAAATCATGAGCAATACCACGATCAGCCCTTATTGTTTAGAATAGAACATATCAGTTTAACGACTTTCGCGAATTATTTCAACGACGTGACGTATGAAACGTTGAGAATTTACGACAATCCTCGATATAATTCGAAACCGTAAAATGACTCGGCGATCTTGGTACAAAGGTAACTTGGTTTGCTAAACTTCTCTGTGGAGTATAACTTGGTAACAACAAAGTGCAAGAAATATAAGAAATAGGTACGGAAGTTCGCTCTCCCTCGCATAGATTCTGAGGGGGCGGCAAAATGAACACGGAATTGAATCGTAAACTTTCTATAGCAAGATGACCGAAACTTTCCCCCTTACCTTAGTTACGTTATAAAACAGCGATTACTTAGACAACGGGCGTTTTCTCCCGACAAAATTATCATAAGTTTGCCGACAACATTGTCTATAAACTAGCATACAAGCCCTTTAACGCGCCATGTTGACGAGAACTATGTTCTATCACATACGAAATAAATCTCCAAATCTTTTTAAATCACTTACCCCGACGACATTCTCCCAGTGTGAAAATTTGTACTTCTCAGGCTAGTACTAGTCTGACTTCGACTCATAGCACAAAAAATCCCCGTGGAAGTTGAAAGAAGACGAGCAATGCAGTGCCCAATATATCAGAAGATTTCGCCACTCTTCGAAGGAACATCAACACAGTGTAGAGTGCTGGTCGACAACCAAAGGTAAACTCCGCGCCACAAATCAACGCTAACGCCAGTTAAGAAAGAGGTGATTCCTCAGACAATTCGAGAGGAAGTCAGCGCTTTTGAAGCCTCGCTTTCTTTGCCTACATATTCGATACCCTGCTAAACAAAACCAGTTTAGGATTTGAAGTCCTTCATCCGCTAAAAATCTGGAGATTTCGGGCAGCTGTGTGACGCACAATTCACACCCCACGTGACCAGGACGACCTTTTCATTGGCCGAGCACCTGCCAATCAACCAGCCAAGCGAGAAACAACCGGAAATGGGGCTTCCCTCATTCGACGCACCGGATGTCAGAAGAAAGTTGCTATTGAAGGCCCGGGTAAAAAACGTCTTACGATGTCGTGAAACCTATTTATAATTACTAACAGAATATCATCAGCCGTTTATGACGTATTTTCTTACTCGTTTTTCTACGCGGAACGAGGTTAAAATTTTACAAAACCTGCAAAAAACAAAGAAATAAAACTCGTTTTCGATAGACTTCTATGTCATTTAGATCATGAGCGGAATCTCTCTTATTTCCTACACTGGCTCATTAAGTTAGAGCAGATTGATTTTAAGAGTGAAATACTCTCCAAACAGCGCACTAACTTATGTGAGAGGTACACTTCAATACTTCCCTTGCGAGTTACGCAACAACACCCACACTGTCGCTAACTTAATTGCTATTTAGTCTCTCTGCGCCATTACAATGTGTAATGCCTTTTTTAAATAAAGTTGAAAGAAAGAGCTATGCAATCCTGTCTAACATTTAAACTTAGAAAAAATAACATTCGCGTGACCTCGTGGTAGAAAGTAAGATAAACGTTAAATAAACGAAAGTACTCAGCACGCGACAGTTATGTACTTTTATCTTCGGTTCTTACTAGTTTAATTTTCAATATTGAAATTTTGGGTGGTCATTTTGTCATATATTGGGCATATTAATGGATTATTTGGCATAATAAGAACACGTAAGTGAAGATATTATATATTTTATCCAACCTTAATGGTGGGTCTGATTACAGGTGCACGACAAAACTAAAACGCGCACTTCGACATCGCGCGGTCTGTGTGCATACATGTATTCACTACTGCACGAGCATTTCTGAACAAATTCTTGTGAACTCCTTGGTGTTCCGTGGGTAAACAAATTGCATATTTTTATATTTAACTGCTCCTCCCTACTTCCGTGAGGAAGAACGGATTTTCCCTCCATCCCGTTTGTGAAGTAGTTTGCTCCTGTGGTCTGGCGACCTCGCCAAACAAAACAATTTATGCTCCAAACTCCCTGGCTTTCTCTTTCGCATTTTCTGTGGGGCAAGAGAAGCTGCCTAAGTCACCTCGAAAAAAATTCTTGACGGAAATAAATTTATCGAACTTCACAGATCTATTGTAAAAAGTAGTCAAAGCGCTTATGGCTACCGTGTGTGCTAAGAAGCGTAACCGATAGCTAAAACCTCAGGCGAAGCACGGTCTCGGTACAGGGACGAAACATGACCGTATGAAGGCATAAAGGGTTTCCAGAACTGTCAGGCGAGGTTGAAGTAAACTAAAATTTGCATCTTTATCCCATAAAGACCGACTCTCTTTTAAACGTCAGTCAGTTCAGTCATATTTTGTTGTTTATAAGGTTACGATAGCAAAAAAAAATGATTATGCGCTAAACATTTAACCCTAATGATACTCTATAATTTTTGTATCTGCAGCAAAGTGTATGCGGACTAGCTAGTAGTTTGTTTCGTGTCCGTTCCCGCGCCAAGTCTTCCAGTTGTTTTGCTCTCGTTGTTTCTCAGATCAGCTGACGTGTTCTTAAGAAGTGAGTTATCCCATATTCATAGCATCAGTTTATTTCTTCTCCACTGTCTGGTTGGCATTTGTTCTGTGATCTCCCACAATCTATGGTACTTGGTCAATAAATACAGAGGATTCTTAGGATTCTGCGCAATTTAACGCCTCTCGATAAAAGCCTATATATAGCTTTCAAATGATCGTCTCCATCATTGAGTAAGTCTGGGAGCATGGAACATGGAGCATGCAGTACACCCTTTTTTGAGCTAAATATTCTCGTGTTGTGACTCTTGTTATCACCTTCGTTCTCTAAATGTTCCCGAAGTGTTTAAATATATTACATGGTGTGGCGTGTACTTGGTCATCTGTTACTCCTATATTAGCTGCGTGAGTGGTGGTGTTACACTCGGATTTGTTGTTCATACGATCTTTGTGTTGTCATTATTGCGTAACATTGATGTCCCAGTTTAGGTGAAAAGCCTTCAATTTTTGTTATGCGTGAGTGACATCGCTAGTACAAAAGTCGGTGTTGTGTAAGATCACAGACGGTAACATTACTGTACATAAAAAATCTGAGGTCTTCTCAGGAAAGATACACGGCGTTCGTTGACCTCTCTCCTTGATCCCTTCAAAAATTTCGTATTTTCTCCCTTGTTCCCAAATCGTGAACAAAATATACAGTTACTTATTTTTTTTCAAACTTTACTTGTTCCCTCGAGTCAATAAAAAAACCTTGTTCCCTCGTGTCCCTTGATATGTACAAATGATC
>Ga0126337_10001124_pt1 | contig 15611 bp, 10 predicted proteins | sample DipCmetagenome_FD_92527 | JGI IMG/M metagenome (GOLD analysis project Ga0126337, IMG submission 92527) | Coral microbial communities from La Bocana,Puerto Morelos, Mexico - Diploria C A metagenome | ecosystem: Host-associated > Invertebrates > Cnidaria > Coral | place: La Bocana,Puerto Morelos... | reverse complement strand
GTTGTTAATTTAGGGGTTCACTCTCCCACTTTTAACCCTTCTGTTCCACCTTACAGAGCCAAATAAGGGTTATGACCAAAAACAGTGGTAAAGGAAATGGAAAGAGTACAAACTTTATCTTAACTTCTTTTCTCCTCTAATAGATAATGACCGACAAACTACATCTAATCTAGTGCTGGCAAAGAGTTCTTCAATAGTGTCCCTCAGAATTTTGTCAGAGTTGCTGTCTCAAATTTCCCAGAACCATTTGTGGGGGTTCAATTTTCTTTGAAAAGCTAAGATTATCAACAGATGAACAAAAATATTGTATTTTAATAACTTTTCATTTTTTACTGTTGTTAGGGTGTGAAAAGTTTTTCAAGAGCTGTCCTGTTACAACCTGATGACTTAGACGTAAGAAAATTTCAATAGCTTTTAGCAATCCCATTGTACTACAAGTTGAATAAATTAAATAAATGTGTTCTAAGAGTTTTTAGATTTCTTAGTCTGCGATTGCCTTTTAAATTTATCATTTAGGGGAATTCATTGAGACAAATGTAGGATAGTATTGACTGGCAAATCAAGTTAAGTTTGATAAATGGACAATTAATACCAAGGAGGTAGGGGTTGGGATCTGAGATTGGTCCTAACTTGCATGGGAGTCCTTAATATTTTTAGCAGGAACAAAGGAATTGGCTTTTACAGGGTGGCAGATCTATTTTAACTTATATAAGAGAAAGGTCCTGATATAGTGGTCAAGCTTCAAGTCAGGTAGGCAAAATCACTCCTTCAGACAACCATAAGAAGCCTTGTTGTCCAGAACCCAAACGTTCTTGGCTAAAACATTTTGTAAAAAAATACAGAGTAAAAAAGTAATAAATCATGGCAGTATTTGTAAAATTTGCTGGTCTGTTTAAGTTTCCTTTGTCTAGTGAAAACTCTTTCTTTCCCTTTTCATTTTGATAAGTAGTGGCAACCTGGCAGTATGTGCTTGTCCTGTGGATAAGCCAAGTCATAGATTTACTCAATATGTTGTTTTCCCTGTGGGACAAATCCAAATACTACTACAATTAACTGCACAAAAGAGATTTTGGTGAACTAACTGTAAATCCAAACTTTATTTTCTACTTTACATGCAATTTTTACTGCAGAGGTGGACAGAAGACTTACACTGGGCTTGGAAACTGAGGGACGAAAAACGGAAACAGGAAGAAGATAATCGCAACTCTAGATCCACTCAAGACACCAAGGAACTTCAGGAATTATATGCTGAAGATCTAGAGCAAGACAATGACTTTGAAGCATCGATTCTGAAATGCAATGTTAACAAAGAGCCATGAAAGATGTTACAGATGATGATTATTGTAATCAACTGTTTCTTTCTGGAGTAATAGGTCTCTGTGACAAATACATTCCATTTGGGGGAATTGAATTCAGGTCCTATTTCAAGTCACATGACAACCTGTTGTACTTGGAGTCATGTCCAGACTCTTATAAAGACAAGTCACACCTGTAATCTGGTTTTGCACTTAATGTGAAACATGTCACACTTGTAATCAGCTCACAGGCTTAGTAAAGAAGACGCTTGCAGTCAAGTCAAAAACTTGGGTTGGTCACACAGGATGTGTGACAATTTGAAATCCCTTTACAAGCAAATTTAGCTTATTACACAACAAGGGTGTGGTTTAAGAAAAACTATGAGGAATATTTTTCCAGTCACCCCAATGCAAAGGCAAAAGTTAGTCGCCTGTGGTACCCCGGGGTGCTTTAGAACACAGCCCTGCACAACATGTCATACTAACTTGTACTCAGGCCATGAGTTTGGTGTATGACCTGTTACACCACTTCTTGTGATCGATTTGCCAGCTCATTGCAAGATTCGTTAATCTTGCAATCAGGTCTGAAGCTTAGTACATGACATGTCGCTGTGCCCATTGCAGGACCTGTCGCAGTTGTAATCAGGTCTCTAGCTTAGTACAGGACCTGCGACTCTTGTACTTGCTCAATTTTAGTGCAGGACCTGCCGCTTTTGTGCTCAGTTCACAAGCTTAGGGCAAGACCTGTCACATTTGTAATTAGTTCACAATTTAAGTGCAGGACCTATTTAAGGCAAGAAACACAAATCAAACCTAGAACTTTAAAAGAAAGTTCATTTACAAGTTTCAGTTGAATTCAAACAAAACAGTCGATGTCGATGTCGAAGTTTCCTCTGTGTGACACAGTTATACACTCAGTCTTAAATAGCTCCCAAAGGATACTGATAACTTGTACTGGAAAAATAAACAAACCACAGACAGTTCTGGCCTTATGACATTCTTTTATTCATTGAGTAAAACCATTACATTATGTAATATCTTTTATAGTCTCTGCAGCAAATAAAATAAAATTCCTAAGCTAAAATCTCCAGTAAAAAGTGTTGTACCAACTCTTGATAGAAGGTGATGTACTGTTTCAAGAGTAAATCAGTAAATACAGCTAACTAAATTATTGCTAGGTCATACATTGTATCACTTCTGAGTTTCAAGATTAACTGAAATAATATTTTGTATATTATTACAGATAATTTGTTAAGAGGAGTTGTTAAAATTCACAATTTGTATATGATAATCATGTTAAATGATAATCATGTTAATGGTTGCCTTTCCATCTTTTCAAATTTTTCAACTAAGCACAACAAACACATGAATTCAATTTATCTTGCATTGGAGCTTTCTGCATTTATTACACCACATAACACAAGTGAAACATGTACATACAGAAACAATCAAACACATCTCCTTACTCAATGTAGTTTTTGGTGCAAAAGGAATTAGAAAAAGAAAAATTAGAACACAGAATCTTAGTTGAGGTTAAGTGAAAAGTACTGCAAGGTAAGCAGTGTTGTGGTATTATGCATTTAATTAACCAGAATCTACTGAAATGGAAGTTTATCTTTCATGACGTACTGTTTGCTATACAATTTTTCCAGGCTGGAACTTCAGACACTTTAGGGAATGCTAGTATTCAGATGTATATCAGCATTGGGCTGACAGCACACAAATAATCACATTTGTATATGTGGAAATGATTCTCTATAGATGTGAAAAAAAAAACATTTCATATTTGATGGCATAGCTTGATTTGCTCACTGGCATTTCACACTTTTTAATACTAACGCGTAACATGTTATATATTTATTTATATCATAATCAAACTGCAAAGAAAAGTTATTGCATAAACCAAATCCTTTGCTACTGCCAGAACACTATGAAACAACTTGCCAAACAACCTCCAAGAAGTCTTCCTTTACTGAGCGAGACAAAATGGCAAATTTTCCTATTCAAAGGCATTAACCCAGTTCTTAGGTGCAAAAGGCATTACAAGTTCCAAAGGTCTTACTCAAAGCACTAAAATGGACTTCAGTACCAGCCTGTAAATTCCTTGTTAACAAAAAAAACACTAAGAGTTCAATGTTCAGAAAGTTGTATACCCCCTAACCCTTTCAATTCCAAAGCTTAAGAGTAATATCAAATTCTCCTTACAGAATGCTATATACTTCTTTCAATTACAGTTTTGAGAATTCAGTGGAGTGTCAAGATGATATCCCCTTGTCAATAATAATTTTCTTCATTCTCGCCACCTATCTCCTTGACCATGTATTTGTATTGTAAAGAAAAATCAGCTCTTGACAACGCTTCAGACTATTAAGAGTTATGTCTTCTTTCATCTGCTCATGCAATTTCAAGGATAAAAATCATTTAGGTCAAAAATAACTCACAATTAAAATAAAGTACTATAACATAAAAAACTCTAAATCATATTAGATGCCTACAGACACAATAAAATTATTGCAAACAGAAGAAAATGTCACCAAATTGATGAGACACTTGATTGAGAAAGACTTTGCTTATACAGATTACGTTCAATTGATTACATGTACCAAAGCCTGTAAGATAACATGTTAGCCATGCATTCTTAAAGAAAAAAAAATCAAAAATTGCATGGTTTCTTTTTCTTGCATTTCTGCATTCCATATAGCATCATTTTGAAACTAACTTTCTTTTTGGGTGCACGTCACAACAAAAAAAGCTAAGCTTTTGATTTCTCATCCCAATGAGGCTTACTGACCCTTCGATAAGATTTTCAACTTTTTATACAATTCAAAACAAGCAGATTTCTTTGTTACTGTAATATTGCAACTAGTCAAGTTGCACTAGTTGCACTGTTAAGTCATTTCCAAATAAAACTTGACGCTCGCGATGTCTTGATCATCATGTACCGGGTCCTAATCAGCCTTCTCTCCATCAGCCTTCTCATACTTAGTAGGTCTCTCACCCTTCTTGCTGAACTTCTTCACCAAAGCATCTCGAAAGCTCTTCTTCTTCTTCACTTTTGTTCCCTTCTTCTTTGTTGGACTCTCTGGCTCAGGGGAATCTGCATTGGGAGCCAAAAGCTCACCATCTGCACCATCTTCATCTCCATCCTCTGTGCTCTTTTCATCACCTGCATCACCATTCACTTCTGTCGTGACCACAACTGTCTTTGATTCTTTCGTCTCATCACCATTGATCCCTTTTTCAACATGGACTGTCTCAGTGATCACAACTTTTGATGACTTTACAATCACTTCATTGTCTTCAGGTGTCTAATGAAAGAGAAGTAATAGATTTAATGTCCAAGTTTTGCTTTACAGAAATCCAGCCCATTCTTTGATCAGTGCACGAGGTCAGGTGGGGAGAATAAAAGAGGATTACTAACACACTGCTATCAAAACCAGTTTCATGCTGTACAATTAATGAGGAATACTTGTACTCATTTTGCAAATTGCTGCAAATTTTCTTGCAGGGTAGCAATCGCATTAAATGGACACTAATGCATGTAATATATGATTTTCACACACAAAAACTTGGTACTTCTTAGAATTAACACTGAATTTAAATTCTAAGTTCCTTTAAATTTTATCAGGCTGCATTATGATGCCTTCCTTGTGACAACTGGTTCCAACATTACACATTTAAAACTGAAGGGGGAACTTCCCAAATGTCTGTTTTTATTCAGCATTTTTAACACCTCTGAGTTGTTCTGAAAATATCTCATGCCTAAAACACATCCATACACTAATATTGATTATTAAAAATGATTTATTTGTTATATGGCTAAATTGATCCAGAATGAAAAGGAAAATCTGATTGGTTCCCTTAGCAGTTTGAATTCTGCAAAATGGACAACTAAGGATAACCAATTACCAATTAATTTTGGTGATTTGCCTTTTCAATTCACTGCACAAAACGAACAGTTCAAGTTGAAATCTTTCTATCTTCATATGGAAGATAATTTCAGTTAAATGCAGAACATTGCTCTTTTTCTTTTTAAATTGCAGTTGATGGACTAGATCCATAACCATGCAAAAAGAAAATAACAACCAATATTTCTCCAATATGGACGTCACACTAGTTCAATAACATAAATTGAAAAGGACAGGTACCAATAATTTTCCAAGCAAACAACCAAAAAGGCCTTTACCTGTTCCAAGTCCTTGTCAACCCTCTCTGGTATAAGATCCTTTATTGTAACAGGTTCATCGCTTTCCAGCTCAACTTTCTCCTTGTCCTTCTTGTATTCAGTTGATTTTACTGGGGTGTTCAGCCATTTCACACGGTTTCTGTATGTGTTTGCCCGGCCAGTGGAATGTGCTCTTCTGACAGGTGTTCTTTCAATTTCTGGAGTGTAGTGCAACTTTGCGCGAGTGGATGACACTGTTGAAGGAGTAGTGACTTCTCTTTCAGCTGGCTTTTCACCATGGAACACTTCTGGATTTCTGTAAATATAACCTGACTTGTAGCCCTGTAAATTACAAACCAGACAACAGTCAACAACTGAATTGTAAAAGTGACAGCATTTTACTACAATCTGTACATGAATTTGCAGAAATGCTTTTCACACCAATAGCCAGTAACTGAATTCTAGGTAAGAGTGACTTATTAAAGTTAGCACTTTAAAACCCCACTCAGATGTATAGTTCAGTTATCACATGCTACAGTTGTCAGAATGACAGACACCAAAATTCTCAGAAGAGTTCAGTGGATTTTACCAATGCCAGCGACCATTGAATTTATTTTTGACCCACAAAATTTATCCTACAGTTGAGATTTTACAGCAAATTGCATGCAAAAGTAGGTAACTTTCTTATGATTGTTTCATAAATAGTGAAAAACCAGGCCTGTGCCAAAAGCGTGAATGGGCAAATAAATATGCAGATGTATGCTGAATCCTGAAACCCTTTCTTTGATCTTGCTTTTTACTTATTAACAAGCTCCATGTGACTTTTAGGCCACATTTGTATTCTCAGAATTTGACTGGAACTAGCTTGCAATGGAAGCTTGTGCAGATGAAAATCAATAAAAAAAAGACTGTCATTTGAATAAGAAACAACTGCCACATTAGCCTTGTTGCAAGCTTGTACCAGTTCATTATTAAGAAAATGAATATGGCCTGTTGAATACATGTATGATTGAAGCCAACTTGTTCCAGCAATAAGGGGTTCCTTGCCTTCCACTACATTGAATGGAATCACACTGACACAGTCTACAAGATACAGTGGGTTTCACTAAACTTGCTATTCTTGAACATACCATAGAATCGAGAAAGCGCATGTATGCTTCAAACTCCATCTCTCCTATCTTCCATTTCAATGCAGCAGAGTTCACTCCACCACCACCTTCTTGAGTTGTCTCCTTCACTTGGTCTCTTGCAAAATCTTCGCACTTAATCAGGTTGTCAACACCAGCAGCAACGGCTTTCACCTTCAGATATTTTATATAATGCAAAAAAAGTTTAGAAAACGACCCAAACATACTGATAATATAGAATTTTCATTACAATCCATGCATAGTTTTGTACATAAGCATAACTGACAAACCACAGTTCTGTAGTATTTAGTCAGTGGAGATTCAACAATAATGAATGTATCCATTATTTAGGAGTAGAGATTTGCTCCTTTCAGTGTGTAATAATCTGTCTGTAGTGTGTAATAATCTGTCTGTAGTAATCTTTTAATGCCAATGGAGAGGGGAAGAGGTTGTTGCTTTCTGAACTACAAGAAGTGCCAAGTCAAGGAGGTGCTTTAGTACCCTTTTAGGACACTTGTACAGTATTTTTAGAATTGTGATGCTACGTAATACAGACCTCAATTTCAAGATTGTAAAGGAAATTTATAATGATTTGGTGAGCAAAGTGGGAATTGAGCCGTTGGAATTCCTTTTTGACACCCTACAGGTGTACTTGAAAACTTATTTGTAACCCTACCTTATGTGTCTCTTCTCTAATCAGTAGACAATGTTATTAGTGATTTACAAAAAAGTGCAGTGTAAATACAAGATATATTGAATGTAATTACCTGGAATGAACATGCCTTCACTGCGCTTTGTGCCAAATAAAATGCTTCTTCAATGGTCTCTCCACAAACGACAATACCATGATTCCTCAGAACCATAACCTTAGAGGAAAAGTTTGAAAGTGTTAGTTATAGCGCAATAATTAGTCATAAATGAAATTAAAAAAAAATAATAATTATGACAATTATTATTATTGTAGTTGTAATTTACTATATTGCACCATGTGCAAAGTGCCTAATTGATCATTTAACAGAGCTGTCGAAGGGAGCACGACTAGGTGAAACAAGCAATCTTAACAAAGCAGTTTGGTGGATCGCTTTGTATGTTTATATGATATTTACACTTTATAGGTCCAATTTCCTTTCACTGATAAAAGTTGGTTAAGTAAAAACCTAGCTGTACAAAAATGTAGATACTAATAATATGATTTTCCAAAACCAATTTGCAAATTAAAATTGATAAAATACAAGAATTAATAAGACTAGTGCTAGTAACATACATAAATATGTTTACTTCATGTCCCTTTGCGGACAAAATAAAAGAATATGGAGTGAAACAAAACACAATAAAATGTGACTAAAAATTACAATTCAGAAATTTAGATCAGATGGAAGCTTTTAAACTGTTTCTTACTGGGTATTTAAGCTAGCCAAAGAATCAAATAATGACTGCAGAACTGCATTAACCTGGACCCCAGAAGGGTGGCAAAAGGTAGACCAAAGACAACATTGAGGAAGACAGCAGAGAGAGAACGGGAAAAAGCTGGATGGAAGAACTGGAGTGAAGTCCAAATCGCAGTGGCTGATAGAGCTGGTTGGCGGGATTGTGTTGAGGCCTTATGTGCGACATGGCACGAAGAAGATAGGTAACAGGTAACATTTTTAAAAGCTAGCCGAGTGCTGAATTCTTATAAATTCAGTTAGCTGTCCACCAAGAGTCTTTCCTCATCATAGTCTTCAATTGAACTAACAATTGGCCAACTTGTTATTTTTGTGGCAGTGCACTGAGATATTCTATTTCAGTACTACAGTCTAGTATACTAAACTAGATACTAGTTTAACTATAAGTGCATGCAACTTAAATAGGCAGACTTAAAGGAATCAATGCTTGATTTACACGTGACATCCACTCATTGACGTAACAACTGTACCTTGCTTTCTTCACCCAAATCTTTCACTATTGAGTCTTTTTCTTCTTCATTAGAGAAAATACCCCTAAAGTCATGGTAGGCTATTTCGCCCAACTACAAACAAAACAAAATGAGAGACCAGTCATCACACAGCACCCACAGCAGTGCAATTACTGCTTCACTGTCACAATGATTAAGTTGTTTACTCTCTCAAAGAAACCAAGTTATACAGTGTGTTTATATATGTACAGTATCTGCTGCCACATGAACTCTATTTATACAGCAGTCATTTGCACGTACATGTAGATGTATTTCTCTCAAAATTAACCTCTTACAGTACTACAGAATTTTATTAAATTTTTCCAAGAAGCCTCACTTGCTCTTAGAGTGAGTGAAAGACACAACAATATTGAGCAAAATCTACTAGTCTATATAGCTATGAGGCACTACTTTCTTTGTATGGTGTCTATCAACAACACAACTAACAACAAAGACTTACTTCTGTAATTGAATTTTATTAATTTTTTTCAAGAAGCCTCACTTGCTCTTGGAGTGAGTGAAGGACACAACAATATGGACAAGCTCAATAGCAAAATCTAGTAGTCTATGGCTATCAGGCGCTACTTGCTTTGCATGGTGTCTGTCAACAACACAACTAACAACAAAGACTTACAACAAGCGCTTCAATGGATATTGGTAGAACTCCACATTTCATTGCCGACACCTGAAAACGACATGAAAGAACAACACAATATGAAACCTGCCAAAACAATAATTATTCAGCATTGATGCCAATGTACAAATTAATTTTATCAACTTTTTTGCAGATATTGAAGGCAGGGATAGAAATCTTGTACCTTAAATTAATAATGTTATTACTCAGTAGCATAGTACATCCCCAAAGCCTTCAATTACAACAAATATACAAACATGTGTAGTTACAGAAAATGTCCATACCTCCGTTCTTCCCACACCTCTGGTGTTGCTTTAAATTTTTTTGGTTTTACAGATCCCCCCACCCCTCCCCATTCCTAGGCAATTCCAATCCCTGCTGTGCGGGAAGTATGGATATTTTCTGGATCATGGTCACAGAATTAAGCATTTTCTGTCCTTGTTTCTTGGCTACCAGAGGATTTTATCATTCACTTTCAATTTTGCTATCCTAGCCTTGGGCTAAGGTGTGCCTTATTTTGTTGCAGAATTTGAATTCCCTGGCTGTGACTTTCGTGGATCATCTTGTAAAACAGTTTATAAACATTTATTGCCGAAGACCTTGTGAATTTTTTGTTCATAGGGAATTCAGCTGTGCAAAACCTTAAGCTTGTCAAGTACTTTCTGCTGACATAGGAGGACTGTCAAGAAAACTGAATACTAAACACTAAGCCAGACATTTAAATAGGGCAAAGAGCAATTTACAATTTTTCAAGATCCAACAAGTCTTAAATACATACATATCTGCATAAAGCAATTTAAAACGAATTTAGTAACACCCTACTCTAAATGAATCCCAATTTGACTAGCTTAGCATATTATTTCAATCATAAAGCTGTAAAGAAATAAGCATACAATCTACAAAGGACATGTATTTATGTTTGCAAGCATAATTTGCCACTGACAGTTTAAAAGCAAACAGGGTGTATAACTTTCAAATGGAGATAACAAAATCTCTTGAAGTTACATTATCATCCAGTTTAAATAGACAAGTGTGCTTTCTCTGGAGTTGGTGAGCTTGCCGAAGCAACATCAAGATAAATAAAGGGCAAGCAAGCTTTCCTCTGAAAGGATGCTTCTTCTGAACTTGGACAATATGTCAACTAAAACAACTGAGCATAATGACTTTCAATCTAAAATAATTTATACTAAAACAAGTGTCATATTAAAGGATGAAAAAGACATTTAAGAAGATTCCAGAATATTAATCATTTGACCATCTTATAAATGAGACGTGTCTCTAGAGATCTCTAGAAACTTTGCAAATTTCTACACACAACGAAAAAAACAGGCACTCGTAAACTTAAATAAAGGGCATAGTTTACTAGCAGAGAAATGAGAACACTGTTTATTAAAGGCTTAGGCTAAGCCCACCTCGCGTTCAACGTAGATGTTTTATTTATGGCATTTTCAGAAGCCGTGAATAGTAGATTTATTCCAATCAAGGAAGCCCCTGGTCTAGCCCTGAACAGGTGCTAAACGGTAAATAAGAGGGATTAAGCTTAAAGCAATACTTCAGACTTGACCCATCCACAGATTGTGCTTTAGCCAATACAGCCCCTACCGTGAAATATTAAATAAAGAATTTGGAACGGTGACGAGCTAGTTGCAGTGCAACATTCGTTATCAATATAATCAACCACAGAACGCCTCGATTCAACTGCATTCTTTCTAATCATTAAAGTTTCATTTTTATTAGGGTAACTCGACATTTGATTCCTTGCCTTTAGTTCCAACAGACATGAGTGATATCATTGCGATAGAGAATGCTTTTGTGTATATATCGACGGGATGAAATCCAACCCAGTTTTCAATGGTAACTTGATGACAAACCAAATGTATTCCGTACGTGCGACCGTTTTCGACCAAGCTTTCCCCACAAACCAAACCTATGTTCGGTTTTATTGCAAGGTATCGTCCGCATAAAACGCCTCAGAAAAGCCATAAAGCGCTAGTGAATTTTTTTCGAAAAGAGAACATTTCATTTAGACGTTTAGAAGCCTTTTAACGTGGGAAGTACAGTGATGCGGTATATAGTCCACCAATTTGTGACCAGTGTTCGAATCCAAAACACGGCTACCTGCAAAAACAGTAGACCCCTGCTACTGATATGACAAAAAGTCACGCGAAAAGCAAAACTAACTTTGCTTAGTCTTCTATGGAAGTTTCAACAAGGTCGGGAAACAAAATGACAAAATGAACAGCGCTAATTTAGCGCACAAGGATATTGACGAGGGCGAAAATATGCAGCGCATACCGACATGACGTATTATAATCAAGACTAGTTTGTCGAAAAAAAAAACGCGCATTAAACAATGCTAACACCACGAAAGTTGCAGGTCGCAAAACTGGTTTTCTAAAATGTAGTTTTAAACTTACCGCTACTATAGCGTCTTGGTGAAGATGGATAATGGCTCTGGCATCTTTCCTTGCTCCGTGGATCGCAGAATGGAGCAACATGCCAGCTTTGTTCACGCCGAGATTGGTGCTGCCTTGATCCACGACACTTCCATCGGGATTTACTTTGAGCAAGCTAGACGCTGTCACTTCACTGTACAAAAGTCCAAAGGGATGAATCAAGAAGCTCTCTTGATCAGCCGACGGGCGAATCTAGCAAACGAAACCGACATGGCTTATTGTTACAATCAATTTCATACTATGAGCACGCTAGCCGCTATTTTCGACAAACAACCATCGACAACTTCAGAAAATGTGTTAACTAAGTTTTAGCAGCAGGAGAAATGTAGAATTGTGCACAGCCTTTCGAGATATAAGAAATTTAAAGCTAAATTCAAAGCAGTCACGTATGCGTCTGCAGCCATTGAAAACAAGCTATTGTGACAGAGCGTCCGCGCGTGAGACAAAATAAATATTTCACCGAAATAAACTTATCCTAGTAGTACTCACAGTTATGAAACTATAAAGGCCGGTATTCCATCCAAAAAGATCAACTAGGCGGTACGTGGAGGCCAGTTTACAGCGCAATAACCTCTCTTGCTTGGAATAATTCAAGGTATCGGATCCTCTGATGTCTGCTATTGGGGTGACAACGGCCGACATACCTCCTCCGTAGTAACTACTCGAGGGAACGAGAAAATCTTGATAAGTACGAACACCTTCGCCGCTAGACTTAGGCCCATTCTGAACGTAGGTCTGAACAAGGTCTTCCAGTTCATCGCGAAGAACTTTGTCATTCAGAACAAGAGAGACACGCTGTCGAAGCTTTAGACCACGGACATCGCGAACAACATCTTCTGGCCTTCGTACCGCTCTGCCTCTCGAAGGGGCGCTAAATCTTCTCGCCTTTCCATCAATGAGCGGTTTGTTAGCCTTCCCTGTCGACATGTTGGCAAATTCGGCTTAGGTTGTGAGGCCAAACCAAGAAAGAAGCGTTTTCTGAATGGCGATCACACCTTCGTAAAACGCCCAAAGCACGCGCAGAATAGTCGGGAATATTCACTGCTCATGCGTGGCACTGGAAAAGTGAAAGTAAACTAATTTTCATTGGCTAGAACAAGGGCACGTGGTCACGATCATTAGATCGCGCGCAAGGAAAATTTCCAAACACGCATGAAGACTTTTTGGCAGAAAAATCGCGCTTTATGGAGACAATGCGATTACTTACTCAGTGTTTTTTTTAAGACTGCTTCGAAAAGGCTGATCAGTTTCAAATGACAAATGAAGAAAAACCCAAACAGTGTCACGTTCAAAGAAAAATATTTGGAAATCTATTTGAGGATCGAAACATGAAAACATCAAAACCATCAGACTAAAACCACTTGGTGAATTTCCGATCTATGCAGCAAAATCGAACTTGCAAAAAATTAATGCTTTCCATGTTGTGCGTTATCTGAATCACGACGGACGTTTATACTTATCGAACAAAGAAAAAAATTACTCAAATATATCGTTTAGAAAAAGAATGTTTAGCTTTAATTTCCAGATTTTATTCGCGTGGATATTATTAGGCTTAATTGCAGCAAATATTGATCTGATTTAAGTATTTTCCTTTATTTAAAACCTATTTAAAATAAAAAAAAATATATAAAATAGAAACATATAGGAAGTCCTTTCCGGCGCCGACTGTTGCGGTGATCACATGCAATGGAGAAAATCAAGTTAATAATATTTCGACCTGCACCTCGACTGGACGGTAATCAATATCTTATTTCAGTGTTTCACATTTGATTTACAATATTTCAGAAATTAATGAGGTTGTCAGGTCCTGAGATAGTCCTGGTGTAGACTGCGAAGACCGAATTCCTGTGCACTGATTGGTGTTTTCTAATTTGCTTGCGTAGCGACGCTTCAACAGCCACTTCGTTTATGACCTTCAGCTGTGTGCGAGTTGCTTGTTTATTTATTTCAAATATTTTCTGGATCATGTGCGCGTTATCTTCTGCTATACTATTACAAGCCTCAGCAGATTACATCATTTATTGTTCCGAAAGATCGCGAAAAATATGAAAGGGTCAATCAACCTGAACACTTGTTCACCCTTGACCACACGAGCGAGACGCGTCTGTCACGCAAATAGGGCGCGAATTCGATGGAATTGCAAATCATGACACAGTCTGTCACTGGATGTAATTATAGGAGGTAAACGAAAACAATTTTGAGGTATTCAAACGCAATCGTGCGTGGCAAAAAAATTCAAAAATTGCTCGTGAATGTTTCTTCAGGCACTTTAAAACGCAATTTACTCTGCATGAGGCCTCCAGATCGCCGAGATCATCGAACACAGATGGCGGGGAAAAAAAACGCTTTTCTGAGCTTAAAACCGTGAAAAAGTGTACGATTTGTTAACTAGAGTGCAAGTTTTCTCCAGACGCGTTTCGGGTCAGACTTCGTCTCGTTTAGTGAGTGTAAAACTCAAGGCTAAATGAAAAGTGCAGTCAAGCACGTATAAATATTCGGACCCTGCGGGCAAGATGAGTTAATCATTGTAATAAATATTATTTTTTCCGAGGGATGAGTCCCTAAGGATCAATTATGGAGTCAAACAAAGAGGAAGACGCAGGACGCAGAAAATAAACAATTAGATGAGACTTACCAGGATTACTGTATTAAAATCATTGTTTTCACACTGTGACAGCAAAAATCAGTTTAAGGTAACCCTTCAATAATCGTAATTTCTTGGTCGTCATTGTCTTCCTGATCACCGCCGTCTCGCTGTAGGATCACAACTAACCCACGTCAAGTAACATTAACTTGAACTTGGCCTACCTAATACAGGCTCAATGAGAGAGCTTCTTTTATTTTTTCTAATTTTCTTTATCGAGCTTAGTCATCCAGTTCCGGTCCGTTCACCTGAGCAGTGGCCCCGAGACCGAATCCACCAGTAATGAGCCACTAGAATGTTATAAGCTCCACATGCCATGTTTCAATTTACCAAGGGAAACTGGCTGAAAGCCAGTGTATTCGTTTCCATAGCATCCACACTGGCCCTCATACTTGCCCCTGCCCCACCCCCCGAAAAAAAAAATAACAAAATCAGCAATAGATATCGACAGAAGCATATGCTTCTGATATCGAAGAGTACCAAATTTATCACACGGCACGATTAGAAAAACCCGATATTCATCACCAAAACCTTCTTGTCTCGGTTATTCCCCATTCTAGCTCCACCACCCCAAGAACAATAAAACAGAGAATCCGAGCTCTCGTAAAACTCTGGTTTTAGGCTATGATAACTCCACTCAAGGAATAAAATTGAAGGCAAAGGAAGCAAGGAAACGGCGGATAAAGACAATGCTTTAATTAAGGTTGAAGCTACGCATTCTTCTACATACATGTTCAGATCAGAGGTGATCGCTACGCTAAATAATCGTAATCCGAAATGAAATAAACGTGGATTAAAATTGATTTATACTTCATTCAGTCCTGAATAGAACTATAACTAGTTTTCTTGTCATTTAGCGCAACGATCACTTCTGAAGATGCATGTAGATGCTTACGAAAGGTCACATTTATAATCATAATTTTTACGACATGCACTGTTTTGTCATGTTAATCTACGCAGAGTGCTTTTAAGAATCAGACCTTAATTATTCTGCAAATGTCAAACCCTCAGGCTAGGAGCGTGCAATATGTCCAACACAGATGGCTAACTATGAAGAGTGTTTTTTATTTATTTGTTTGTTCGATTGTTTACTTATTTATCTGTAAGTGTTTACCAGCCAATTTAATTAAAACACTCAACAAAAAACTTGAGACCTCACTAGATATGATCGATAACCATAGTGAATTGGGATGCCGAACCTCCCCTTTTCATTCCTGAGTATCGCATTTCGTTGATAAATAAAAGCTATTTCATGTTTATCACATTCAGCAAATTCAAATCTTGTGAGAAGACGCTCTTGAGATTCAACTGAGATAAGAAAGCGAAAAAAAAAAAATCACCTTCTCGACGAACCACC
>Ga0126337_10001123_pt1:12500-15611 | contig 15611 bp, 25 predicted proteins | sample DipCmetagenome_FD_92527 | JGI IMG/M metagenome (GOLD analysis project Ga0126337, IMG submission 92527) | Coral microbial communities from La Bocana,Puerto Morelos, Mexico - Diploria C A metagenome | ecosystem: Host-associated > Invertebrates > Cnidaria > Coral | place: La... | reverse complement strand
TGTACGAATCTTTGGGCCTCCATGATGTTCCAGAACTTATGAAGAAGATAGAGGTTCAGAAATGTATACTTAACATCAAGCAAAGGGTGGTTCAGGTTTATTACATAATCTCACTCACACATATACATCCTTAACAGGAGGATTGGATTCAGCAGGGTCAGCACTTTTTTTTTCCACCACAGCCACATGTTAGTCTTGATGTTTGATCATCCATTTTTGCCATACACGACGGTAATGCATAAGTGCACGCCGTGTTGTCCGAATGCTAATCAGAAAGGCATGACAACGCCTACTCATTCTCGACACCTGCACAAGATGCAATTTTCACACATGCATGTGTATACAAGTAAAAGTCTACATGCATAGATTTTTAGTTTTTCAAATACCAAGGCTCAGACTCGACCGATGTAGTCTTCATCCATCCATGTGGCAAAACCTAAGAACAGGCTCACTTGCACTATTCATGCATGTCTGAACATGTACCAGTTCTTTTACCATGTAACACATGGGTGACATCACCATCGTTGCTCCCCGCTGAAGCTGATCATGCATCCACAGCCTTAGTTTGTTATTGATACATGCATGGAAAAACCTACATTTCACAACAACCCCAACATGCAACAACTGCATCAAAGACACCCTATCTCTTGTTGGATGTGCAATTTCGGCTTTCGTTTGAATAAGTGCCATTCTTTAGCCATGCAATAAGCTGCCAAGGCAGAGTATCCTTCCTGCAGCGTAACCACATCACATGAATGCATCATATAAACTAATGGCCAAAACACCTTATACATACATGACCATGAATGCCAGAATATTTCGCATGCATGCATGATAATTTACCAAGTATCACACATGTTGTGACAGTGTTGGCACAACAAGGCAGCTTCTGGTGCAGGGATCCATCGCCTCCCCTTCACATTCACTGCACAGAAATATGTGTCCATGGCATTGGCCGTCCACTTCAGGAGCTGGAGTAAATCAGCAGGGGTCGCCTCAGTCATCTACCATCTAAGCAAAAATATCTGATCTGATTATATAGGTTAACAAATTGGAAACCAAGCCACATGATCATTGTTTCCACTGGCAATCACATGAGCCAACCATCGGCAAAGTGCCGTTGTATCATAGCCCTTGCCAGAGAAACGTGGCCAATCTGAGAGCCTTAGCTTTGCAGAAAAAGAAAAAATACCCTAATCATGGATCCGTAATCATACATAGTTCTTCCAATAAGAACATAATGCAACTCAGGTGCGAAGTGCATTTGAAGGTTTTCAACTCAAATTTGGTGATGCTGATGCTTAGTCTCCGAGAACGACGCCACGTGTCGAAATCTGAAAAAGCATTAGAAAGACGTTCATCTATGTTGTGCCCAGGCCACCAGTAAAGACGACAAGCCAACAGCACCTGCAGGCAGCAATGAACTCATGCATGATTAAAACAATACCCACAACCATGCCTGCATTCATGCATGCATGCACACATCCTTGTTTAGTCACAGGCACTACCATAGAGCCACTGAAGTCTTGGCCCACCCCCAAATGCCAAGTATGAGCTTGGTCTGGACATGCAACATTTGAAGTACATCCTGGTACCACACTCAACGCTGAAGGGCCAGAAGTGGGGTCAGAGCCCGGGCGGTGCATTCGCCACGTTGCTGCGAGATCCGTCCTATACCAATCCTGCAAGCATTTGATCAAAATCTAGAAACATGCTTGGGTTTGACAGCTATTGACCCATTGCAAGTAAAAAAAATATTAGGCCTGAGCTTCACAAATATGACACTTTCTGGTGCTTGTGAAACCTGTTGATAACAGGTGGCATTTTCCTTGGATGTGTATCCGCAAACCCACATGCATGGTTACAGTTGTACACTTTGGAACAACCTAGCAATCTTGAAATTGAATGCATATTGCCTAGTGACTTTGCCATGGCCAATCTCCACGAACTCCAATCATTGCGATATACATCGTCTGACTGGATCCATTTTTTTTGGTGACCTAGGTTCAAATTTTAAATTGCAGTATTGATCGAATCAATAGCACACACATGCTAAGCCAAGCACGCTGATGCCATTGGTGAACAAGTCCATCAGGTCTTTAGCCAACTCTCCATGAATGGCTTCGAGACTTTCCACACCATCTGGTCCAACTGCATACCTCTCTCCAGGAAACACTGATGCAAGAAACCTTGACAGAAACGAATGTCCAGAGGTTGGTAGTCCTGCAACAAAGCTGGTTACGAGAACAGGTCGGTGCAGTTTTCCTCTGCCTTCATCCCCATGGTAATACATAGGGATCACCCGATGCAATCGTCCACAATGTGTGGCATACACAGCATGGTTTGGCATCACAGTCTTGTACAGCTCCCAGAAACTACCCAGTTGAAGTTCATGTTGTGGGTCATCTAAAGTGAACCCATTCATGAGCAAAGCACCTCCAGTTTTCTTGAAGATCGTCTGAATCCAACTTGTAAGAAGGATGATCGGCCAGGGTACCACTGATATTTTGTTTTGAAATAAACAAGGACACTGCACACTGCTGATTGATATTGGCACAGATAAATTCCATCTGCAAATCAAACGGTGCAAGTTTCTCGACCAATGTGCTGGATTGCTCCAGTTCGCAATCTGTGCCAGGATCTCAGAACGACCTCAACAACACAATTGCCACCATGCTTACCACATACATGCACATATACTTATATAGCAACAAATGAGGCTGCTACCTCCAAGTGGGTGATTCAACCGACTTGAAATTCGACAGGCAGACACACATGACCGAGCACTGTCAGCCTCAGCCCATCATTGAATGAATTTTGAAATACAGCATTTGCATATTTGGCTCTAGGTTACCTACTCCACTTTCAAAGTGCTGCAATAATTCTTCCAGTAGTTGTTCTTCAAAATCTGTTGATCTATCATCAAGTGAACCTGGCGCCACAATTCAGAAGCATTCAAAATTCAGGTGAAAAATGCAAACGAACCTTCAGGCTGTCCCAAGTCAACAACTCCACTTGACTCACCAACGAGGTCAACACCTGCAAAGAAGAAAAAAATGATTTATACCAAAACCCTTTTGCATGCACATATGTCATTTGGACAACTAAACC
>Ga0126337_10001123_pt1:0-7500 | contig 15611 bp, 25 predicted proteins | sample DipCmetagenome_FD_92527 | JGI IMG/M metagenome (GOLD analysis project Ga0126337, IMG submission 92527) | Coral microbial communities from La Bocana,Puerto Morelos, Mexico - Diploria C A metagenome | ecosystem: Host-associated > Invertebrates > Cnidaria > Coral | place: La Bocana,Puerto... | reverse complement strand
GAATTTAAACAAAGCCACCCTGTAGCTTTGAGGTTTTTGTTTCCACTCCAGCTTTTACCTTTGCGACCTCAATCCAATCATGCATTTGCAATATACATGCATGTAAAGAAAAAAACATGTTATAATGCGCAAATTGCTTGAGCCCCCAACTGGTGGATTGAAACTGGGTTTGAGCTTTCATGGTTCGAGCTGCAATTTTTCCCAAATCAAGACCTGAAACCCAAGGCCAGTTTGATCGAGCTTGCTGCCTTTTCGGTGTAGGATGTCCATAAGACATCATCCACCAATTCGCAAAATATACCTGCATGCATGCAATATGAATAGTTGCAACCACCCCACAAGAAACCATGCATGCATGCATGTATTGCATCACTTTATGAGACAAGATGCATAACAATTTTTTTCTTGAAACCATTGCCACCGGAAGTAGTTGAACAAATGTGTTTGCCGTGGTTGCTCAATGACAAAGAAGCCATGCACTGCAACAACAATGATGCAGGCCAATACCAACCTAAGATATAAGTTCGAGTCCAAATCACAGCTCAAAAATCAATCCATATGCATGATCATGTGCACATGCATTTTTGACAAGCAACCGACTCATCATCAAGTTTCCACGTTCGACATTGGCCCGTAAAAGAAATCCTATTGAGTTGTTGAGAGCTGATCTCAAAGTGGTCCCAAGATTGGGAGCACCCCAGCTACTGCAATCAGGACCCATAAGGATCAAACATCCAGGGGCCAGCATCAAGCAAGAGAACAGCGCAAGCCTCAAGGTGAGAATCACATACAAACATTGACATGGTTTTGGGTATCATGCAAAACCTGAGATGCAGGCACATAACCAGCTGGTGAAAGGAAGTCCATAACAGCTGGCTTCCCATGACGTTCACCATATATAGAATCATAGGCAGCCACATGGAAACCACGTTTCTTCCTTACATGCATGCATGCATGTTATATGAATTAATTGGTGCATTGATGAAAAGAAACATGCATGCAATACATTTAAGCCACTGACCATTCCCGACTTGCATTGGCACTGCCAGCGAAGAGCTCAATGAATTGGAACTCTTTGCCACTCCATGGCAGGTCAGAATTCCAGAGCATCAGAAGCACCTCATCATCTAAATCAAAATCAGGCATGATGAATGATAAGGTTTAAGGCCAGGACTACAGCTATAAGAACCTGCCCAGGCTCAACATGCATGTTTTGTTTTCCGAAGTCACAAGCAATGCATGCATACATAAATTTTAAGATTACCAGCCTTTGGCGCTCCACAATGGATCAGCGATGGAACCACCGAACCCCGCTCCCAAAACACCATCTTCGCTACCAAATCACTTGAGAAAAGACCAGCCACTGTCATGATAAGTTTGCCTTCAATGTGCTGTGATCAAGGCAATGCATGGCATGACTGGATGAAAAGTCAGCATGTGTAGTAGATCAAAAAAATGGTGGCACCTGCACCCATAGCATCCACGAGCCAGCTCATGGCGAAGTACCTTCAATACAAACTTTGTCATCTCAAGTTCAAGTGTAAGTACATTTATCTTCATGAATAGAATTGCCAACATATTCTCTCATGCATGTTGGTGAAAAACAATCACGCATGCATGCATCATTTTTCCCTGCACTGTGCTCAGCCACTGTCAGTGGTCCATTAAAAATTCAAACAGTCGCCCAGGTCACTCTCAACAATCGCCTCCAATGACAAACAAAAAAGGACTGCAAGTTACAAGAACAAACCATGCATGAAACAAAACAGAATTATAACCCCCCACCTTCAGTCTTCTGGCTTCTTTCTCCATGGTGCAGCGTCCAGACCTGCATCATGAAACATATGCATATCATCCATGTATGGCATATATAAGTCCCACACCTGCAACTTCAATTGTTGTTTTCTTTGGCGGTGGTGGCTTTGCTGGCCACCATGCTTTAGGCGGTGGCCCAACCCAAGTGGGAGGTTGTAGAACACCCATCTTTGCCCATATTGTTTCTTCCACAGGTTCGTTCACCACAGTTGTTTCTTCAGCATGTTCATCGTCACCAGTTGTTTCTTCACTAGTGTTACTTGCTTGTTCTGCTGTAGTGTTACTTGCTTGCCCTGCTGTTTCCTCCTCACAGTCCTTAGGTTCATGTGTTGTTGGTCGCGCCTTTGGTGCACATGCTTTTTTGTACATACACCTGAACAATTCAGGCTTCACTGTGGACAAAGGCTCCTTAGACTTGGGTGTCAAAACTGCTGGTGGTTTTGCAGGCTTTGTCTTTGCATGAAGGGGAAGCATGTTGGGTTTCATTTTTGTTTCAATCTTAGGACCAATTATCGGAACAGGATTGATCCTTGCAGCTTCCGCACTTGACTCTGGCCGAGTTGAGCGGGCACCAATCACATCGTTGATTTGCCTGCAAGCATATTGCATACATACAGGAAAACAACACATGCACTCATATACATGCAGGCATCTTCATAAAGTCTTAAGCCTCCGCTGCTCTGGAAGTCGCAGCATTTCCACATCAACTTGGCTGCTGCTGCTGCTGCTGCTAGCGATTCCGTCCTGATTTCATGCATGCATGCATGATATTTTTAAATTCATGCATGCATGTTGTATACTTGTTAAACTTGCTAATCAAAACCCATATCCCCAGTCCTGCAATGGTAATATGCGTCCCAAGGAGTGCATGATGGACACCAAATTGGGATCCTGTCCATCTTATATAAGAATTAACATGTACATCATGCAATGTTGAAAAGGATCAAGTGCAGTGTCCTTCCCCATGGTTTGGATCGTGTTGCCATCAACCTGCATCATTCATGACATGTATGGGATATTGAACCTTGAACTGCATCACCCATAGAGAACACTGTGAGAAGAAAGTAGCTGTGGCCCCACACCCCAAGTTGCTGAAGGACAGCTTCCCAGTTCAGGTTCGATGCACCGTCCTGAAAAGCAATCACGATTTTACATATGCATGCATGTTTTTTTGTTTTAAAGATCTAAGGTCACAGCTTGAATCGTTGCAGCAGTAACAAACCGAGCGGCTTTCTTTTGAACCTGACCATTTGTAGATCGATCTGATGATATGTTCAGAAATAAATCATGTACACCTTATCAATGATCCTGCCTGGACTTCATCATCACCCTTTCTTTTTGAATTAGGACGACTTGACATTGGAAAAACTGCGGCAATCACTGCAACAACTCCATGCATGCACAATGACATCAACCCATATTGGAATATCATGGTTCTGTTTCCCCCCCCAAAAAAAAACAAAGGGTCACCAGTCACCAGCTGAAGAACTCACAGCAGTGAAGAGCTAGCATACCTCCAAACAAATTCAAACAAAATAATTCAAACAATTTGGTTGCATGCATGCACCAAGTAAAGACATCATGCATGCATGATGTTTGGAATCATTTTTTTGCCGTTCCTCCAATCACTTTCATCCAAATCCCCGAAGTGTCAAGTGCATGTTCTCACGCACTAGTTGATACCATTGGAATCCATGCATGCATCTAAACGCATGTCAGTGCCCACAACAATTCAGTGGGTAATCCCACTAAAATTGCAAAAAAAAACCACTCAGGAGTCAGGCATCATATCATCAGCCAGCGCCTTTGCACAGGCCTTTGCACACAATGTTAAACCACAATGAATGTGCATGCATGATTAAGTTATGTAAGATACAGCTGTACATGAATGCATGCATGATAAACGTGTTGAGTCTTGGACTTCTCTTGCCCTGCGTTTGACTTCTTCAGGGTCACAACCTTCACGCTTAGCATCCCTTTGAGCCTTGTGGTATGCCGCACTCCTTAAAGAGTTGATTCGTTTCTGTTCATCAGTCAAAACCCGTTTGGCTTTGGGCTTTGGTTCCGCTTTGGGCACAGGCTCAGCAACTGGTGAGCATGCTGCCTTTGCCTTTGCTTTCCCTTTTGGGGTAGCCTTACTCTTGGCAGACACCTTCGGTTTCGCTGATTTTTTTGCTTTCTCTTTTCCGTTCATTCCTTTCTCAACATCCGTTTTCTTGGGTTTACGACCACGTTTTTTCTGCTCAGGGGGTCCCATAGCAGCAGCAGCAACAATCCACTTGTCACACCCAGGTGGTGCTGGTGTAGCCTTAGTAATCCATTTTTTTGCAAAAGAACCCACACATGAAAGTAAACATATGTATATCGTTCAAAAAATGCATGCAAGAAACATTTGGTTCAACTCCATTTTCCAAACCAGTACTGCTGGATGCAGGATTGCCCGTTTTTTCATCTTCATCATCAGACATCTCTGACTCAGTTGGCTCACAACTGCAGTAGCCATCACCATTCATTGGCTTATCACCATTCATGTGTTCATCTTCACTTGGTTGATCTTCCTGTTTTCCTTCCTCTTCAGGTACGTTTTGATGTTTCTCTTCATCACTGTCTTTCTCTGCATGTTTATCTTCACCTCCAAAAGCTTTGAACGTCTCAGTCTCCTGTTCTTGTTGCAATGCGTCTTGCTTGTCTAGTTCTGCCTCTAGCTCTTCCTCAAATCTTCGCATTCCAAGCTCAATCTCATTCCAATACCTTGAGCAAGACTCATGCATTTCAGGTTTCCACTCAGGCACCTCCATCGGTAAGGTATCTTCTACCTCCATCTCTAAAGTTTCCACGACATCCACACCTGAGTCACAATTATACATGCATGCCTATGTGTAGTATACATTTTGTGTTTAATGAGGCCCCCACTCTCAGCAGGCACCTTTGCTTGGGGAATGAACTTTTTAATCTTCTCAAGGTCTTCTTGGCTTTCTCTCTCCAGCTTGGACTGTTGCTTCTGCTTCAGCAGCAGCACCAGTTCCAATTCTTCCAGCTCTAATGCCAAAAGCATTTTACCTTAAGTTGAACCAAAACAAATTCATATAACAAACATGCATGCTGAAGAAAACATTTAATGCAGTGGACATGCATGAACACATATCATGAACTCAGTTACGTTTGGTGTCATCAGCATCAGTCCTTGCAGAAAGATCCTCCCCAGATCCTGCCCACAACATTGCCGAGAAAAAAAAACATGAATGCATGACACATAGACACATGCAATTATCTGGCCTGCAGCTGCAATCTCAGGCATAAGTTTGCCTTATACATGTTTTCATCGTGCATGCAGGGATCAGGTATATATATGCATGCATGCATGCATGCATGGTGATTTTTAGAAATGCACATGCATTTGAGTTGCTATTCTTCATAGGCGTTGCTAGGTTGCGCATGAGCTCTGCTCCCCCTGGCTTGTCCCCATCCTCCACAGACTCATCCTTCAAACATCCCAGCTCCACACCACTGGTCTCACTGGTCGCAGTTACAGTGTTGAGTCCTGGCCCAACATCAGAACAAGAAGGATTTTCAGAAGCCTCAACAGGCTGCTCAGCCCTTGGGGAAGAAACGCCAACTGGTGCTGACTCAGCTGGAGCTTCAGACACCACACCACTAGCAAAGGAACCAGGGGTCGACAGTGTCTCATCATCATCATCCTGCCAATCTCTTGTGATACATGATTGTAGTTGAGTGTGCATGCATGCATGCATATTTTTTTTGCAACTAAGGTTCACTACTTGAGCTCGAGTAAGACTCTGAATCAGAGCCTTCAGCATCACGACCTGCACTGAAAGTAAGCACACTAATCATGGTAGCACATTATATATTATACATCTGTAGCACAATAAGGATAGTAAGGGTGAATTTTGCCTGGGATGGGCAGGCCAGCGAAAGTATAGATCTTGCGAATCTCTGGGCATCGTGGACGATGAGGTCGCCTAAAAAAAATAAAAAAAAACAACCATGCATGCATATGCATGCTATATGTTGACACTTGCACCCAATGCTAGCAAAGCACTTAGCAATGCGGCTGAAGGCATACACCATTCTCAGAGCAATCTTTGCATGTAGCTTTGCACGTGTACCTCGTATCAAAAACACACATGTTTCACATTTTTACCATCATCCCAGATCATATCTCTAATTGCTTTTGGGTTGCTGCAAAAGTCTTTTCCCCTTGGAAGGGCCAACGCAAAGAATTGGTGAGCTGCTTGTTCAAACATGGCAAGGGATGGTCGGAGACCACAGTGCTTGATGGCCAATCCAATCACCGTGGCATTCCTTTTGAGGTCACCTAGGAATGTCTCACCAAAGCTTTAGAGTATCATTGCAAAGAAAATGCATGTGCTATACGCAAAGAAGTAGTACACAACCAGTGCCACTTGGTACCCCACTCCGTTTCAACTTCTTGTGGTTGGAAACATGGACTATGGCATGCTGCAATGCCATTGTTTTCACCTCATTGTCATTCGACCATGCCGTGGCCAGCAATGCTGCCTGCTCGAAATGCGCCATGATTTTACTGGCACAAACCTGAGCCTGAGTATGAATGATAAACATGAACATGCATGTTGGTGGTTTTGATTACATGCATGCTAAAGCAAAAACAGAAGAGGCACATTGAAGTGCAGAGGCAAACCTGAAGCACAGGAACTCATGTGCATGTGAAACCAAATGGCACCCAAGGGCACACTACTGGATTCCAACCTTTTGGTAGAAGATCTGGCAAAATCCCATACGCTTCATTTCATCTGTGATGATATTCCATTTCACTCCTGCAACATTGCCACTAATGTCAAGACATGTTTGCCAAATAGTTGGCATCAATCAGACCACTTCAACAAATCAAATGGCTCCTTCTGCTGCCATGATATGCCCAAATGGGCTGGAACAAGATGGCAGCTACAACCAAAAGCTGCAGTGGCCATACAAATTACAGCTAACACTCATGAAGTAACTACAGGATAAGTGATATCAGATATTTGTAAGGAAAGTGTTCCAAAAGATGCAAATGCTACCCTAAAGATGATTAATGAATGTAAATGGGCTGAAGAGAGAAAAATGGTAGAATTAATGATCATCAAAAAAACATGCTCGATTTGATGGCTATATATAAAACATGTACGTTTGCATTTTTTGTGTATCAAAAATTGAGTTGAACAAGTTTTTCTGTACCAAAGGGTGGTCCAGGAATGAGTGTGCACACTCAAACGCTCTCTACCATCTGTGTTGACTATGATCAGCCTACCATTATCATCCTCTAACCGAGTTGAATCATAGGCCAAGCTACTTCTGGCCCTTAATGCGACCAAACATAGATGATAGCTTGGAAGATGATTGCTCTGGCAAGCGCTCGACTTTGACAAGCTGACCATGAGGAATCTTGTCGTTGCTTCCCGTGAAGACCACGCGCTCGTGCAATTCCAAACGGGTTGGCCGACATTTGCCATGGTAGCGGAACGCCGAGGGCAAACCTTTTCCAAGGGTAGTTGTACTGTTGCCTTGCAAAAGCTTGAGTGGTGCCTGGGCATCGTTGAAATCACTTGAAACATCTCTGAACGACATGGCAACCTGTGCACGTAGCAAACGTGATCTGAATATGACAAACTTCTGGTGAAAACTTTTTTGGGTCATTTTGGCGTG
>Ga0126337_10001122_pt1 | contig 15612 bp, 11 predicted proteins | sample DipCmetagenome_FD_92527 | JGI IMG/M metagenome (GOLD analysis project Ga0126337, IMG submission 92527) | Coral microbial communities from La Bocana,Puerto Morelos, Mexico - Diploria C A metagenome | ecosystem: Host-associated > Invertebrates > Cnidaria > Coral | place: La Bocana,Puerto Morelos... | reverse complement strand
TGCGATGGACTAGCATCCCATCCAGGGGGGAGTAGAAATATTCCTAGTCGCTTCATGCTATGGAAACCGGGATAAGCTCCGGCCTGATGGGCCACTTGGCTCGTATGCAGACTTTACCTACCAAAAAGGCCTTTGATTTGAAGGTTTTTGTCTTCCTAATAATTATATTCTGTCTTCCTGGTTTGTAAACACCTTCAGTTTCTCCTATATGTAACCTGAATTATGCCTCTGCACTTATCCTGTCAGCCACATTTTATGTTTCTTGTTGTGAATGTGTGAAAACATTTCTTTACAGTTCGACAGAAAGTAAAGCAATACTTACGTATTTCAACAAACTTTCCCGCAAGCATGTACTTTGTCATTTTTTATCTTTTCCTTGAAATCCGGGTTGAATTCCTGTGCTCTCGTTACTTCTCTAGTCATTGCGCCTTTTTCGATGAGCCTTATCTTTCGCAACAGGCAGCTTAAAAATTCCTATTTCCTTCAACTGTCTGCACAATCCACACCCAAGGACAGAGCAGTTGACCCCTGATATCACTTTTGAATCCTCTTCACAATAATGAACTCTTGCAAAGTCGAAGCTACTCACTGCTCGCCATCTTGATATTCTGTTCACATTTGCGGTCACATGACATGCCATAAACCAAAACAAAGAGTTTGTCCTTTGAAGTCTGCAGCTTTCCTAATCAGTCTCCCTCTAACTCTGTATTAAATGAGTTAAATTCAGCAATATGTTGACTAGCAAAAGTGACAATTTCATTTTTCACTCCACACCAATGTTTGCATCTTGATACCTTAGTTTTCCTTTTAAAGGTATGCAACATGATACCCTTGTTTTCTTGAAAACAAATAGGGATGATGTGCTTTTTTTCTTTGCTGGAGATAAAATAATGGTATAGAGTTAAATATCTGTCAAAAGTAGTAGAAAGTTTTTTTGTTTGTTTTCAAAACACTAATTATCATTTCACAGATAAACAAAAACTAATCTAATTATCAGATAGTTACGCCTGGCATGTCAAGTCATAGAATAGCAAACTGAGAAGCATTTATTATGAGAACCTACAGTACAAACTATTTTCAACAACTGACTCTGGAAAGCTGTTACACAAACTTGGAAAAAGCAGCACCTTACAGATGACTTAATCAATGACCAACAACAGTTCCCTTCTGAACTACCATCACCCAGACAATTGACCATCACCCAGACGATTGAAGATCACAGAATACAAACTAACACAGGACAGTTTCCTTTCAATTGAGTATTGCAACCTCCAGGGGCTTTTATTTCACAAAAAAATAACTCTTGGATGCAAAGAAGGAACACTGAACAGACTTGAACACCTTGCCAGGAAGATGCCTTCCTAATTTTTTAGTGAAACACTGAATGCTTTGGGAGGTCTAGGGAATGCTGGAAATGAAAACAGACTTTTATTATAAATTGCAAATCCTCAGCCTTGTGCCAATATGGCTTGCCCTGTAAAATTTGTTAGATATCTTCTCACTCACAGATATGAAGTGCTTGTTGTATTTCTACATAGATGGTGACTTTGACTGATCTGTGGATACCATCACCATTATCAAAAGCAGAGGGAAAGGAGATTGAGAAACTGTCTCTTCTTGGACCATTTCTTAGTCCATCTGTGTTTTCTGAAGATTGTGTAAGTAACTTGATAATGTGTGTAACTGCGATGATCAATCATAAATTCATAACTTAATTATGCTTACAAAATTAAAAAGAAGTTTAATGTAGGTATATAGCTACAGGTAAAGAAACAATACATTTTAGAGCACTATAATGTCATCCTTACAAAACAGACACAGTCATACTAGTAATTATATTTTTGGAAGTGCTTTTTATGTATATGTATGGTATTGGTTAATTGTTACACTTATTCTGAGACATCATATTTGTTTGTTTTTCACATTATTTAACTGTGTGGCCATAGATCCAGCGTGGTTCTTGCTCTGCACAGGGGATATCGTTTTTAATTTTTTTTTTTTTCGTTTTGTCAGTGACCAGATCGAAACTTCCAGTCTGTTTAAACCTTCCAGTCTGCCAAATCACACAACTTATGATATTTATTTGGCAAAAGCTATTAAGATCTTAATGTACTGAAAATGTTATGAGTATTCTACTCTTTATTAAGCAAAAAATATATTACCTTTTTGTGTTTTTGAAGCGCTTTATTTGTGGTGAGTATCTCATACATAAGAAGCAAGTGTCATTTATAGGATGTGTCGAAGTTGGACTTTCTCATATGCAATAAGATTATTGATAATTTGCCAAAAACTAAGACAGAATGTCACTGATAAATTGCCTTTTGAGTATCCTTATTGTGTTTTTTTCGCAGTGAATTTTTGATTGATTACAAGACAATTAAAAAGTCATGCAAAGTTAAATGCCCAGCAAGAAGACCAAAAGCTGTTGTAATATTCTGTAATAATCTGCGGAAAATGTTAATATTTTCTTTATCAGGTATAAAATATATTTTCTTTTGGTTTTATTGGTGTGTTGGACTCAAGCAAACATTTTGAAAAGTTATTACATCAGTCATAGAATGCGCTACTGTTACAGCTTTCACTTTCTCTGTGTGACAAATAAGATTGTACTTACTTTCCAAGTTTATTTTATTAATTTATTTGCAATTTTGTAAGTATTTTTTGTGGGTTTAGGCAATTGAAGTGTATTATTTAGCAGTTTTATTGAAGCTACCTCAGAGATTTGAAGGAAAATTAAATATTTTGCTGAGATAAACAACAATGAGACCAAACTTGCATTTATGTCAATGTTAGTTGTGGGTAGCTTAAACCTCAGATTGTGTGACTTGTGTGATTTTTTGTTAAACCTTAAGCTATAGCACAAGGTAATTCATCTGTGACTGCTCTGGAATATGACTGATTTGCCACAGAAGTGGTCAGATATCACATCACGTTTTTATAAGCACAAACAGATGATTAAAAAAAGTGAGCTATACATGTAAGTTGTTTGAAATTCCTCGTTGATTTTTTATGCATGATGTACTAGATCAGCATGCCAATAATTAATTTAGAAGCTTAAAGAAAATGAGATATTTTGTTTTTTGGTGACCTGGAGGAAGTTTTACTGTGTCCCGGAGTCCCAAACCCTGTGGCGTGGTAGCAGCGCAAAATGAGCTTATTTGAATTAGCATCTTCTGAACAGAATAGCTCCTGTGGCAAAGATTTAAAAAGAAACATATTAACTGGGAAGTAGCTTCCAAATACAACTGAAATTTTAAAACAACCAAGTTTCTCAGTTGGTGAAAACAAGACAAAAGCGTAACTTTTCACACGTCAGTAACTTTGAAACTCAAGACGTCACAACAACATATAAAATCTTATTGTTGGATAAAAATAAGAGTAGTAAAGTCAAGAAGAGGGAGTAAAGAAATTATTTCAATTGAGTAAAATGTTTCAAGGCTAAACGAGTAAAGATGAAAAATATTAGCAATAAAAAATGTGAAAAGCAGACCGAAGAATTTGGATAATTTCACACAAAGAAGCCGGCAAACTGTCTTATCAAACTGCAAAAATAACAATTAACATGTCTTCCACTTCTGCCGTAGGAGAACAATTAATCGCCGATTAATCACGAACAATAATTGCAAGGAAACTGTCCTGTGTTATAACTTGACTGTAACAGTGTAACTTGACTGTAACTTGAGCTAAATAGATGTAAACAACCTACTGAATCAAAATGATGTCTGTTTCGATTCACAAAATGATAAAGTGATATAGTTAAGTGGATTCAAAGTTTTCTTTTGAACTGATAACATTTCCTGTTTTTGCCAACAGCTGAATGATTATTGTGATTACATATGTCTTTTAGATTTTCCTTTTCAACCTGTCAAGCAATGAACGGATATTTAAAGAGTTTACTCTAACAGTTGGATTAATTTGCTGATGTTGTTTGAGAGTGGACCAACTGACAAGCGCAGCGGATAAGTTTGAAGGGATAACCAAAGTGGTTTCTGAATGCACAAGCCATTCACAACCGGATAACGTGAACGGCTATCGAATGGATGAAGATTTTTTGTGAACGGATATGGCACAGCCATTTAAAGATTGACAAGTTTTTGTGATTGGATGGCTCAGCCGCTCAAAGGCTGAAGATTTTGGCATGTACTAAAACCCGAAACAATGAATTGAAACGACTGAATTGAATTAGTACTCTCAAAGTACTGTATGAGCATTTTATAAGCACTGAAATTTCTGTTAAGGTGTTAAGGTAAGCTACATGAAGTTGGACTACTCTAAATGTGAGCCCCTAAAATTTCTAACACAAAAGTTCACAGTTTAGTTTAAGAATCAGTTTGTCTGCTTATGTTCCAATCTTCTAGGAATATTTTTTAAACATCATCGCTTCTCCATGCATTGCATGGCATTTATTTTTTTTCTCTAGGTCAATATACAAATGATATAGTTATGCCCTATGTGTATGGATGAGGAATTTAGTGTAGTGGCCTCAAAAGTGCTACTGTTTAAGGCAACACATAAGTTTAGAAATTTCTATATTACAGCCACAGGTTGTTGGTCGTTACTTTTCCTCTGAGTCCTCAGAAAATGTGAAGTTGGTTAATGTCACTTTGAGAAGTGCTCTTCATCTTGTCAGGGTAGGCACCATAATATTCCTAGTTAGCTCATATTCTTTTAACTGTTTTGGGCCCCTCTCTCAGCTGTCACATAATTGATGCAAAATCGTGCATACATATCACCAAAAGAACTAAATAAATTGAAATATGTAGCATGCTCTGGTTAGTGGAAGGTGACTGAATATGTTTTGGTTGAAGACCTGTGTTTAATTTTGCTTTTATCATGCAAGCTCTCAATCTCTGGCACTCTCTGCTCTCTAGCATAATTATATATTCGACACTATATGAGGTATGAGGAAAAAATTGACCTCCTACCCCCAATTGTTTAACATCATTACATGTAAGTCTCCATTTCTACATTTAAGAAAATTGAACTAGGACTATGTTAGTGTAAAATCTGGTAGCTTCCAAACTGCTTTGCAATAAGAGAATATGTTTGTTTTAAATAGGCAGAAGTTTTCAAGATAATTCACAGTATGCTAGTGTCTACAGAGAGTCGTAATGCCTGTCTGAAATTCATGGCTACAGTTTTGCAAAGAAATCAGCGCAAAGCACAAATACAGGTAAGTCAAGTGTGAACTTTTCGTTGTTTCTTTACAACGCTATTTTGCATTGTATAGCATATATAAATGGCATAACAAGCTAGATATGTTGCTTCATTTAGGTTGATGATAGACAAGTTGCTTCAGATGGATTTATGTTGAATTTCATGACAGTGTTGCAGCAATTATGTACAAAGGTTAAAATTGAGAAGGTAAAGAAAACCTTGATCATTGTGTATGCAAGGGGAGGTTATGTGCATGGCTTTTGTTGTCACTCGTGTGTAGACAGGTTTATTTGTACTCTGCATACTATGTATTTTATCAATTTTGAAGTCTTTTTGCACTTAGATATCTACATTTAGATATGAGTATAATATTGAGCTACATTTACAAGAGTATATATTTGCCTTTGAATGAAGAGGCTTCTGGTGAAGCACACTACAGAAAATCAAATAGTTCTTTTGTGAATTACTGGTATCCTGTAGTAGTAATAAGGGAGTCAACCAAGTAATACTTCATTTCCAGAATATCATTTTTGTGTGTTTAAACCTCCCACTATAATAACCTTGCTAGCTTCGGTGAATTACGGTCATTTCGCCCAATGTCCTGTTTGCCTGGAGTCATTTTGCCCGGACCCAGAGTCAATTTGCCTGGAGTATAAAGTCGTTTCGCCCGGAGTATGAAGTCATTTCTCCCAGACTGAGAGTTGATTCACCTGATATAAATTATGCCCTATACATGTATTTCAGTAAGGGAGCTTTCTTAACAGACTGTAATCAGACTTGGGATGTTTTGTGCCGGTCGCTGGATCGATCGATGGATCATTACTTTTGAGGTGTCATCTTGAGTCATCTGCATGTGACAAAAACTACTCTGGGTATAAGGGTTGGGTAACTAAGCATCGTTTTCTGAGGGTCCCGATAAGGTTAAGGTATCAGTATACCCCATTTGAATGCATTGAACATTGAATTAAGTTATCAATTACGTAATTTTATTTTCATAAAAAAATACTTTTTACATTTTTCTGTTTACATGCTAAAAAGAAGAATACTGAGATGTGTAGCCTGGTCTCTTAAGTAATGTTTTTTTTGCAAAGAAGACAAATGCGACCCAACCTTTGGTTGCCATTTCAATTAACTTTGGTTAACACATTGCACGTGGGTGTAGGAGTGAGACCCACAAATGTTTTAGCGATTCATCAGCATATGATTTATTCACGGGCTTTGTTTGGTTTGACTTTTGTCTATATAGGGGTCTTATGGGTTTGCAACTCAATCATCCATCCTTCCATCCATCAGGAAAAATCTTGAACTTGACTTGATTCTTGTGATTCTGAGATATTTCCAATAGGAAAAGACCTATTCTGAACTCTCGGGCGAAATGACTTCATACTCCAGGCAAAACGACTTCATACTCCAGGTGAATTGGTTGACTCCTTTATTACTACTGAACAATGTGAAGAAACAGTGAAGCACCCAAACTGAATTAAAACGGGATAACAGTGGGGGGTAGTTCACTATTTAGACAGAAATGCCCCCCCCTATTATATTGTTCCAACAGCAGCTATGGTTTGTGGATCAAACAACTGTCAACTTTCTGAAGCCATTCAAAACCTCCCTTCAGAGCTTCTTGAGATAATTTACAAGGAGTATATTGCCATATACACAGTACTGATGGAGTCCAGCTGGTAATCGAGTGAGCACCAAAGGCTAAGGCAAAGCAAACTGCCATATATTCGTCATCTCCAACTCCCAGTTCAACATTATGGACAGACAGCTAGAAACTGCAGTATTAAACATGGACCCTAACAAGCTTCCATTCAACGTTCTTATTGTTGGCCCGATGAATTCAGGCAAATCAAGTTTTGTGGTAGACCAGGTCTATGACCCTTTCCGTGGCAAGTTCGACTACATCGTGCACATCTGCCTGACATTTGCGAACAACAAGACCTACCGCCAAATTGGTAAAAATGATCCAAGAATGTTTGTGATAATATGCAAGCAGCACAAGGTGGAAATGTGGTTGAAGCTCGTGAGATGTCTTTTCGAGGGCACCAACACGCTGATAATCCTCAATGACTGCGCAGCCTCCAAAGATGTGAAACGGCGCACTAGCGAGCTGGTGAATCTCGACATATAGGCATCAGCGTTTGGGTGCTGATCACAACAAAACACATTGATTTTAACTCGCATTTGGAGAGAAAGAACAAAGCAAAATTGGAACAAATTCCTAAGCAATCCTCACCAACTGCTGAATAATTGCAGACAAATTCTGAGTAATTGCTAAGCATTATTATATTTGCTTTGTTTCAAAATGTATACCAAACAATCTGAGAGTGCACATCCACAGGGAGAGACCCAGCAGCACATTCGCAGGGTGAGATCACACAGCAAGCGACAACTCCAACTCAAACTACAACCACACAGCACGCAAGCATGTGGCTGCTGGCAAATTGGTTGCCGAAAGAACGCAGCTGGCCCGCAACAACAGAACAACAGAAAAAAGCCGCAACTGAGGCTGCTATCATAATAGCAAAGAACAAGGTGAAAGCCACCACTGCGGCCCCTGAGCCATCCCTGACTACAGAAAACGAAAGCCCAGGTGTAGCGGTGAAAAAAATAGCAGCCTCAGCATCACCCAATGGCTTGCTGTTGGCAGCTTAGTCATTTCACTGGTCAGGCTTTATTACAAACATGAACAGGTCAAGGCCATATTCAGCAAAAAAAACCCCTGAGCCAGCGCATGTTGAGCCACAACCTGCTTGCATGACACCGCCCAAAGGTGTAAGACAAATGGACTAAATATTTACACCTGTAATAGTATTAACATGAAGAAAGTTGATGCTCCCCATGTTTTTATCTCTACTGCCTCCATTTTTGGTATCGGGCTGTTATGATACGACTTCAACATAAAGGTTTTTCGTACAGTCCACAATCTTTTGAATATCGACAAACTGCCTGGGGGCGCAAATTTTTAAATACTCCCCCAGCGTGGTTGATGTGACAAGCCGCTACAAAGAAGCTGAACCCTCGAGCTTGTAAAATTTTGGTGAAAAGGCTTGCTGAAGTTGCTGCTGCTCTGAACAATGAGGTAACAAGCCTGACCAGCACAAAACCAGCAGTTGCCATTAAACACCTTATTCAAAGCCTGTTGGAGAAAGGGGAAAAAAAGTTCCCCTCTCTCGTTAATGTGCCCTATCTCTACCAACCTGGGGAGCTTGAAGGCTGTGTAAAAAGAGCCACAGATCCAATCTGGTCTTTGAAAGTTTACAGAATTAAAAGATCTAAACCAAATCAACCCATTTTCTACTATTTGCACGTCGGTCCCAAGCATGGCTTTCTGCGTGAAGAACTGCTAGGTGTCCCTTCCTCTGGCTGACGTGAACTAAATGTAAAATTAGATTGGTTAGATTGGCATGTATCCCATCGGGCATCACCCAGGGTTTGTCATAATAAGCACTCAGCACCAGCTTCTGTTGCTCTTAAGTGATCATCTGCCCATGCCGCATCCTGAAGCCTCTTGGTTGCCATATCCTTGCTGCAAGCCTGCAAATATTTTTTCTTTATAAGGAGGTCATTTGTCAGGCCAGGGGCCAGACAAGAAGCCAGTCTGGTCGGACAAAAAATACAAAACAGTATGAAGAAATGAAATTGTAGAGAGAGTGATCTGTAGACACATTTGGACACATTTTAATATTTTCATTGGAGTTCAGATGCTATTATTACATGAAATAAAGCTTTTTTGGATCAAAATGGTTTTATCAGTCTTTTCCTCTCACAACGTAAGTTCTAAGTTGTATTTTCCATTTAGCTTTAATTATTTGAAGCCGTTTGTGGTTTTTTGATTTCTGAAAACATCTGCAAAGAATCTAAACAAAGCCAAAAAATCTAATATCCTTTGTATGTGTTTGTATTAGTGTTTCTTTCTATGAAAGGTTTGAGGAAAACCTTCAGTTCTAATGTTAAACACCACATTTCACAGTGACTGTGCTTATAGTTCCTCTTCACTCCTAAAGAAACTTTCCCCAGCCTCATCCTGTAGAGCTTCACATTTTGTTGATCTTGGCTTGTACACTTTCCTTGAAGATGAAGGGCATTCATTCCGCACATCGATCCCCAACAACCTCGAGCGATTCAAGTGACAACGATACTGCTTATGCTGACGAGCCACTGGCTGATGCAGAATGGTTAGAAAGATACCAAGAAGAAATGAAGGCCAACGAAGAGCTCGAACGAAGCCTAAAAATCTTATCATTCTTTTGTCTCAATCGCTCAAGGGTTGTTTGCCTTCTGCAGTAGTTCCCCCACATGAATAGTCAGGTAAACAGTAAACTTGAAACTGTCTCGCACTAAATAAGGAACTGATTGGGCTTTTTTGTCAGTTATCAAGGCGTAGTTTCGAACAAAGTCGTCTGCCTTAAAATGCTTCAAGCATATAACCGAGCTCTTCGATGGGTCCCATCCAGCACATTTCTGTCTTACAAAATCTATCCATCTTTTCCTTTGTTTCTTTGCTTCCAGACGCTCATCGCCATAAAACGGTATCACATGAAGCACTATTCCATTCTCTGAGTTTCTTACATTACTGCAACCTCCAATGACATATCTGTGCGGCATATTTCTGCTATTTGTGACCAATATCAATCTATTAAACCTTGAAACATAAACAAGTAAACTGTACGAAATGGCGTGAAATACTGATTGTTGTGTTCTTGAAGTGGCATCACAGTAGTCACCAGACCCCTGACCCTTGAAAAAACGGTCGTGAGCCAAAATGGCAGCGATTTCAGTACGATTTTCCATACTTCATCGGGGCATAAAAAATCGAGGATTTGACAAAATCAAAAAAATTTTTCATATAAATAATCACCAAAGCATGAAGAATTTTTTTTAGTGAAAAAGAAATTTAGGGGTACTTTATTTTAAGTGTCAGAGTATTAATTATTTTAGCACTGTTGTGCTAATTGTGGACACTGTAAATAAGCAAACAAATATTACAAATAGAGCAGAAATTAGTTAAGAATCCCAACTGGTGGGAGGCTGACCAGCTGGCTATTTACAAAGCGTGGAGGAGTTGAATTGGGGACCACCGAAGACAAATCCATCTAGTGGCAGGGAGCAGGATTTGAACCCATGACGTCCAGATTACAAGTCCAGCGCCCAACCACTAGGCCACGCTGCCTCCCATAAGTCCCATAAGTTAGTCCCACTTTAAACAAAAACATGACGTCACTCTTCATGCGTCGGTAACTTTGAAACTTTTTGCAAATTCAAGGGGTCACAACAACATGAATCTTATTGTTGGATATAAGTGTAGTAAAGTCAAGAAGAGGAAGAAAATATTTCAATTGAGTAAAATGTTTCAACGCTAAATGAGTAAAGATGAAAAAATATTAGCAATAAAAGTGTCAAAAGCCCACCAAAGAATTTGGATGATTTCACACAAAGAATCCAACAAACCGTCTTTTCACATTAAACTGCAAAAATAAGTGTCCATAATGTTATTAAAGTGTCCATAACTCCTGGTGTAACTTGAGCTAAATAGATTTAAACAACCTACTGAATCAAAACAACGGCAGTTTCACGAAATGATTAAGCGGTGACCTCTGCCATATAGTTGAGTGGATTTAAAGTTTCCTTTTCAACCTGTAAAGCAATGAACGGATAAATTATAAGAGTTTATTATAATGGTTGGATTAATTTGCTTATGCCGTTTGAGAGTGGACAAACTGACAAGCGAAGTGGATAAGCCGTTTGAAAGAAATGCAAAGACAGAAATTACACAAAACCCCAACATCACGGCTGCGACTCGGGGCAGAATTTTCATTCCTTTCTAAAGTTGATACTTGTGTTGCCCACAAAAAGAACCGACACACCTCTTTCCACAGTTTTCTTTCAGATTGCACATTAACCACACACAGTTGTTTGATCCACGAACCATAATCGCTGTTGGAATGATATAACAGTTGCGGCGTTTCTGTCTAAATAGTGAACAACCCCTTCTGTAATGCCATTTTAATTCGGTTCGGGTTAATCTCGGGATAATTTCACGTTTACTAACCTTGGAATTCTGACTTCACTCATGAAGAAGTTATTCACTGGAGGATTACTTACTGTGCACTGTTGTAGGAAATTTATACCTGTTCCATGTTTACTGTCTTAGTGCTGTTGTTATATAGGACTGAAATTCAGACAGAATGTTGTAAGAACTTTGGCCGATAAAACTGTGTCTGTGAATTTTGATTATTCGTCTCATTAAAGTGTATATGACATGAAAAATTTTTTGGCTTATATGAAAGGCCTTTCGAAATACAGAAGAATGGTGTTTTTCTCTTTGAAATACCTTTTTTTGTTTCAGGGATATTGACATTTTTCTATTACGCAAAATTAGATCAGTCATATCAGTCATGATGTCATAAGGTTTACAAGTAAAAATGGTAAAATACTCAATAAACAATATCTCTAAAACTATTGAAGCAGTGTTCTTGGCACCACAAATATGCATCACAAAAGAAACAAAATGACACCCTTACGCAGTTACCATGACAACAGTTTTACTGCTGGTGTTGTCTCAATAGAAACTGAAATTCCCAGTGTTTGTCTTGAACCTGCACCATCTACCGCAGCCAATTTGGTGATTGGAATTAAGACAATATGGGAACTATGTTTGCTCCAAGCAGGACCCTTTGTCTCACTTTAAAGGTTGCAAATGGGGACATTTGTTTTTTATGACAGAGAGAGACTGAAGCTGAAAGAGTTGCTACAGCAACAAAACTTAGGGTGTCATTTTGTTCCTTTTGTAATGCACATTTGTGGTGCCAAGTTTCAAGAACACTGCTTTAATTTTTCCAGATAATTTATATTTTTTATTCAGTATTTTACCATTTTTAGTTGCAAATCTTATGACATCATCACTGATCTAATTTGCATAATAGAAAAATTTCGATATCTCTGAAACGAAAAAAGATATTTCAAAAAGAGAAATGCCACTCTTTTGTATTTCAAAATGCCTTTCAAATATGCAGAAAGAATTTTTCATGTCCTATACACTTTAAAAAGTTATGGTATGCCTATTTTTCGCAGGCAGTTCTCTATTCTTTTCCCTTTTCTAACTCTATCTTCTTGTAAAAAAATAACGAAGACGTGCCAAACATCTGAGACACAGTTTTTGAGGTCAACCTTGCATTTTTGTGTTTTGCTGAGAAGAAAAATAATCCAATTGACATTTTTTTTGGCAACCAAATTTAATTCCGGGTTCACACTTGGTAGATGTTTTTATTAAGAGATTTAGTTGGTAAGAAAGAAGTGGTGTTTTGATGTGTGCAAGTTCTAATTGATTAACAGGTAGACAGTCTTTATTTCCATCATCCCAAGTCAAGAATAGATATATCTCAGGAGTCCAGGCTGAAACTCACATCACAAGAAGTTGCAGAATGGAAGCAGGATTTAGGTACTTCATGCAAATTTTTTAAGTCACATTGTGTCCTAGTACAAGGACAACAGCTGGGTTTGAGCCTGTGTGTTAACTATTATTGTAGATGAGGCTGATAACCTTAATTAAGCACTTTGCCTCTCATAAGGTCCATTTACACAGGAAATTACTGGTGCCATTTATTTACACAGAAATTATTGGTGCCATTTTCATTGCAAATTATTCCCACTAAACTTTTTGCCATCCTTGGGCTTAAGCTACCTGGTAAGTGCAGCTAAATTTAAATTAGATATCACTAGAATTCTTATGACACAATAAATCAAATATCACAAGAATTTATGACATGATAATATGGCAAGTGGTTTTGTATCACAATATGTGCAAATAGGCTTTAATTTCACAACTGCTCAAGTTGTGTGTGTAACTGCGATGATCAATCATAAAATCAGATCTTTCTCCGCAGTTCAAATATATGATCTTTCATATATTCATTTGCATCATTCGCATTCAGGCTTTGATTTCACAACTGCTCAAGTTGTGTGTGTAACTGTGATGATCAATCATAAAATCATATCTTTCTCCGCAGATCAAATAATTATATGATCTTTCATATATTCATTTGCATCATTCAAATTCTATGGGTATATTACAAATTCACAAAGTGACCAGCTCCCAGATGGCTGATAGCTCAGTCGGTAGAGCACTGCACCAGTATCGCAGAGGTCATGGGTTCAAATCCCGTTTGGGCCTGAATTTTTTTTTCAGGCTTTAATTTCACAACTGCTCAAGTTGTGTGTGTAACTGCGATGATCAATCATAAAATCATATCTTTCTTTGCAGTTCAAATATATGATCTTTCATTATATTCATTTGCATCATTCACAGTCTATGGGTATATTACGAATTCACGAAGTGACCAGCTCCCAGATGGCTTGATAGTTAAGTCGGTAGAGCACTGCACCGGTATCGCAGAGGACATGGGTTCGAGTCCCGTTTGGGCCTGAATTTTTTTTCAGGCTTTAATTTCACAACTGCTCAAGTTGTGTGTGTAACTGCGATGATCAATCATAAAATCGTATCTTTTTTTCTTTTTTCTCAATAGGAAAAAAATTATTTGGATATGTATCGTCTACTAAAAGGACAATAAACAACAGCCTCACCTTGGTTCGGCATGATCGCGTGACGTCATTTTGTTATTACATATGAACCCAGAAGATCCTGGGATCGTTGTCTTGTGCATAGTCCCCCAACTGTGCCAAAAATGGTGTCTGTATGGGATGGTAACTCTGTTTGCATCATATTATCACATCTGCGTTCTAGATTACTGGCTAGCTTTTTAATTTAGTTGCAGTGGAAAGAGAAGTGCCGATTATCGAGGTAAGTATCTTTTCATTCAAATAGCGAGTGACATCTCGTTGATTATCTAATGAACTCGAACTTGTAGATATTAAAGGAGCAGTGTCACATATTTAACATTTTCTTGAAAAGCTGAAAAATATTCCTAGCTCTTATACAGCAGGTAATAGGATGTAAATAGATTCAACGTACACTTACCATTCCACTCCGACGCCATTTTTGCCAACTCCAACAGACAAACGGTTGGGGGACTGTGCACAAATATCCAATGATCCCAGGTTCTCCTGGGTAATAACAAAATGGTACTGTGCAATCAAACCGGATCAAGCTGAGTCTGTTGTTTAATTTTTTTTAGGTGACAAGACACATTCATATATTTTTTTTTCCTACAATATCTTTTTTTCCCTATCAAAAAAAAATTGACTTGTGCAACGCTACAACTCGTACAAATATATTGGAGACAAGGATGATGTTGGTTTTGTCATGTGGTCTAAACCTGTGGTTATGTATCATACTGAAATCAAGACTGAATCATGATAAACCCTAGACTTAGTTTGAAATTGTAACCCCAGTATGACAAAAAATCTTAGTGGAAATTCCATCGAAAATTACAGAAAAACATGCCTGTGGCTTTTGAAAATCATGATTTATTAAATACATGGATGTGTTTACTCCTATGTAAAAGCCCAGGGGTGTGGGAGGGCGACATATAAAAAAGATGGGGTGCTCCCATATAAAAAGATGTGATACTCATCAAAACTTATTGAAAAGAACCCCCAAGCAGTACCAACATCCTGTTTGTGGGAATGACTTAAAATTCTTTCCCCTCTAAGAGGTAACACATTGTCTCCTGTCATATTTTTTCTACTTAATGCCCTAAAAGGAAAGTTTGGATGAACAAATGTCCCATCAAAGGAAAGAACGGAAGTGTCTTGATGGGTGTGGTTAAGCAACTAAGTAGATGGGCAGAACACTATGAAGAGCTTGTTAACAAACCTGCTTGGCTTTGAATCCTGTTCAGTCCTGAATTTAGTTTCAGGCTTTAATTTCACAACTGCTTAAGTTGTGTGTATAACTGCAATGATCAATCATGAATTCATATCTTTCTCTGCAGAATTTTTTTCCAGGCTTTAATTTTACAACTGCTTAAGTTGTGTGTATAACTGCTATGATCAATGACGAATTTGTATCTTTCTCTGCAGTTCAAATATAATTATGATCTTTCATTTATTTATTTGCATTCTTCACCTTCTAAGGGTATGTTATGACCAGCTCCCAGTTGGCTTGATAGCTCAGTTGGTAGAACACTGCACCAGTATTGCATAGGTCAAGGGTTGGAATTCTGTTCAAGCCTGAATTATTTCAGGCTTTAGTTTCATGAACACCTACTTTTGGCAAATGTCATGGTTGCTAATCTTCTTATACTGTGAAAAGATGAAGGTAAATGGCCATCCTCAATCTTGTGGTCCTGCTTGGTTTTCTCTGGAAATGGACTGGGATTTAGGTTGAGTGTGTGCTTCAGTTCAAATAAATTATATTGTTGCCCTATTCTGACCATCATATTCAGGGGATGAGTAGGTTTCTTGCAAAAAAAGATTGTGGCTTTTAAATAGGAAAATAATTACTTTGCCAGTGTTCTCCAGAAGCGCCAGCGGCCGGCATTTTCGCCGGCA
>Ga0126337_10001121_pt1 | contig 15612 bp, 17 predicted proteins | sample DipCmetagenome_FD_92527 | JGI IMG/M metagenome (GOLD analysis project Ga0126337, IMG submission 92527) | Coral microbial communities from La Bocana,Puerto Morelos, Mexico - Diploria C A metagenome | ecosystem: Host-associated > Invertebrates > Cnidaria > Coral | place: La Bocana,Puerto Morelos... | reverse complement strand
TCAGGGGCGAAATTGCTGTTAGTTTTAGGGAGGGTGTTTCAAATGTACGCCCCTGAAAACTAACACAACCCCTGAACATTGATACTTGGAAGATGAAGTTTCCTTTCAAAAATGGTCCCTTTGCAAGCATTGTCAGCTTAACCCCGGATGGACGTCTCTCTGATCCGTGCCTGAAGATCCCACCAAAGGCAGACCGAAACAACCGTTCAACACCGGATCCTCAGAACCGTTCAAAAAACATGGCCGGGGGACGGTTTCTGATGGCAGCTTCTTGATTGAAATAGAAAGATTTCTCAACATTTATTTACACTGGTATGGAAATAATTGAAAAAAAAATTGGTTCTCCACATTTACATACATGTCCGGTACATGGTAATTGTGTTTCGGTCAATGTCTCCTGACAGTGTCTAAGTTGTTTCCTTCAAAAACACAAGAAACCCATAGGGAAACCGCAACTAGAAATGATTCTTTCACATCAGAATTCATCACCTAACATGGAAGGAATCAGCTAACATAGCCCCCGAAAATAGACCATCCCAAAAGGAAAGGAATCTTCCAACCATCCATTTTCAGGGAGGGTATGTTAGTTTCAGGGAGGGTATATGTATATATATATATACATATATGTAAGTGGATAGGATTCATCTATACAGCAAATAACTAACCGAAGGCCCCTTGATCACTGCTGACCGGTGACTTCCAGCCGTTAAAGAATTTCGGCGGTAAATGCAGCCAGCTTTAAGGCTGCAGGTGGAGTGGAGATTCACTATGGATGAGAGGTTTTTACACATGCAAACAAGAGATGTATACATACCTGGAACCTGTTTGTCCTCTATTTCAGGGCTTTAACCCTTCAAAAGAAGGTCCTTTCCAATCAAAACAGGGGTCATTTGGGTTAATGGTACATAAATATGTATATATATATATATATATTTTTGTATATAATATATATATCTATATATTGTCTATATCTAAATATATATAGACATAAATCCCAAACACTCAATGTATGGTATATTTACCTTCATTTACCAAACAACTTAACCAGAATGTGCGTAATTATACCATACATTGAGTGTCTGGGTATGTACATTGTGTGTATGAAGTATTGTGTAGAGATATGAGGGATGATATGAGAGATCTTTAAAAATATGCATGTGTTTGTTTTTCAATCTCTCTCTCTCTATGTATATGAATATTATATATAAATATAATACATATATATACATATAAATATCTTCCGCAAAAGGCGGCTGAAAAATCACGCCAAACTTGCTCATTCCTTGTGGGCTCCCGGACTGTATGCGTGCAGTTGGGGATTCGAAAATCGTCCGGTGCCAACAAGACCTGCCAGAAAGTTTCAGCTACCAAAAAATGGAGGTAGCAAGTACCTTATCTGGTTGGTGGTTTCAACCCATCTGAAAAATATTTGTCAAATTGAAAATCTTGCCCAGGTAGGGGTGAAAATAAAAATTGTTTGAAACCACCAAGTACCTCATTCTTAGCTAAAAATGAAGTATATTGGGGTGTATAACCCATTTACTAACCATTTACTATTGGAGATGAATCCTCTCCAGTTATACATACATATATATATATATACAGTATATTCCCCTCCCTGAAACTAACATGTGCGCCCCTGCAAATCAAGGGTTGGAATACTAGTTTTTCCTTTTGGGGTGACCTATTTTCATGGGCAAGCTGTTAGTTTGAGAGAGGGTACTGTACCTTATGTTTTGGCTATTTTGTGGGGTGGAGTTTCCGATACATTAGCCGTATCCATACAGGTTTTGTTTGGTGAGTACCTCTATTTGATGTACCTGAAATGTTTGGGGAACCAAGGCAGATCATGGTCAAGATGGCTGCTATCTCCAAAAACCACTTGAGCAAGTGGTTTTCCCGTCGGTGAAATTGGTTACCAATAGCAACTCAAGAAAAACAGTCAACAGGATCTTCTAGTTATGAGTTTCAAGCACTTGATACTTGTATGACTTGTATGTACTTGTGATATCGAAATTTAATCATATCAATATCCGCCTGAGAAGATTGATAAGCTTTCAATAATTTCGTTGTCATGTCGCTGCCTGGCTCTTTTGTTTTTTTCTTACTCCAAGGTGCGGGGGGATGAATTATAATAACTAAATGTGAATCAGTAATGACGAATCCTTGGGATTGTTTTGAATCCTGTCAGACCCCAAGGATTCTTTTCAAAAAAAAAACTCCATCTTATGGATGTTCCAGGACTCACTGAACGGACCCCTAAACCTGAGTATCTAATAGCTCTAGCACCTTACTTAGGGGCCCGTTGGTATCGTCCCATTCAATTTTGGATGGATTCATTGGTAACCAATTTATAGATCCATATCAATCTTCGTTGGTTTTCCATAAGGCTTGCTGCTTTGCCCCTCGATGCTCGGCGGATTTCTCCGGTCGAATCTTGGGATGACTTAGGTTTTACATAGACAGAAGCATAGGGTTACAACCCTTCTTATTGGAAATGGTTCAGAAACCCTACCACCCTTTCTATGTGCAACTGAGATGTAAAAAAACACCTCAACAAGTGGTCATATCCTTCCCTCGCACTCAAATGGATGTTGTTTTCTGGAGAGAGCTGTCCTAGTTGGTGGTTTCAACCCATCTAAAAAATATGATCGTCAAATTGGATCATTTCCCCATGTAGGGATGAAAATACAAAATATTTGAAACCACCACCCAGTGTCCTGTTGTTGACCCCTACGAGTTTTCCCGTCTAAAGGCTATCAGTTTTGACTCTACTCTACTGCGTGATGTTTTTTACCGTGCGTATATACATATATACCTGGAACTTCACTTCTAACAAATTTCTGCTAATATGGTTTTGTCCGAGTATTTCCGCTCAATTTATGAAAAAATGAGAAGTTGAAAGAAAAAATGCTAAATCACAATTTGTTGCTAAGATTGCCACTCCACCTTCCACCCGCTACCCCTACCCTCCGAGTTTTCAACTTTTCTTGGCTCAATTCATCACCTCTTCCGTTTGGGCTTCGATCGTCCGAGCCTTAGCTTGGCCTTCCATCGTCGGATCAAACACTTAACTTTGATGCATATCCTGTCAAGAACTCTGTGGCTAACAGTTCTAGAGCTCACTCTTCGTGATAACCTACTCACATGGCCCACCACTGATTCGTTGGCCTCACAAGAAAACACCATACAATTAAGAACTCTGGGAGCGCCATTGTTGAGTTGTCTCTGCAAATCCCTGTTGATGTGATCTACTGCATGAAGTTTCGGTTTCAGACCGTAAGCCACAATTCTTAATAGCCTAGCTTCTCGTGCCAAGCACTTGTAGCCCCGTACAAGCACTGTAAGATGGTGTTGCACGCGTTGTGCACACAGTCGACTCAACCACAATTGGTGTGAATGAAGAACACCAAAAACAATCTTTGCAGACTCAAATGTTTCAATGAGGGCAGCTTCCAGCGCTGAGTAACGTTCTCCATGGATTTCCCGAGAGCATTTCACAACAAAGAGTAGCCAAGCAGTAAGAAGGGTCAAATCGGAACCCTTGACATTGAACCATGCAAAACTCTTTTTATTTTTGAAGTTCAGTAACGACTTCGAGAAACTATGCAGCGCAGGAGACTTGTGATTGGCTAGGCACCATAGTGAAAATGAAGAGTGTGCACGTCCAAGACGGGCTGGAAGGTTAAACTGGTCATCACCCTCAAAGTCAAAGTACTGCAATTGGCACATTATAATCAAGGTGCTTCCAGTCAAATCCCGTCCTAGACCACATTTCCAGCAATGAAAAAGATCAAGCCGGAATATGGCTTCTTCACAGCCAACTTCAAAAGGTATTGTAGCCAAGGCTGGACAGCATCCTTCGTTCCATGGTTTCTGTGTGTACATAGTTTGTAACCAAACTGGATTCGCAGATACATCTTCAAAATGCACGCCGTTCGTCCCAGCTAAGCATAAACTGCAAATAGGGTGGTTCTCCCTGATGCCAACATTGTAGTATGAACGTTGAAGGTTTCCCACTTGGTGATGAAATTTGAGGTCGCCTTTGCAACCAATAGTCGATGCAAAAAACGTATGCCCTTGAATTGTGATTCCAACATCGTGCAATTGTTTGAGGTCAGCTGCCACCATTTCAAAAGCTTGAGTCAGAATCCCTTTGTGTTTTTTGTAAATAAGTGACGACATTCCAAACACCAAGAACTTCGATAGGAACTCATTGCCACTATCATTAACATGTTGTTGCGATGCTGTACCAATGGCCTGCAAGAACGCCGCATCCCCCTCACGCCCGAGGCCGATGTTTCCATATCGGCTCAGTAAAGGATCTGACCCACATTCACACCTAGGTTTTTTCGGTTTTTTGTCCGTGTCACAGCCTAGCGCACACTCGATCGTGCACACCATGAAGTTTCCCTTCTTCAAATATCGTCCCTCATCCCCGTGAACTAGGAGAGGAATTGTTGATGACAGGGCAGATTTGTCTTTCTTGAAAACTTCGTGGTTTGGTTGGTAGAACTCATAGCAGGTCCAAAAAGAAGCCAACTGTTGATGAAACTGCTCACCATCACAACCACCACCCAGTAGAAATCGGTAGTTCGCCAGGAGAAGTTTCATCCATGAACTTGGTAATAAAATTGGCAAGTCAATGGTATAGCCATCCTGTGTTGTATGGACCTTACTTGTTCACATGGTTTCTGAAATCAAACCTACCGTACTTGAAGTTTTCAGAAACATAGCCAAGCGAACTCTTGAAATTGTTTTAGTCTTCAAAAAAGAAGAAGCAGAAACAAAAATGATTACTGAAACAACTGAAACCCAATCTAGGCACAATATGGTCCCTTGGAACTTGAACAGCCATCCCTGATCTAGCCAACATCCCAGTAACATCCCTGGTGGCATTCTGATCTGTCATACCTCCATGTGATCCAACCAAGGCTTGGGAGACGGACCCAACGGCCCGAATGGATCTTGCGATTGATACGGCAGGGGCCTCAGAGAGAAGGGGTGGCAAAGTCTACGGGTAAATAAATTTACTTGAGTAAACCGATTTAAATAAGGTTTGGGCTCCTCTGCCCATTTCTTCAGCATAGTGTTCAATGAGGTTCTCATCAACCCCAGGTTTCTTTCCTTGAAAACCTGGCATGCAAAGGTTTTTTTTTCTAGCAGCATTACAGCAGCTACTCAAAGTTACTCAAACATTCTACATGGAAAGTTTGAAGATTGAAAAGCATGTGTTTCAAGCCTTTTGGGACATGCTGGTATTGTCACTGGTTTGCAACTCTTTCTCATATTTTTTTCGCCTTCTCACTTCAAGCTGCACCAAACTGCGGCACCACATTGCCAATGCTAAGAATGAACGGGCACTATGGAATAGGTTCTCCCATTCCCGGCCCCCCACCAAAAGTTCGATCAAAAGAGATCAGAAACCCAACTACTTTGACTTAGCTTTAGCCTTTTGCTTGGCCTTGGTTGCTGTGGCCTTGGGTTGGGATTTGGCCTTACCTTCAGGTGTGAGACATGGTCGCTGACGTTTGCGGCCGGGATCAGGCACTTCGGCTTGTCGTTTCTTTTTTGTCGCTTCAGCAAGGACTGACCTCAAGTTTTAAAGATGAACAAGTGAACCAATAGTGAAAAATTCACATCATGCTTTTAAATCAGCTTGCTCTTTCAAAGAAGTCACAAAAAAGTTCGTAAAGAAGAACTATAGGAGATCGATGTACTGGGAACTCTTAGGTCGAGGCTTGGCACGGGGTTCGATCATCAATGATTCCGCTGCCCTTAGGTGAACTCCCCAATCAAAAAATCAATTTCTCAATAAGTTACTGTGACATTGAGGTAAAGACTCTTTGCGAGCTTCTGAAATTTCCACTCTCATCCCATCTTCACGCCTCAACTTAAGTGGATGTTTGGGAAATTGGGCCTTTACATGTTTCGATAAAAATAAGTAATCTGGATTTTTGAATGTAATTTTGGGGTGATGTTAGACAAGAAGCTCTGGAGTGAATCCTTCAACCAATCCTTCCCCATACATAGCCGTGAGCTTCTCCATCCGGGTCTCAATTGAAGCCTTGATTTCCTGGAGTTTTGCCATCATCCTTAATTGCAGGGGATGCAGCTTTCATCGCTGGAGGTAGAGCAAGACAAGTAAGTGACAAACTATGACCATTTTCCAGAAAACAATTCAATACACACCAATGAACATCCAAAGCAAAACAGAAGAATCTTATCACCCAAGGAGGTAGATGGAACTTCTTGGAACTTTGCGATCAACTCTTCCATCTTGAGTGTGCGTTTCTGAATGCCACTGGTAACTTTGGAGACGATACTCGATGGTACAATTTTCTGTTCTGTATCTGGAAACCCGGCAGTACGCAATGCTTTCGCGACAGCATTGTCAGTGTTCTGAGGCTGCTGGGTTGGTTGAGTACCAGCTTCCAGTTCACCAAATGCCGCACCTGGCAGGAACAGACTGGTGGAATGGGGTGATAGTCTTAAGGAAGCATGCTGCCATGATTTCAGTTTTTCTATGAGCATGCAAACTTCACAAAACAAATTCTTTGATTGATTCCTCACAAAATCAGGCCTAGAGCATCTCTACCAGGCAATGTTAGGTCAAGGTCTTTCACAGGTCCATCTTCTTCATACTCCATGAGTTTCTCCAAAACATTCCGCTTGATGTTCCTACCGCCACGTTCGGAACTTGCCCACCCAAAAAAGGAGAACCCTTGGAGCAGCAGTGCAGATCCCAGTCCTTTTGTGGCCGGTGATCTGGTTCTCCACCCAATACATTGTTCCGCCACCATACTTTGATGTCCTGATGGACTTACTGACTTTTTTTAATGACCATACTGGATTTACTGGTTTGAATTGGGTTTGCAAAAGAACGTAAAAAAACAACAACAAAGTTTCCTCTGTAGGGTCGGATCGTTTTCGCAATAAGCTTTGACACCATCGATCTTCCACCTTGGATCGGTGGGGTATGGTGTGATGATTTATTCAAATCAAATAGCATCATCTTATTACTTATGAAAAGTTGACGTGCAAGTGACTGAGGGAAGTTTGCCTGAACCATATCATCTTCCGTCATAAAGGAATACCCGACGTCAAGCTCAGTCTCATCAATTTCTTGCGTGATTTTCTTGCATTTGGTGACGAACTTGTCCTTCAGGGAAAATTTTATCATGACACTTCAGGCTCGGATTTTTTGTTTGTTTTAATGGACCCCGCCTCAAATTTTTCTGGAAGCATAGTAGGGGAAGAATGTCGATTAGATTTCGGAAGGCCCAGGGTATCATTCGGATTTTTAGCGCCCTAAACCCCCCCAGCCCACAAAGCATGAAGTTTTCTAAGGGTCGAAACGGTTTCACAACACTAAGTCCTGTAATTTAGCGTTATCCCAGTCATCGTTTCCAAATGTTACCAAAAATTCCCAAGAGTCCAGTGTCCATCAACTATATCATTCTACTCGATTCCAACTCCCAACACCAACCCCCAAAACTGTCCGGATCGTGGTCACATTTTTCAAAGAGAATCAGAAGCTTTTGGCGGTCTCCACTATTGTACTGCTTAACGAAATCTTCCCCAACCAAGTAAGACCCATCCGCACGAGGGGTGAAGACTCGCCTGAGCCTTTTGTCGATAGCCTGTTTTGAAATCTGCTCCGGCCTTTCCTCAGGTGCCTTCACAGAGGCAGCTGGAGGGCTAGCCTGGGCAGGTGGCGGAGTTTCGGCAAGTGCAGGGGTTTGAGAAGCCACGGTGCCAGGAGTAGGCACGAATGTATCCTGCATGTCCCTCCATTTCCTCCATTCCTTCCATTCCTCACACATTGTTGGAACTGAAGGGAGTGTCCCATCACCGAAATCAACGTGGATACTATATACTGTTTATTCCCATGCTTTTGATTGCTATACTATATGGTTTGATGTGATGATCACAATCCCCAAACAAGGAGGGGTCAAACCAGTGCGAGATCTAACATGTCTGGAGTGGAGGGGTCAGCAATTGAAATCAAGATTCCAAGTTGCTACAAACCTTGTGAAAGTCTCGGGCTATCCAATTTGACTTGATACCAAAATGATACTGTTGATGGAAAAATCTTGCACCACTTAGGATACCAGTATCAAAACCTTTTGGGGCATAGTAAAAGCGGTGCAAGATTTTTCCATCAACTGTATTTCACAACTAATGTCTTATAAGTCTTGTAATTTCATTTCTGCAAATTGATTTTAACTTACAAAGGGTTTCCAGGCGAGTCCTCCTCAGACCAACGTGGTTTCCAACGTGGTTGCTCTTCCGGGGAATCAGCTTCTGGTTGTGTTGGAGGGATCTCATCCTCATTGTCTAGCACTTGTACATCCGTTTCTCCTAGGCAGTCGGCTAGACCTATCTAAACCATGTTTTGGTAGCTAAAGAATCCCAAAAATAAACAAAAAGTATCCCTAGTCAAAAGTATCCCTAGTCGCTCTTAGGAAAAGATGGGATGATCATCCAAGTTTTCAAAACAGAATGTAATAGTAATACGGTTGATACTGTAAATCCTTTTTTGGGAGCTGTTTTCATCAAGAAACAAGAAAGGTGAAACATGAATGAAACATCAATAATTGGGATGTTTGATCATATATGTCCAATCCTAACCAACCAAGGATCCATTTCCACCGTTCCCTTTTACCCCATTTGCACCACTCTGACAGGCTAATGCAGCCTCCTCTTCAGCCTTCTCTGCCTCAAGGCCAACGTTTGGCTACGAAGGGTTGCAGGTTCCGAGACTAGACAACAACGTGTTTTTAAAGTTTGGGTTTTGAAAAGCAACACGAAAAGGGTGGAAAGAAAAACTGATCCCTTCGTTGTGTTTTGCTCTGTTTTTTGAAAACCCTCACCTGCAATTTGGCAAGTTCTGCTTCAAGTTCAGCTACTTCACTTTCACCCATCGCTGATAACTCCATGGGAAGGCCACCGGCTACTTGTAAACCAGATTGGAGGGTTTCACACGACCAGGCTTTGCTAGGCAAATCTGAAAACATTTCCCAGATTTCCCACACTAGCTAATAAGGCCACTGAGTTTGAGATATAAAGCAGCAAATCCGTTTTTTGCCATAACTGCACCTAGTCACCGTTCTAAAAACTCATCAAAAATCTGTGGATGGGAATTTCCGCTAATTGGACGGGTATTTCCGCCCATTACGCGGAAATTTCCGCTCACTTTTTTCCACCATTTTTTCAAAGCCCCAGTATAGATTACTGTTTCAGCTACTCACAACTATGTTTGGAGCACTGAACGCCATTGCTCCGGTATGCGAAGACTTTTACTTCCCCTAAGATATCGAATTGTTTGTTCAAGCTGTGCATCTGGCCACAGATCACCAAACTCCAACTGGGCCACCACTTCCAACAGGGGCCTCTTTTCATTCACCTGGGCAAGACGATTCATGGTTTCATGGCTGGAAGGGGGGCTGTTTCACTACATTGCATACAGGGTACTGTTGGCAGTGGTTGCTTGCGCTTCGGGTCATTGAAGTGCTCCATCATTCGGATCACATAACCAGCAAATTTGGGAGTATAAACCCTTGGTTCTGGATGGTTCTGACTCTAAATTAAATATTATTTTTGGTTTAGCTTGGGGGAAGAATTCAAAAATTCAAAACATTCAAACCACTAAACGATCATCAAGGCACTGGGAAGACTTCAAATGTTTTGAACCCTTGTAGGCAACACGGCCAGACTTGTTGATGTACTTGTCAGTGGTGGACTTCCCAGTATCAAACTTGAAGTCTTTACGGCGCATGGTGGCAAAGGGCTTCAGTGCTGCTAAGGCAGATCCAGTACTCCACAAAATAGTTCTCTTCATTGTTGCCGAATTGAAATGGCACATCCAGAAACGTTGCTTGTACATCTTAGTTGAGACTATACATGATGTAGAATGTGGAGGGGTCAACCCTTGCGACATCTACCCCTTGAAACAAATGTGGAGGGGTCAACCCTTGCGACATACCCCTTAAAACAAACGAAACATGTCATGTTTATTTTGGGGCCAAGGTTCTGTAATGCCATGCTCCTGCAATACCCCCAAAAGCCACTGGAACCTCTCATGCATCCAAATCATGGAACTACCAGGGTTCTCAATCACCGGGGTTCCGCCCATACAGACGCAGAGCAAGATTAGCAGCATCGACCTGAAGGGAGCAAAGCATGTTGGAGGAGAAACTAACCACCATTCTTTTTTGTAGTTGTTCAACACATATCATATTAAGCATGTTGGGGTTTGAACACATGAGGCCTTGCCACAAGTAGATTCGCTGTTAAGACTGACTGGTAAGATTCGCAGCCCATAGGTGTGAGGTGGCTACGGTTTGAAGTTCCGGAGTTCATGTGTACCCAGCTCGAGCAGCATATCCCCCAGAAAGTCACACACTCATCAAAGCGCCCCTGCAAAGCGAGTCCCAGTGCTGTCCTGAGGGGAATACCACACAAACACCCCTATCCTATCATAAGGAGAGGTTAAATCCTAGGAAAGTTGCGGCTACTGACCACTCAAAAAGTCCATTAATCTTGAAAAAAAACCAAGTAGCGAGAAACCAGCTGATGTTGTGAGGTCCATGGCGTATTGTTTCTTCGATTGGAGGTTTCCCACCTTTGCCCTGGAGGTTGGGGAGCCGTGCCATTGCTGTGTGATATCAGGCTTGTCATAAGCTATATCATATGCAGCCGCCTTCAAACCATAACTTGCACTTAGCCGAGCAATTCGGCCAACACCTGCATAATATTCGATAACTTGATACTCAGCACTGCTGGAAAGGTCGAAGAAACTTTGCCAGCTGAGAAGTAGGACAATCAGAACAAATGCCTTAATTGCAAGTGTGCAAGTGGAAGGGTGAAGAATTCAGTTTATAAGCCCTAAGTTCCTGATCAACATGCTAGTAAAAACATAAACCATTTTACGATTGAGCTTAGCATCTTTTGGCGCTCCAAAGAGAATGAGACGCCGAACCACCAAGTCAAGCTGTGCCGGTACCATTGCACAGAGCTATCTAGGATCACCTGCTCTAAGTGCCTTTTTTGAAGCAAAATGCTATGGATTCAGTTGTCACTAGATATGTAGCCATCGCTTGAAGTCAACTTCTAGAAATTTCTTGAAACCCCAAATGCTGTCACCAAACTTCCCTTCAAACAAGAAAGAGTGACTGTCCATAAAGCCATACTCCGCCAGGGAAGCGCTTCCCCTTGGAAGCCGCTTCATGCAAGCACCTGCGTGGGTGAAGTCAGCATGGAACAGGCGTACAAGGGCTTTGGACTAATGCAATGTCAATGGGATCCTGGGAAGAGGGCCAAAAGGGAAGGTCCAAAATTATTCGGGTTTGAAACCAGCTGGGTAAAAAAACGGTTTGACTCTTGACTGCTGAGTTTTGGCACGCTTTTGCTTTGCGCAACATGTTCCCCATTGTACGTTGTTTGAAGCTACGCCCGCTGAGCCAATGGAGGGATAAAACACATGGAAGATATTGATTAAGTTCTCATATGGAAGTTACAGCACTTAAAATGATGATTGGGTAACATTTGATTACCATGTTTCCACTCCAGCTAAAGCTACAGCAGGAAGGCTTCCACCCTAGAGTCCAAACGGTGGGATTTCCATTTGAGCATCACTAACAACTAACAAGATGAAGTTGCAGAATTTTCTGCAACAAAAGTAACAGCGGCATCTTCAGCCAACTTGTCCAATTGCTTAGGTCCCATCTCAAAGTAGTCGATCTCCTCATCCAGCCACTTCTTTGTGGAATAGGTCCAGAACACTGCCTTCAACAAACATGGCAACCCCGAATTGCTTCAAAACATTCAAAAACTCATTCGGTGGTAATCCAAAACAGTTGGGATTTGAAAAACCATGTGTCATGAACCATCCGTTTTTCAGAGTTATCACTTTATAATTATTTGACAATGTAGGTCATTTGGGTACCACTACTTTTTTGTTATATCTCCTATGCAAGGACCTAGCTAAAGCAAACAGCAGCCTAACCCCTGTAAAACGTATTATGCTATTGCTGGCCTCAGTTGTTGCTGGGGCTTTCATCCGAACTGCTACAATCGAAACAAAGGCGGACTTGAGCGCATCCCACAGTGCACCACCATGCTCGGTAGCGGGTCTGTAGCGCCTAGCAAAAGTCTTTCTGGCCTTTTTCTCAACTTTCCCCCCCGAGCCATCCTTGGTACCAGTCTCAACCTGGCGTTTGGAGCGAGCAGGAGTGACCAACGATTCTGGATCTGGGACATCTTTGGTTTTCTTGGGCCCCTTGGTGACCTTATCTTCACCTACCCCCTTCCCTTTCTTTCCCGTACGTTTGGGTGCTTGTTCCTGCTTATCGTGCTTCTCTTTCTCATTCTTCCTATCCTTCTTCTGTCTCTTATCTTCCCCATCCTCCTTCTTCTTATCCTTCTTAGGGGCTGCCTTTGTCTTGGCCTTCCCCTTCGCCTTTCTCTTCCCTTTACCTTTACCTTTGGGTTTCTTGACACCTCCTTCTTCGTCTCCATTTTCATCACTAGTCTCATCCCCAAAATCCTCATCGCGCTTCCAAGCTTGTTGGGACATGCGAGTGTCGTCTACCTGCATCAAGGATGTTGAAGCCGGTGCAGTTTTGATCAAACGCCAAAAAAAGAAACATAATCTCATCTAATTTTTAAGCCTTGATTTGAACAACTTTTTGAGAACAAAAAATAAATGTTTAACCCCTTCACCTCTTGGTCAAAGACGGACTCAAGTTTGCGGGGCTGAATTTCTGGAATTTCCTCTGGGGTGTCATCACCTGCTTGTTCCGAGTCTTCTGGCTTATCTGGATTGGATGGATCACCTACTGGTTGTTCCGAGTCTTCTGGCTTATCTGGATTGGATGGATCACCTACTGGTAGTTCTTGTTGTGACTCGGGTGGTACTGCGAAGGAATCAAGGTTCCGAGTCGTCCCATTCAAAATGGAATCTTGCTTTTCATGAAACTCCTGGGGTTTCACCAAAGCCTCTTGATACTTAGGGCAACCAAACATGGTGCGGATCACTGGGGAAAAATCCATTGGAAGAGTTTGAAGTTGATCAGGATGTACTTCAATCTCCTTCCCCTTCAAACCACCATCACCACTCTCAGAAGCCGCAGGCTGGTCACCCTTGGCTGCCCGGGCCAGTGCCAACTTCTGCCTAGGTGGCATAGCGGTGGCGGTGCTAATGCAGGTGATTGGAAGGACAAATAGTTATTATAAATTGTTTAAATGGTATTCCAGCTTTGGGGAGAAAGACATCTAGAGCATTCCAAAACAAAACTGAAAAAGGATTAAGTGCAACTAGAATGCATCAGCTCCTGAATCCGTAGGTCCCTTTGTTGTTGTGCAGTGATTTTCTCCATTTGAGGCTGAGAGGATAAATCAGACTTGGTCTCTTCAGGTTCCATCTCTTCATTCTTCTTTGGGGTCATTTTCTCAAGAATTTCAGATGGGACACCAAGGCAACGAGCAAGCTCCGAATCATCCATATCCATATCACCCTCATCCTGCCCCCGAACATGTGTAACTTCACCTCCGCCCTCAAGCTGGGAATCCTGCGGTGCAGCAGTATCATCATGTACCTGAGCATCATGGCCAGATTCAGATGGCAGGGTAGATTCGTACCCATCATGGGAAGATTTCTTGGCTCTCTTGTTTGGCCAATACTTCCGAATGTGGGCATACAGATCATCCAAGACGGCGTCCTAATTGTTGAGAGGCTGCAAATCAAAAAGCCAAAAAGCACTAACATTTTTTAGAGGTCAATCTCAACCCCAAATTACCAACATAAACCAGATTCCAAAACTTCTAGAAAAGTGATTCGGAAAGTTTCCCGCTTTTGAACCGAGGTGTGCAAGTTCAGGTTGATGTTCGTAAAGAAAGTCTTAATGGCTTTACCATCACAATGAACACGAGCAGGCTTGTCTACCATGCACAAGTCATCTCGAAGTTTCTTCACCTTGAAATCAGGGGCTAACATGGTTCTTAACCTTCTCAAATTCTACACCTTCCCAAATCCCAGGGTTAAAAAAACAAACTCTTACATCATAATTTTGGAAAACGATGGATGCCTCCCACTTAGCATCATCCACCGGGATCATAGCTGGGGTATCCCATTGGGGGCACCAGTAGTCAGCAACAACCTTAAGAAGGTGAGAGTTCAACCGTTGGGCATCACGATTTGAATGCACACCCACCAGCTGCGGACTTGGCCAGGCTATGAGGGTGTCATCCTTCAAGAGCTTTGACCTCAGAACCTCATCCTGAGCTAGTACTTTGGAGAGGCCATCAAGCGACATGCTGGTCAAACCAGACACCTCCCAACACACTTTGCTACTTTCGAGCTGAAACGTCTAGGGAGATCCTTATGTTATGTCACAAAGTATTTCCAAGCCACATGCACACCAATCCAAAACACCCACTCATTCTCCAATCTACCCGAAGATTTGCCACAATGCTGGAGGGGTTGGCACCTCCGTCAAATGCTGCCAAGGCAGAAGATCAAGTGACCTGCGTGGGAGTTGGTTTCACTTTTCAATTTTCACCATCCTATGAGGATCCAATGCTGCCAATCAATCTAGATAAGATTAGATCGATAAGCACGGTGGAAACATGTGATTGCACAGCGGAAAAAATGATGCTTGGTGGTGCTTTTCTACGCAAACGCCAGAATTGGTGGGAAATAGTGGCTACATTGTACACTTTGGGTGAGAGCAACTCAATCTATCCGGTTTTCTCACTGGGTTCTTCGCCTTTTTCCGGTTTACCTTAGAAACCATTTGTTCAGTAAAAAACCAAAAGAACATGTAAGCACAAACAGCAGTGATTTTGTCAAGCCACCACCAGATTCACCAAACGCCAAACACTGGGTATAGAAGTTAGCTAGATCTCGCACAGTTCCCCCCTGCCGGTAGTTCGCGATGATGTCTTGCAACATGGAATTGGTAATCCCAGCCTGAACCATCCAGGGGCTAAAGGGAGGGGAAGTTTGAAGCATTTTGAAACGATATATGAAACGATTAAAAGATATCAGAAGTAACGGTGCGCCTTCACCTCATCCTCCTTAAAAAGGACACCCACCACTTGGTCCCAAAATTTTTGAGGCAACTCACATAGTCCTGCAGTATCATGAATCATGGAAAAGGGGTAGACAGGATAAAGGAAACTACCACAACTCACATTTAGTGTAACAGTTTATGTCACAAATCAAGTCCTTCTTTTTCGGCTTCTTTCACGGTCTCCGGATTGCATTGCTCAAAAACCATTTATATCAAAAGGCTAAGTATCGAGCAGGGTGTTTGAGCAAGCTTGAGCTGATGATGTAGGGGTTTGAAAATCCAATGTGTGTTTTGCAGTGAGTCTTGAAAATATTCAAAAGCAAGGCGGAAAGGGTGGAGGCGCACCAAGTAGCCACTGACATGGCCAACGATGAAAAGGGACAAGATGAGAGAAGCCAAAATGGCTAAAGTGAGAAAATGCTAAGTGTAGAGAATTTACGCCAACTTCGGCAAAAAGTGCCAAATAAGAGGAAACTCCCCAAGTTAGTGGAAATTTAGTCACTTCCGAGGATACAGGTATAACATATATAACCAC
>Ga0126337_10001119_pt1 | contig 15623 bp, 7 predicted proteins | sample DipCmetagenome_FD_92527 | JGI IMG/M metagenome (GOLD analysis project Ga0126337, IMG submission 92527) | Coral microbial communities from La Bocana,Puerto Morelos, Mexico - Diploria C A metagenome | ecosystem: Host-associated > Invertebrates > Cnidaria > Coral | place: La Bocana,Puerto Morelos... | reverse complement strand
TTAAGGCCGTTCATCCAAAGGAAAGTAACGAACATGGCGCGATGGCGGGGACTCTTTTACTCGTTCCTAGATTCATTTAACGAAGCGCGAGCGCCTGGGAACGAGATCGCCATTACGTGAACGCAAGAGAATTTTCTCTTGGTGAACGGTTACATCGGTTCCGTGTAAACGCTTCCAAACCGTGTTGTTTTCGATGCGGTTTCAAGGTCATAAAACCGTGTGGATTGGAAACCGCGTCCGTGTAAACGATGCCTAAGCAAAACATAAAACTGGTCTTGCTTTGTCTCGAATTTAACAAATGCAATATAAACAAAATGTTTGTTTTATTAATTTATTTCAAAAACTTTTCTCAGTCTTTATTTAATTTTTGGGCCAGAATCAGTTAAAATAAACACTTAACCTTGCATTCCGACGTGAATGGTCAAGTTCACTATGATTTCACCACAGCGAGCAAAGTATAGCTAATCACAGCTCACGGCCAACTGTATTGCAGCTATAAGATGTCTCCGATACTATGTGAAACTGATTTGAAAATCATCAACCACAGAGGTTACAAATTTCCACCCTCGCTAACTTTCCTTTCATCAGCGCTTTCATTCAAAGCTCGAATCAAATGGCCTCCGGTGTTGACCGCAGCCTAAATTTTTTCGACCGCACTGCAATATACGAGGCAACAAACTTTTCGGCTTACAAGGCTGCTCTGATGACGAAAAATTACTTGATTTTTCCAGCCGTTTTCTTTAAGATTTGTAGATTTCACGGTTCAATTCTGCTTTCGCTGTAAGTACTTTGTTTCTTTGTCATATAAAACAGACAAATTCCATGTTGCCGTGCGTCTGTTCAGAAATAGATCTCAGAGGACGTCAAAAGTTCTTACCACATTTTGACGTCATCTGTGATCTATTACTGAACAGACGCACGCAACATGGAATCTATTTGTTAAATAGAAACACGGTTTTAAACCAATCAGCGCGCGTATTTGCTTTGGGTTATTTTCTAAAATGGACTACAAATTCAATAAAAACAAGTTTGATGGCAATTCAGACTGGTACACAGCGCACTCGTGCCAAAGAGTTCGACTCGTTGGCTCGAGTGCATTGTGTAGCTGTAAACTAGGGTACCTTAATTTTAGCCATTCAGCAAGTACTGATACCAATCAAATCTACATGTTTAATGTGTCACATGACTGTTTTTATCTCTAGGCCCTGGCATTATGCTTGTTTGTACGTGTCGAATTTGTATCATCGCGTTTCCCAGTCACTCTCCAGTCACATTACAGAGTAAAAGATAGCACATGCATTGGAGGGAATCTTCTTAAGATTCACATAGATCCACAGTGTAAAGTTCCCAACGGACTGTGTAGTGTAAGATGCAACGGGGCCTCTACCAAAGATGTTACAACAAGTAAGGAGTGCTGCAAAGCTACTTTAATACAATTATATTATGGGCAAAGAAATTACTGGATTTAGTACTTGCTTAGAACGAGTTGTCAGTAGATTTAAAAAAAATATATACAGCATGGCCAATCCCAAACTGAACAAACATTCACAACAGATGGATGCCAAATCATAGGAATTGGTCATCACTTTTTGATGCGATGATCGTTTTTCATCGTATTAGTGAGTGTGGACAATGCCTTTATCTTATTTTTATCTTTACCTCTCTCAAAAATGCACCTTGCCTGGTACACTCGGCCAATGACTAAACGGAGCACCACGATAAACAACGGTGCACTTTCTCTTTTATCCGTTAGCAAATAATAATGTTTGCCAGTTTTAAAAGGGTTTCACCAGTTTTTGCTAATGGTGTATTTTATGTCTTAAAGGATTCAAGATAAAAAAAATAGGAGGAAAGAAGTGCATTCAGTTTACCGATTCACAGGACGGCAGCAAATATGCCTTGAAGGTTACTAGCGGAACAAATGTCGCATTTGAGGTGAGTTGAAAAGCCTAAACTTCACCTACTAGCCTCTTATATTAATAGGAGTTAGCCGTTACTAAATCAGGGCTGGCGGAATCATTCTTAAAATTGAATGTTACATGCACGCCGTTTTCTCCTCTTATGCAGACTTGAATGACTTCTCAGACAGAAATATAGAAAAACGAGACTTCGCGACCCATATTGAAGGGTCCCACGCTTATAGAACGAAGATTGTTCGACACTGAAAGTATAGTTTATAGAACGAAGGACATATATATAAACATCCTGTTTGCGTCGTAAATTGACTTGTACATATGTCAGGTGGTTTTGATTCGTATAATCACGATCCGTCAAAATATTGAAAAAGACAGTTACTAGTTCGTCACGGCTTCCAGAATATCGCGACCTGACCTCACGTGAGTGGCTCTAGTGAATGAATCTATTATAATACAGAGATATGAAAGGTATATAGCCAACCATCACTGATCTTTATGCTGAAAGAAGCAATTTTGGCCAAAAATGGAGGATTTTATTTGCTATATGGGAGGCGCGGTGGCCTACTGGGTAATGAGCTCGACTCCGGATCGGCCGGGGACATTGTGTGTGTTCCTGGGCAAGACACTCAACTCTCACAGTGCCTCCCTCCACCCAGGTGTATAAATGGGTACCGGGAAATTTAATGCTGGCGGCTGGTGATGGGCTCCTGCTGGGGTAACCCTACGATGGATTAGCATCCAATCCAGGGGGGAGTAGCAATACTCCTAGTCGCCTAATGCTACAGAAACTGGGATAAGCTCCGGCCTGATGGACCACTTAGGCTCGTATGCAGACTTAACCTTTTACCTACCTTTCTTTCCTTCACCTATAGGAACATAATTCACCGTCCTCCAGTAGATCCATTAGAGATAATGCTAAAACCTTCACCTTTATGCAGTACGCAACACAACCGTTACTCAGAAACAATTTAATTTAGAAGGCCCTGATCAATTTCTTTAATCGCTCTTTCGTTTTGTTCCCTTTCATTCACAGAAAAGGCCATGTGACAATACTATCAGTGATGAATTCCGGTTTGAAGAGGAACTGAAAAACCACGGAGGAAAGAGGCTGTATATATACAAACATACAGTTAATAGTAACACTATGTGTTTAGGGGTACCTAGCAACTGCAACGATAAAACTATATCTTTAATCAGCTCAAACGGTAATGATAGGCGTTGTTTCTTCGTTAAAAGACGACATTGAACGCTTGGATATTTGTGTATTTACAATTTTGAATGCAAAATAACAAAGTTAAACAGATGTGATTGTGTTTGTTCTTTTGTCTTACTGTTTGTTCAGTTGTACATGCTTTATATCTTTACCTGACTCCATTTCACGCCATACTGAGTCAAGTAAATTCAAATGAGTCCTTTTATAGTTATTTAAATCGAGAAACCTGAAATCTGATTTTCTGGCGCAACTGATTCGACCAATTTTGGCCTTTTAATGCCAAAAAAAGCTAAGTTGTGCTAAAAATGCTATTTTTAACCAAATAACGCGCAGTACTTAATCTGACTGTAAATAATCTGTCTATTTTTCTAGAACTTCGTATCCACCCACAATTTAAGGACGTTCACGCTAATTGTTTCTGCGCATCCTTACTGCGCACGAAATTCACACGCCACGTAATGCATCGAGCGCGTTGTAAAGTGAACAATAATAGGGCAAATGGCCATTGCTATAACTTTGCGTGGATTTAACAATCTTGGACGTTCGGTGACCCCTCTTTTTTTTCGATGAGTCATTTTCCCTACCAATTTTCTACGTTTTGCGAAAAACTGAAGAAAATCTATTGAGTAGAAGTTTGATTTTTTTGGAAAACACTGTATCGAATTCCGTTCATTTGACCTCTTCGTTTAGCTATGCGGCAGTTTCAAATGCCACTAAAATCAAATTATCGATATCCATTTTTTTTTTACATTTTCGTACACAATAAGTCTTTCCGAAAGATCTTGCCAAATTTCAAGCTATTACCACACGGGTTGAAATTACAATAACAGTTGGTACTGCAATTCTCATAAAGAATGGCAAAAAACTTTGCTTTTATATTCGTGCAATTTTCTACATTAATTGTGATTATAACTTCAACCCGTGTGGTATTTTTGAGAGTATGACGTCATTTACTCCAATTCTAAACCAAGACTTGGAACAAGGAAAATTAATGGCGGCCGTTAAAAAACGTGAGTTCTGATGTTCGTAATAGCTTGAAATTGGGCAAGATCTTTCAGAGAGACTTATTGTGTACGAAAATGTAAAAAAAAGGATGTCGAGAATTTTATTTTAGTGGCACTTTAAGGGTTAAGGTTTGTGAAATTGATGGCAATATTTGAAATTATTAACGCTACAGATTTACTTATACAAGACATAAGTAGAAATAATTTGCTTCTGTTGACTTATCTTTGATATTTTAATGTAAAAACCCTGGACACCATGCTGAATTACGCACACCAATTTATCAAAATCAGACAAGTTTTCCGGGCGCCTTATCTCTGAAAGCCGGTGACCCCAATTTTTATTTCATTTCTGAAACAAGTAAATCATTATCTGTCCACAGTAGAAGTTTTAAAAAAATCTATCGCGTAGAAAACTTTCGTGCAAATCTCCGGCTAAAGCCCCGGTCAAACGATCGCAATAAATCAATAATTATATATCGCAACATTGTTCATTTTTCTTTTCTTTTTTTTTGTTGCGCGCGTTTGGCCACAATGTTGCAACGTGTTGAGACATGTCAGGGATCGATGTTCTCGGCTCAAGTTCGAACATGGTCAAATTTAATTTGAGCCGACAACAACCAGCGCGGTCGCAACAGGTCGCAACAGGGTGACCAAACGCATATATTTGAACTGCGGAGAAAGATATGAACACATGATTGATCATTGCATTAATACACACAACTTAAGCGGTTGTGAAATTAGGCCTGATTGGTTTTTTGTTTTGTTTTGTTTTTTTCAGTTTCAGGCCTTACCTTTTTTTTTTTGGCTTAAATTTTACAGCTACTTAAGCTGTATGTCTGCGATGATCAATCATGTCTTCAATGTTGCGATAGGTGGCTTAGTTAAGCGCCTATATACTCATTTCAAGAAGATATGTGAACCGGTACATCTGCTTAAACATGTATTTCTTCTCAGGTTAAAAAAAGGTTATCTAAACTTGAGTAAAAAATAGCTAAAAAAAAATTAAACAGTCTGAACCAATAACTAAATTACGATGTGATCAATGAAAGTGTTTCCGAGCATTACAATTTGATTTAGTGTAAAAATTTGGGCCGTTATCTTAAGGTTTAACCTGATGCAATCTCTTTTAATCTTTTAATCTTGAATTACACAGTGCTTGAAATGCATGTAACATTGCAACAAATGAGCAAGATGAAAAGTACAGACGATTTTTTTCCAGTTTTCTAACATTGACAGAAACAAAGTTTCCTAGCCAAAAGTGGAAAACGTTCGTTGAAATCGGGATTTCGACTTTAGCTAAGTTCAAAAGCCATTTTCTTCTCATATCGCGCTAGATTCCTTTGCTACAGGCAATAATTTACTTATAACGATTGATGTGCCTTCGTGACTAGGAGAAATGAAGTTCATAAGTTCCAGTTGTCGAGAGAACTCTTTTCTCCAAAAAGGAAGCAGTAATTATAACAAAACCAGAATGATAAATGGCTTAGTCCTGGTCTCGTAAAAGTAAAATGTTTCGTGTTTCGTGCACTTCAAAGTTGACGTTAACGGAAATCCAATTATCTTAAAAATATTGTTTCCGTTTCAACTTAAGGCAGGACGTAAGTTCCGTCACGTTGTAAAGTCCTGATTAAACTAACCGCAATAGAGTTCCTAAAGCTTCGAAAAATCTTTAATAAGTCTGTAATAATTTTAGTAAAAAACATTCATCCCCAATAATAAGACTGTAGGAGAAAACTGGCTTTCGCTTGCGTGATACTAACGCAATAAATATAAAATCAGATTGACGTAACTGCTGTACTGAGAAACGGAGATAATGTCTATCGATCCTTTGTTTGTTTGTATGGTTTTTTTTTTTCTGGCTAACTGAAATAATACCATCATGACTTTTTCATGTAACTCCAGCGTATTTCCGGACTCGGTCCGTGAGCGGATTCTGTTAGGAGTTGGTGTACACGTAGATCCACTCATTGGTGGAAGCCATTTCCATTTTAAGTTCCCGTACTTGAAACTCGGATGAAGGTTGCCTGTTAGCACGTGCCTGAATAAACAAATTGTTATAGCATTATTTGATCTTGTTCATTCCCCAGATCGAAAAGTGGGCAAAGTGAGTGGAAATGACGGCAGCTGCAGTTAGTGCAAAGAAACAATGAAATGATCGCAATAACTTTCATACGTGTAACGGTTACACCATAATTAAAAGGATGCGGCTTTACGGAAATGACGATGCTTGATAGCGCTCCTAGTTCACGATTTCAAAAGATCAAAAGCTGTTATTGGCCCGATTGATCGATTATTTCAGCTCGTTGTTGTATCACTTATTGTAGTGGTGACAGGATGATGCTCAGAGGTCAAGTTTTAGCATTTATATTTCTTTTATAAAGACTTTTTAAGTTATTCCGTGCATAATTATTATTGTAATTAGTTTTGGTTAGTTAACCTTCAACATTTTGGTGCTGTTCCGCCAAGCAGGAGTGCGTCAGTTACGCATCGCCGCTCTCCAGGTCTCGTCATTAAAAATGTGATCATTGGCTTGTTTACAAATACTAAATTTAGGTATAAGAGTTGAACGTTGTAGCTATATTTTGGAGGAGCAGGATATAAAAAAATCTTGCGATTCCTTTTTTGAATTAGCACACAAGTGAAAACAAGTGCGGATGTATGCCAATGGGGGTCGTGCACCAGAGTCTTACTCGATTTGAAACGAGTTCCCGGGGATTGAAATGGAAGCGAAATTCGTAATTTTAATACGGCCACCCCATTAATACGGCCCCCGTTAATACGGCCACCCCTTTAATACCGCCCCGTAAATACGATCACCCCGTTAATGCGGCATGATCTTCGTGGCCCTCTGGTGATGGGATTAACGGGGTTCACATTTCACATTTCACATTTCACATTTCTGTATTTACTATTCAAATTTTCGTTATCATAGATATTAACGTGGAACTTATAGCAGGAGAGAGAGCGGTAATAATTAAATGGACTTATCAGGCAATTGTAATTTTCTTTTATATTATGTCAACGCTAAATCTTTTAAGTAGCTGATCACTTCAGACACTTTGCAATATGTTGCTTTTGAAATTTGCTTTCCACCAATTTGGAATAAGTTTTGTTAAGACTCTGGCATGTAAAACATTACGGCTATACTTCAAAGAAGCCGGGTAAGAAAAAAATTAATATGAAATAAGGAAAATTAACAAGAAATAAAGACGGCTTAGATTGGGAGGTACTGTCTTTCATGTAATATCGACGTGATGTATTTCACCGCGCAGTCTTACTTGCGCAACTTTACCAACGCACCTGCGCATACTTTCGCACGCTACAGTGCGCGCACGCTCAGACTTGGTAGCATGGATAATATTGGCCTTAACTTGGTTGGCAGATAAACAAAAATCGTTCGTTACAATTTCATCTTTAAAAGTAGCTTAACGATCGAAGCAAACTTTCTTAATAAAAACTGGCAAGTACATTCCGTAAGCTTTCTGGTTAAGTATCTCGGTATAATTTTTCGACTGGATTCCTTTATCATACTTTCGGTCTAAAATTATACAGTGGAAGCCTCAAGAAAACAGTCTTTATCAGGAATCAATAACTAAATCATAATATGCCTATTTACTCAGCTTGAAGAAGGTGGCGCACATCGTCTTTAAAGAGCGCCTTGACTTTGAAATAAGAAATGTCTCAGTGTGTTTTGCGGCATTTTGTAATAACTACCCATTTTATAACAAAGGTTGCAGCATTTTGTAATTATGTGCAGTTTATTTTATCGATGAGAGCTTTCACTTCTAATACCAGTGTACTTGAATCTTGAAATCAAGTTAGGTGAGCGAAAAGCAATGTAATAAAACCGTGACGTCAACAGTTGCGTTACATCCAGTTCCATTCTGCATTATAGAGATTTAGGAACGTTTTAAGGGATTAAATTATAAAATGCATTCAACTCTCGGGCTAAACGTATGCCACAGGCATCTTGACAATATAGATGTGCGTTGTTTAACTCCCGATATCTGCTAAAAAGAGCATTTGAATGGAAGTGAGAAGCCCGACAAGTTGTAGAGCACGAAAGAAGCCGTGTTGTAGAAAACGCGAGTCGAGTGCTTTTCCCCACTTCTTGAGTGATCCACCTCTTGCTAAGTACTTTATAACAGAACAGAGCACAGTCGATGCCTCTTTATTTGTTTTATGAAAACGGAACTAATAATTTCTCCACACATTAGGCTGAATATTTATACCAAACCTTTTTTTCAAAGGAAGAATGGCATCAGTCGTGCTTTGTTCTGTGATAAAGTATGCTTAACTAAGCCAATCACAATCATTGATAGAACTTTTCAACTAATTTGATTGGCTAACGAGACCGCAGCTGTCAATCAGAAAATGAATTTCAGCTAAGCTTTTATAGTTTCGAGTGGCTTTCGAGAGAAAATCTATGCCTTCAAAGTTCGCTTATTTAATAGTTCAATCTATATCACCCGTCGGGTGAGCGCTGATACAAAATTGTCGCGGTTCACATTGCTGAGATAACCGGAGATAGCTACTAAACAAACGAGAATTTTAGAATGGAATGTCTGAGAGTTTTACAAAAATAAAGCTCCCCATCATAAACAGAGACAGCTCAGTTCGTGTTTTGTGTCGTTGCTTTACTTCTTAAGTATAATTTCTGCTTTTTATTGAAGCATTCGCCATGCAGGTTACAAACAAAGATACAAACAAAAACAGCAGAATCGTGCTGCTCGCATTTTGACTTCCTCCTCCTATGATGTTGACGCTGGGTACTTGTTACGACAACTTGGTTGTAAAGACCTCATTGCTTAGCGTTTAATTCAAGTAGCTTTAATGGTGTTCAGAGCTCTCAATAATCTGGTTCCTGACTACTTATCCTCTATGTTTACCGAGCGCAATACGCCAAGCTATGTCTTAAGGGACTCTACAAACAAATTAAACTGTCCCTTTACCAAGAACAAAAAACCCTAAAAGAAGCTTTAGCTATAGAGGTGCATCTCTCTGGAACTAAATCTACCCTGCTGCAGTCTCAAGCAAATGAAATCTCTCAATCATTTGAACTGTTAAACCATCATTTTAGTTAATTATTTTAATAAGTTAGCTGACACGGCATTCGTGGAAAACAGGTGTAGTTTAGTACAATTATGAATAAGACCTTTTAGATACGTATCAATTGTTATTAATTAACAATTATTCGCCGAAGGCGAAGTGAACATTGGTGAATATTCCCTGAGACGAAGTCGAGGGGAATATTCACCAATATTCACGAACCTGAGGCGAATAATTGTTTTAGTATAATTACTCAGGTGATTATAGAAATACCTCACAGATGGAATTTTTTTCCTGCGACTGCGATACTTCGATCATCAATCACAAATTCGGAAATTTCTCGAAGTAAGGCGGCGATTTCAAATGGCGATAGAAAGCCTCTCACACGGACAACAGAGGCTATTTCTCTTGTAATAACTGTCTTTTTTCCTCCTGACTGAGACTTAAAACGGCAAACATTTATTCACCAATGTAAATTCGGTTTGTTGTCGAGTGAAACCATTCAGTTACATAAATAAAGTGTTGCGAAAATTTAATAGTTGTTTCGATTTACTAATGCATATCGACGGAAGCGAAATTTAAATGGTTTCTTTGCTACATTTAGCACAATTTTCACATCTTATCTTTGAAGAGTGTTATTCCGAACTTTGTGGCGTATTTCTCGGAACAGCATTATCTTTCTCGAAGTTAATTTTTTCTTGCGACACATCGACAAAATCAGGCAATACGCGAGGCGGCCATTTTGAAAAATTGTCCTTCCGCTATAATCACCTCGCCGGAGGTGATTATAGCAGAATATGACGCCATTCTCGGCCAATGAGAGCCAGAGAATTTCTATAATCACCTGAGTAATTATACTAAATATTGTTACGTATTTGTATTTTTATTGTGCCAAAACCTGATGGATTTTTTGCCGTGTTAAAAAAAGAAATTTGATTTGATTTGATTTGAGAATTTGTGTGATAATAGGTTTTTTGGCCTGGGAAAGCACTTCTGTAAAAACCTGGGAAATTATACGGCTGCGGGGATAGTACCGGATCTGTTACAGGGAATTATCTTAAGAGACGTTGACAGTACTCAGAACTTGGGTCCAACAATAGAGTTTAATCCACTTTACGTACTCAGGGCGTAGCACAAGAATCTAACCAGAATCTAACCAAAGCATATTTTACAAGACGCGACTATTTAAGCTTAAAACACAATTCCTAAATGATTACGTAAAGCTATTAAAAAGTCTCAACTAACAATATGTAATACAGTTCAGAAGGCTCGATTGGCTAAAACGGAATTCGTCGTTTACAACATTAATAACTTTCAAAACAATACAGGTAGATAACAGTTCAACAAAAGACTATTGCAGGTAGTAATTACAGTTCCGCGCTTATTACAGTTATGATCCTACAACTAAACAACAGGTGGCAGTTACGGTTAACGAACTAGAACAGTCCTTTCTAACTCAGAAATGCACAACGAACTAACAACAAATATATCTACGTTGGATTTTTATATTTTCTGATAGCGACAGCGAATAAGCAAAACATACGAGATTATCTAATTTTCTCTCCTCACATTTGTCAGTATGTCAGAATCTAGCAAAATTTGTTATTTTCGTACAGGTTTTACAATACGGTTGATAACAATGATCGGCCGTGAGTCATATTTACTGCTGACAAATAGCTCGTTTACGTTGAGGCACAGGCGATGTTAAATTTGGGTCAAATTTGTCAAAATTCCGAAGCAAAATTTGAAAGCCAGCTTAATGTCATCAACTCGTGCTCTGTTCTCTGGTAAAGCACGCTGTTTCAGCCAACCAGAGCGCACTATCGTAAGTGAGTGACACTAGTGAATAAAACATATCTGTTATAATGATCAGAGGTCTGAAAAAACTGCATCACTGATTTTTACGCTGGAAGAAGCAATTTATCTCTAAATCCTTCACCTAGTGGAAGATTTTCTTAACCCACCACCTCCAGTAGAGATAATGCTCGAAACTTCACCTTTATGCGCCGAGTTCAATCTGACAATTACTGGTAAGTCTTGAATGTATTCTTGCCTGCATTTAACCCAAGAATAACTCAGTAATATTAAATTCTGATTTATTTCTTTTATCTCCAATGTCACGTTTTCTTCTCTTAAATTCACAGAAAAGGCATTGTGAAACAATATTAGTGATGAATTTCAGAAGAGGAACTGAAAAAACCACAGAGGATAGACGCTGTATACATATGTTGTAGTTAAAAATTGAATTCAGGTAAAAAATAATTTTAACCTAGTTTGATTATCAATTTGCTTTTGTCTTCTAACCCTAGTAAGAGTTAAGAGACACTGAAGGAATCGAATTCAATTTTAAACCTGAATTTAATTTTTTACTACAACAGATACAAACAAACAGTTAATGGCAACACTATGCGTTTAGGCGTATCCATCAACCGTGAAGATCAAAGTATATCTTTAATCACTTGCAGCAGTATCGATAGGCGTTGCTTCTTCCTTAAAAAACAACGTTGCACGCATAGAGTTTTTCAGTTGCATTTACAATTTTTAAGCAAAATAAATATATTTGTAAAACGTGTGTTAGTTGTTCTGTTTCATTGTCATTGAACCTGATTTATTCCTTTAAAAACTCCATTTCTCGCCGTACTTTGAGTTAATTCAAATGAGTCCCTTTATTAAATCAAGAAACCTTAATTCTGGTTTTCGTCATAGACTGTAACATTCGACCCATTTAGGCCTTCTAATAACAAAAAATGCAATGTAAGGGACTGTGCAATAATTATCAGGAGGGGGGGGGGGCAAAATTGAGACTCGCAAGGAGAAATATTACACAATAACCCACCTCTTAACAAAGGCAAATCAGCTCTGACCCCCCTCCAAATCTCCCAAAAATTATGACGAACCCCCCTCCCAACCACCACCTACAAATATAGTAAATATACCTGAATCCTTTACTTGCTATGTACTATGACGCATTCGACATCTGTATCTGGGACAAAGAGTGCGTCGTAACTGTGTTCGATTAAGTCCCCCATTTCTAAAGAGTCTGATTGTGCATCGTCTTCTGAGTCGTCTGGATCTTCTGAGTCACTAGATTGAAGCTCAGAGTCAGTAGTTGTGTCATTGCCTTCGGGTTCCAGTATTTCGGAGCAGCCCGAACGTAACGTACTTTCCCTCCACTGACCTGTAAATTGGTTGCTTCAAGTATAATCTTAGCTTGTGTGCCGTCAGCGAACTGACATGGTCCTCATTGTTCCAGTCAATGTTTGGCAGGGCTTGTTTAGGAGACCTGTTAAATTATAAGTGCTTCATTGGAGAAGCTGAAGAGTTAGTTGAAGAGTTTTTATCATCAACCTCCTAAACACCAACACCAAGTTAATTTCACTTGACAATGACTTTATGTTCTGTTTTATTTTTTATGTGATATAAGCCATGTTTTATTCATATTAAATCAGTCCGGAAAGTAATGAGTAATGAGTATAACCTTTAGTGACATATCTTTGGTATTTGAATCTTAAAGTCAGTTTTTCAGTTGCCACTCCCTTACTTTCCCAGAAATTTACATGTTACCCCCCCTCCCTAAAGCGGTGAGTTAACATTGTGCTCCCCTCTCATTTTACTGCCCCACCCTCCTGATAATTATTGCACAGTCCCTAAAGTTGTGTTTCCAATCAAACAATGTGCTGTGCTCAATCCAAATAATTAATCAGTGAATTTTTCTAGATCCCCTTGTTCACCCAGCCCCAGCCAAACGATCGCAACATTTCAACACAACATATCGCAACGGTTGGGCCCAACATGTTGTGTACGTTTGGCCACAATGTTGTGACGGATGGCGACATGTTGACTCAAGTTTGAAAAAAGTCAAAGTTGAGCCAACCACACCCAACATGTCGCAATAGTTTGCAGAAGGGTGGCCAAACACGCGCAACATGTTGCGCCCAACAATGTTGCGATAAGTTGTGTTGCAATGTTGGGATAGTTTAGCCGGGGTTGTTAGCTCAAGTTTGAAGATGGTCAACAACACCCAACATGTCGCAACACGGCGTAACAGGGTGGCTAAACGCACGCAACATGTTGCGCCCAACAATGTTGCGATATGTTGCATTGACATGTTGCGATCGTTTGGCCGGGGCTTAACAGCCTGTTGACTTCTTCCTGAAAATATAGCAACTAATCAACAATTTAAACAAGTAACTACAACGGTACAATAATAAAGTTGGTTTTTTAGACTCAAGAACTTTCAAGAGTTTGAATGTGGGTTGAACGCAGCATTTCCGTACGGAGTCACACCCTGATCACAATACCACCTCATCATCTCATCTTAATTTCCCTCACGCGCCAAATAGCACTTGGTTCAGTCGGGCACATAGAGAGCCTCTAAATTGGTTTCGTTCTTTCATTCAGTAGTTTTGCAAATTGCAGAATGAGATGAGCTTCAGAAAGAGCAGCTGTTACGCTCTTTGTTTATTATAACCCTCTTGACAACCGTTGTTTTTCGTTAGTATCCAATATCATGATCTTTTTGTCAACCGCCCTTAAATTAAAGGAACCTCCGCAACGGCAGTTTCCGTTTAAACGTGCCTATATTTGAAAGTGCTGAAATCGGAATAAAGGGACAAGGTCAGAGTATTTTGGGCATTTTTGTCTACTTTTATCATTTAATAGGGCTTAGCTTCAAATTGGATTATATCTACAAAACCTCGGCCGCAAATCAAAGAAAGAGGATTTCCGACATGACCAAGCAATAAAACTTGCACTAATTCAGAGATGCAACGTGAAAAGTGGAGCCTTTCTTTTTCAGATTTAGCCTTATGAAGTCCGGGTCGTTTTAAACTTCTCCAATTCTGCCCATCCATGCCTATTTTTGGCTTCCCCTTTTTCCTTTTAGGTTCGTTTAAAGTTTTAAGCCGTTATTGTGATGTTTTGGTTAATTCCATGATCATTTGACCGGTAGCGTGTAAATCTGGGTGGCACTCGCTGACGTAAATGGTAGAATCGCTACCTCAAAAAAGATTTTCGTATTTCTTGAATGGCATATATTGCTTGCCATAAGCAAGACACTCTTTCTGATGTGTAATTTGCCGGCAACACAACCTACGGTCTTGCGATACGAACCGTTAGCAGGCATTCGACTCTAAATTATGTTCGCTTCGATTCGGTTCTCAACTGACCTGATAACTGAGGAATGTGGAATCAACTACCTTTAGATAGCCATTGCTCTAATATTGTAAAAAATTTTAAGCCTAGAGTTCAGAAATTTCCTGGTGACTTTTATGTATTTTTTTTCCTTATCTTAACATACGGTTCGAGTTTAATATTTTTGGTGTATTGTTTTAGTTCATGATATATTTTTATATGGGGTTTATCCTTTGGCCATTGAACCATAGATTATAATAAATAAGGGTAATTCTCAATTGGATTATCTAGGAAATTAAGAATAATAAACTCCCAAAGCCAAAACTAAAACCAACAATAGCGCAAAACGACCTCAAGAACAAATATCTAGCGCTTGACATGCACAGCCATTGTGCGGTTACTCGAAGGTAATCACTATTTAATTTTCAGGCTTGCAAAACCAATCAGAAGTCTAGCAACTCTCGTAAACTGCTATTGTTTGGTCGTTGTAGTAACTGTTATTGCTTTAGGGCTAGGGGCATTTTATCGTTAAAGGGTATCGTGTGAGGGCCGCTACGTCACCCCAAACTAATGAGCAAGATGATACGTTGAAACAAAGATGCACTTTCTTCGACGATAACGCAAAATTCCGTTAAAATCAAGTTTTTTTTTCTCATACCACGATAGATTGCTTTGCTACAGGCAATTTCTTGAGGACTGTTGTAAGCCCACGTGACTAAGATGTACATGTATGAAGTTCATAAGTTCCGTTGTCGAAACTCGAAAAGGAGAACAGTAATTATAACGAAATGACAAAAACAGAATGATAAACTGGCGTAACCCTGTTCTCGTAAAATTAAAAAAAGCCTTGTTGATCTGTAAATTCAAGACTGTTTCGTGCAGTTGGAAGTTCCTGCTATATTGGAAGTCCAATTACCTTTAAATTATTGTTTCCGTTTTCACTTTAAAAGTAGGACGTGAGTTCCGTCTTCATTGTTAAGTCCTGATTAAATTAATCGCAATAAGTTGTCAAATAGGCCTCACAATTGCACAAAACAAAAATTTTCGTAATAAACTTTATATTAGTTGCCGCATTTGAGAAATATTTAAATTAAAGCAAGTTCTTAAGACTGGAAGAGAAAACGCGTCAAGATCGTTTCCCAGGTTTCTACAGCACTTTATGAAAATCAGATTAATGTACAGTCAGACCCCTATTGAGTGACCACCCAGAATTTAATGCACGTACTTTGGTTTTGTGACGACTAATAAAAACATACAAACATACCGTTATTATGATTGTTTCTCGCCAAGAAAATTAACCGGACCATA
>Ga0126337_10001115_pt1 | contig 15637 bp, 8 predicted proteins | sample DipCmetagenome_FD_92527 | JGI IMG/M metagenome (GOLD analysis project Ga0126337, IMG submission 92527) | Coral microbial communities from La Bocana,Puerto Morelos, Mexico - Diploria C A metagenome | ecosystem: Host-associated > Invertebrates > Cnidaria > Coral | place: La Bocana,Puerto Morelos... | reverse complement strand
TAGCTTCTTTTACCGTTAGTTTTCTAGTTACCGTTGTCACTATGTTTTAGTCGTCGTAGTCGCCACACAAATCTTGTAAGTCTCGTTATTTTTCTGTCTTTTTTGCTTGCTTTATTTGTATTTGGTTTTGGTTTCCTAGCTGCTTTATATATTTAGCTGTTTATGTATGTCATGTTTTCAGCTAATCGCTAGTAAAAGTGCGTATTAAAGACGTGTGGATTTCGACTACAACAATTACCGGCCATTTTGGATTTGACATTATCGTGATGTCATCGTTTTCGAAAAGCTCTGTTTTCAAATGCTGTCCGTCCACACTAAAAACGAAAAAGCCGGCGTTTTCAAATTCCTCTGGTTTGAAGAGCGTAAAGCTCCGCTTTCGTTGCGGAATAGTGTGGAAGGCATTTTTAAATGTCTTTGTTTGTGTCAACCAATGCAACTACAGTCGAACATCGGCTAACGGACACCTCCCGTAGACGGTGACTTAGTAATGGCCGCAGCCACATGCAAACACTTCATTTTTAACCTCCCATACAAGCGGACACCCGTCTTAAGCGGTCTCTGGTCCTGAAGGTGTCCACTTTCGGAAGCCTCAAATTTAGTTCTAAGTATAGTACTGTAAATGTCTGCAATAGACTGAAACCAAAACCTCAAGGAATCTCGCATCTTACCAACGATAACAAACATTAGTGCGACATTCAAAGCAGCTGAATGATTTAATTTACCTGACATAGAAAGAATCGCCAGGTTGATCTCTGAGGGAGTTGAATTCTAAAACATAAAAAGAAAGCAATCATTATTTAGTAAAATATGTTAAAATAAGTTCCTCCTTGTTTGCTTTGAGGAATGTAGGAAAGAACTGTAAAGGATTGTTACATTTATGTCAATACTGCTGTCACTGGTGGGAATAAAAATGAAAACTAATGCCATATCATGCTTTGAATTCGTTCCAATATCGGCTTATTTACTCACTTGTGGGGTTATACTGGGCCAATATCTGCACTGTCTCGGTGGGTTTACACAGCTCTAACATTGCCTGCTCTGCCGTGACTGAAGTTAAATCAACACCATTGAGCTGAAGCAAAGAAAAAAAAAAGAAGAACACGTGAAAAATTAGCAGGCCTAACACCAAACGTTGTTGACCAACAGGTCATCATTACATGAAGGCAAAAAAAAAAAACACACGACGTTGGTAATTACAAGCAAATCTAGAAGACCTTTAGTTGTCAATGATCTTCGTTGTACGAAATGACTTACCATAAAACATTGTATGTATAGAACGCTCGTTCTGGATAATTTGTACATTCTTTGCCCATAGGTGTGACTTTGAAGCTGGTGTCATTTTTTCCATATGATGTCTTTTTTTTCCAAATTGTTAAACTAAGCTTCAGCTTCTGTGAAATCCGTTTGTTTTTTATTCTGTTTTTTTTTGTAAAACGGCTAGATGCCTGTATATAAAGGTTAGTCAAAGCTCATATCCAAACCAAGCCAAACCAGTGCATGTATTTAATCAACGTCAAGGTAGCTTCTTGACTTGAACAAAAACACACTCGGGTGAATTTCCCCTTCCTACCCCAAAAACAGCCTCAGAAAGAGAAAAGACCTAGCTAACTCTCTTACTTCTAAAATGTGATCGCCAACACTGAGTCCAGACGAGCTAACAGCCTCGTCATCAGGTTGCATTTCTGACACAAAGATACCCATAGCATTTCCACCAGCGATATTGAATCCTAATGAGCTGGGACTTTTCGTGAAGAATACATAACGTAAGTCTCCCGGTGGCTCATTGTCAATGATTGGTAGAATTCCATTGTTTCTTCTGATTGGTGGAGTACTGCTGCCGCCCTCATGAGAGTGCTTTGTCTTGTTGATGGGTGTACTGCATGTGGTGCTCGCTTCTGACTGGCTGGATACTGATTCGCTAGTCTCTTTGAACTTCCCTGGGTTGAACTGTGCTAAAATGGTCACACTGTTACCTGACTGCTTCAGAATCATGGCAGCTTGCTCGTATGTCGCACATCGGAGGTTAACACCGTTGTACTGCAATGGGGAAAGAACAATTTTTCTAACATTACGGTAATATTCCAACTTGCCAGTGCGAGGGTCCAACTCTGTTGTGTGACCATTCAACTGAAAGCTATTGAGCAGCACTTTCATGCGGTCCAGTTTATTTAATACGCTGCACAAGGTCTGTGGATGAAACCCTAGTTGGTGACCATTCCAATGAAAGCCATTGAGCAGTACTTTCATGTGGTCCTGTTTATTACACTGCACAAGGTAGTTTTAACTTTTTAAGGCTATGGATGAAACCCTAGTGTGTGACCATTCAAATGAAAGCTACTGAGCAGCACTTTCATGTGGTACATTTTAAACTGGAAAAGATAGTTCTGACTTTAACATTTGTGGATGAAACCCTTGTGTCTGTCCATTCAAATGAAAGCTCTTCACTAGTACCTTCATGTAGTACTGTTCCTAAATTTTCTGCTGGACAGTTGTAACTGTCAAGTCTCTGAATGAAATAGTTGTGTGTGATTATTCCAGAGATAACTTCCGATCAGCACCTTTAACTAGGAACTGTTTGATTGTGAATATGTACTCGATATTTTCAAATTTAAGTTAGCTCAAATGTCTGACATAAAAGTGGCAACAGCAACACCAGTAGCAACAGTAGATTACGCGTGTAAAGTTAAATATCGACAAACGCACCTCTAACAGCTGATCGCCATATTTGAGTCCTGCCTTTGCAGCCACGCTTCCTTCATTAACAGAACAGACGAAGACACCCCCCTGACAACCAGCGGCAATAGAAATTCCTAGAGTGTCCTTCTTTTCTATCTGAACAAGGCGAGGCTCATAGTCCCTGCAACAAAAACAGATGTCAACAAAACATTTGTCGAAAGAATGTCAAAGACCTATCTCGTTTGAAAAATGTCATGAGGCTCTGGGGAATGAACCCCACAGACTTTGTTGTTATTCCCCAGAGCCTTGTACTGAGGTCTATTGTTTTAGGCTGAATTTGAATATATAAAAATTGGTCTCTTATTAACTATAGATGGACCCCTCACTTGTGCAAATTTCAGCTGGAAAGTAATTGGAATACTGAATCTTTGATGATTTTTGTCCAAAATTTTAGACCACGTTTTGAGGTACTGTAGTCCTCTTGTTCAAGTTGGACCAAGGTGCCAGAACACCATTTGTTGATGTTTATCATTTCCAGTCTCCAATCCCAGGAAAAACACAATTGAAAAATGGAAATTATGAAGTTGCGAGTGCCATCTTTTTCAGTTTATTGGCTGGTTTTACAAAAACACACACCAGTAGGGATCTTTAGATTCAACTATGAATACCAAATTAAATACACGTACGATTTTCAAATTTCAAAACATTTACATTTTCATGGCACTCACACTTCATGCTAGTTTTAGGTAGGGGGATGGGGGGTAGTTCATAGGATGAGATGAGTATCCTAGTATGTGATAATGTGAAGCTTACAAACTAGAACTGACAAGTCTCAATTTTTACTTCATTCTGAAGAACCCTCTTACTCAACAGCATGTCCCAATCAGTTCTTTTTGGTGAAAAGTAAACAACTAGTGGTAAGTGAAATTGTGACTTGGATAAGGGGAAATAAATGAAGAAGTGTTCCAAGTCTAATTACTCAGAAAATAAATTTCCGAGTTCCCCAATCATAGTCGAACTCATGACCTTATCCAATACCTGTGGTTAAAGCGTCCAGCCAAGCTGGGGAACTCAGAAATTCATTTTCTGAGTAATTACAATTGAGAACGCTTCTTCATTCATTTTAGGAAATGCCTAACTTACACAAGCACCTCCCAAAGGTGCATATTCAGAAATTAATGCTTACCTGTTCAAAGGATCTTCTGTAGATGCCAGTGGACCACTGAAGTCAAAAGCAAGAACAGGGTCACCTTCTTCAGTTGCTGGCACAATTGGAGTTGAAGGAGCAACAACAGGAGTTGTATGACCCGAGGAGATAGAGTATGTTGAACTCACTGAACTGCTACGGTAGCTGCCTGTCCCTGCGCTTGGATAGGACGTCACCCGTGACCGTGGGTTTGGTAAACTAACTCTGTGAGGCTTGTCCTTTTTGTTTGATGGAGGATCATAGTTGTAGAGGGACAAGTGTCGCACCTTGTGGTCATCTCCATCTGCACTGTGAGATGAGCCTTGCCGGCTGTGTCCGCCTCGTGGTGGCTCTAGCTGAATTGTGTCTTGTTTATGCTTGCTGCGACACTGCACTGGCAAACACTGTTGACTGACAGCTGGCAAGCCTCCGTAACTCTGTACAGAATGACTCTTAGCAGTGTAGTATTGGACATTAGCTGATCTCATAACAGCAACTGTTACAGGAGGTCCTGATGTGTTGGGCTTCGGAGGAGTTAACGCCAAAGGGTCTTCATGACTGGAATAACGACCAAAACTGGATGACACAGGGCTACCTCCCAGGGGTATCTGGTAATTCCTTGCAGACGGAGCAGACTGAGGACGGGGGCCATTTCGGAAATTTGATTCTGTCTTTTTACGAGGAATGACTACAGTGTTTGAAGTGCTAATGACAGGAGAATCTGGAAAGGAGTTTGAAGGATAATGAACTGTAGATACTGGAGCTGATTGCATTGTCAGCATGTTGTCCTCCTGTGAACCGGCATTGACGTCTGCTTGAGGAGGTGATGTGATTGCTGACATGTAAGAACAACTTCTCATTGGGGGCATTGGTCTTTCTTTCAGAACAGCCATGGACAGTTTTGGTGACTGTGTTAGTGGACTGGGACGCATTTTTCGTAACTTGACAAATGCCCGACCTCGTGAAGATGAACCGGTACTTGTTGTAACCAGATGCGATGCACTTCCCTCCTCAGTGGACAAATCACTGGAGTCGGTTTGTTTATCCCGCAATCTTTCTCTACTCTCTTCATAAAGTGGAGTTAGCGATGATGATGAATGTAACACTGGTTCTGAAATTGACTCTGGAGTTGAGGATATTTGGTCATCAGGAAGAGGGGAGCTTTTCCCAGAATGATAGGCAGACGATGACTCTTGTTGTGAAAGCGTCAGCTCGCATAAGCTCCCAGAGTTTGTGATTCTTTCCTTTGTGTGTTCAACCTCACGGCAGATGTCATTTTCTCTGCTGATCTTTTCATTAACTTCATCCAGTAGTGACTGAAGCACTTGTGTCCGTGAAGATGCTGCTGACAACTTCTGAAGTGTGAGCCTGACAAGACTTGTCGATAAGAGTCTCTCTACTTCAGTTTGGTTGAGGTTCTCAGTGGATGTGCCATTAATCTAGAATATGAAAGAATCTTGACCTTAGATAACCAGGTAACACTATTTCGATTACACAATACAGCAACCAAACAGGTACTGTAAATCTGTACAGAACAAACTTATTGGTGTGAAACTTAAACTGGACATTGTCACCGAAATTTTCAAAAATAATCTTCATCAGAATTTATTTTCAGATTATTTTTATATCACAGAAAATACACAAAATGGTAGCAAACAGTGGCTCAATTGGTAGCCACTGTTAGGGAAGGAGTCATGTGTCTCCCCCACCCCCTACCCCAAAGGCACTCAAGGAGGATCCTCAGGGACCAGACCTGAGAACATGACAGAAATCAAATCCTAAGACACTCCTGACTTCCTCCAATACACATGCAACAAATACAAGGAGAATAGACAAAATGCTTTGGTCATTAAGGCCTTATAATTCTCAAGCCAAAATGTCGTTGCTTTTTGGCAAAATCTGAATTTAAAGAGAAATATAACAGAAACAGGCATTCCAATAATTTTTAAAGATAACTCTTCTTACAGTAATGATCTTGTCTCCTACTGCAATGGCTTCCTCCTCTGCAGCAACACTGCCAGGTACAATGGAACTTATGTGGTTTGTACTGTCAACTCTGATCCCAAGCTCTGAAAATTTAAATTACCAAAACTAGTTCAAATCGAGCCACATCCAAGAATTTACTGCAGTTTAACCATATACTGCCCTTGTTAACCTGCACCCAAATCAAATTTTTAATCAAAATACAGTCACGTAGAATTAGAGGGAATCAACAAGTAATTCAGGCCAGATTTTTATGGTCTGATGGTGACCAGATTCACACTCTTCCACTGTATAAGGATGTAGCAAGGCAGGATGTTACCTTTGTTGTTGGTAAGGATCAGACTGACTGGGTGAAGCAGTGATCTGGATCCAGTTAATCTCTTCCTCTTCACAGTCTAAAACAATACAACAAAACAATCAGCAAATTTCAGAAACTATAACACTGTTAAATGTTCAAAGGAAACTTTTTAAAGCCTACATCTTTAATTTCAGTCTTTGTCTGTTTTCAAAACGCAGTGTAAGTTAAAGCATTGGTGGACAGTCTTGGTAGTTGAGATAAGCACTTCTCCTCCTATTTAGGACATGCATTCTTTTAAGCATTCTTAGCCTAGCCCTAGCCTTAGCCCTAGCATTCTTTTAAGTCACCTCAAAATATTTTGTCTACAATAACATGCTTGAAGCCCTTTTTATGACAACCTACCCACACCCTTGCTCATCCAGCAAGTGTGAATTCTTGCCTGGCAGGAAAATCTACTTGTCCAGGTCACAACTGGACAACACTTTTTTTTTCTAGCCCTGTACATGTATATGTTACAGGTCAAAATTAAATTCAGGTCAAAATTATTTTAACCTAGTTGGATTTTCAATTTCCTTTGTCTTCTGACCCTAATTATTCATAATCAATGAATAAGTAGGGTTAAGAGACAAAGGAATTTAATTTTGACCTGAATTTATTATATATCCAGTGTTTTTGTAACAAGACAAATTATTTCCGAAGGAATTGTTCTACTGACCATGTTGACAACCTCCCCTCTGCTAATTGCTTGAACTGCGGTGCGATATTCAACATTTGTCAAGTCGATGTTGTTTACCTTCAGAACACAGTCATTTACCCTTTATGAGAATAAAACATATAACATTCAGTTGTATTGCATATAAAATCCTGACCTGTTTACAACAACTAAAATTAATTAAACCAAAAGATTGAAAATAGGTCAGAGTTATAAACTGAAACCACAAAATTTAAGTTAAAATTAAACCTATGGCTGTGAAACTTTCAATTTGTTGTCTTGATAGTTATTTTGTACCCAAATTAGATTAGTTTTAGGTCAGGTCACCATTTCCACATATACACTTCTTGAACATTCATGTACATGAATGATTCAACAGTTTCCCATCTTAAATAAACCTTGCACATATATATGTGTGGTCTATACTCAACTTTGGTCCCTGCATGGCAAGGGCTAGTGACATGAAAACTGCTTAAGGCACTAACGGTAACCTTGTTTCAGTAAATATTAAAATCTATCTTATATTCATTTTAGGTTCTGTTAAGAAGTTATGCATTTACAGTGTGTCAGTGAACATTTTCTGAGCTTGCCTCGATAAGAATTTACACAAGATTTGTTGAGAGTTGAAGCGAAAATGTTGCAGCCTACCTGAGCTTGCCATCAGCTATACTTCCTTTTGCAACATTAGTTATCACAATAGAGCTGTCATTAGGAATGGCAGGAGTGTCTATTCCACCAGCAATGGCAATGCCAAGGTCATCATCCAGATTCATCTGTAAAGAAACATGAGCAGCCATATCAGTAACATATGATTCTTCTTGTATACCCTGATGAATAATTTTTTATTGCTTATTTAATTCTCTCTATGGCTTTTTGGTCATTACAAAACTTGATGTTCACATTCCAAACCCACAGTGGTCAAGTTTGAAATCCTTGAGCCATATTTAAAGTCTCCAGAAATCTTCAAGTATGTTTGAAACCTTTTAAACTACTTACAACTTCAGGATTTCAGTCTTACACACAACTCATAAAACATTGGCTGACTAGTATCAAGTGGACTAAAAAGAATTAAAAAAAACAAGAAGTTTGAGCTCTAGCAAGTATCAGTCTGAGTGAGAGAGAATCCCCCAACTGTCAGTAACTACCAGTAACTTACCCTCTCTAAGACAACTGATTCTGTTTCCCACTCCTGCAAAGACAAGTTGATGTCAAACAAATGTTAAAGTAGCAAACAACTAAATGTTTTGGCGACACCGCACCTTGACTTTGGCTGTTCGACACAATTACCATTCACACTGTACATGAACCAGATATATAAATGGCTACAAAGCGTCACCCTCCATCCCCTCCCACGGCAACTTACATATAAACCCTCTCACAAAAGCAAGTGTCAAGCTTAAAAAAATGCTCTTCTTTGGTCTGATTTTTTTGAGCCGAGACTGACTTTTAAATTTCTCCTTCCCCACTTACGACATGGTTGGAAAGTATTGTTCCCCACGAGTAAGTACATTGTATCTCAGAGGCCCTGTGCAGCTGGAGTCAAGTGACAAAATTTTTATCGTGTGTGTTACAGGCTATAACTTAAAGAATGCGAAATATGGAAATACCATATCAAAAATAGCAAAATGGCTAAGTTTGAGGCCCCTGGCCAAAAAACAGTCCTGGAGAGCAAGGCCTTGCTCTCCAACAACTTTTACCATACAAATGTTCTTAATGGCCTCAAAATTGGCCATTTTGACATTTTTTACAGGCTTTTTCCATTTCTGGGATTCCTTAAGTTAAAGCCCATAATTTTATGTAGATAGGTTGTTTGATGGCCTAACTGCAAAGTGCCTATAGTTCTATAATTATTGCCCAGATAAACAGCTTACATTTGAGTCTGTGTCAATTGCTGAATCTCTACTTGACAAATGTTCCTGTGAAAGACTCCCTTGATTTAGTTGGTTCTCAATATGGTTGCGCAGTTCTAAGAGTTCAGCGACAGCCTCACCATGTTTCCGTCTTATGTGATCAGATTCATGAAGAAGCTCTGCCAGATCACTCACAGCACGATCCCTCTCATGTTGCATTTTATCAAACCTTACTTTCAGTGAATCCCTGTCTTGAATTACTTTGTCTCTTTCAGTCAAAGCCCAATCTCTCCGCACTTTCACAACTTCAATGTCATGTAACGCATTTGTTAGTTCCTTCGAGAGAACCTCAAACTCTCTTCTGAGTGCATCCATCTCCTTGTGCTCACCTTTGATTACTAGTTGATGTTTCTGTCTTATTTCAAAACATTCCTTTAGGATTTTGTCTCTGTGTATGATTGCCTCACTTCGTTCTCTCCGTGCAACGTTTCTCTCCTGTTTTAACATCTCGTAATCTTCTCTCACTTTGTCAAGCTCTTTGATAACATTCTCATTTTCTAACAATGCCTGACTAAGGTTTTCTTTCAGACCAAAAACCTCTTTTGTAGCCCGTTCACGCTCTTCTACTAGCAGAGACAATTCCCCTTGAGTGTCGTTAATGTGATTCTGAAGTTTTGAATACTCTTTCTGAAGCTTGTCATTTGTACTCTGCTGATTGGTCAACTCATCATGAAGCTTTTCAATTTCTCGATGAACTGTATCTCGTTCACTCATAACCAACTGATACTCATTTAATGCCGCATTCCGCTCCTCAGTTAGTTTGGTGATGTCGTTGGCAGTTCTGACCTGACGAGATATGACTTGGTCACGTTCTCTCTCTCTTTCCTGCTGAACATGATATGAAACTTTCTTAGCAGAATCGCGATCCTTGATAGCTTTCTCGTACTTATTGATTGCAGCCTCAACTTGTTGCTTTAGTCCATTGCGTTCAATGATCAATGAGTCTTGCTCATGTAGTAAGCCATCAAACTGTACTTTAAGTGCCGAGTAATCTGATTCTAAGTTTTGATAGCTGTTAAATAAATGATTGTACTTGGACCTCAGATCCCTGTGACTGTCCTGAAGGCTTTCATACTCCTTTTTGTGTGACTCATATTTATCAAATGCAGTGTTTGAAGAGTGACTTGAAACAAACTCTTCATACTTTTGATTACCCTTCATCTCTATGAGTTCAATTTTTTCTCTTTCTCTCAACAACACAATTTCTTCATATTCCTGTTTCAGCTTATCGCGTTCAAGGTTGATTTCATCGCACTTTCTTTGTAGGCTTTGACACAACATTTTGTACTTTCTACCACTCTCACATTGTTGACAGACTGAATCATACTTGGCCGAAATATCAGAATTTTCATATCTTAAGAGTTCAAGTTCCTTTAAGCACTCCAGGTACTGCTCTTTAAGTATGTCAAACTCGCTGTCCCTGTCACTCCCTTTTGAATGTCCATGTGGGACATTGGAGTTATTGTCCATATGTATCCTGTCTGAAGTTTTCAGGTCATTGATTTTCTTGTACGCGTCTCTTTCAGCTTCAGTCTCGTGCAACTGAGCTGACACTTTTTCCAAGTCTCGTTTCACTGTCCTTAACTCATTTTTCAGCACGATAAGTCGATCCTTGCAAAGGTCGTGGCCGGTCATGCTTGTACTTCGGCCAACATTCGCACGGCGTGATGGACCAATGCCTGTCAAAGAATCATCAATGTTCAAGATCTTAATGCTGAAACTAAGCTGTACCTCACACTATACAGACAACGTGCACTAACTGGCAATGATCAAAACCTTTTACACCACATCATCAAATCTAGCAAGAGATTAACAATCTAAGGAGATAATTTTGACAATTTTCTTTTGCTTGTCAACAACTGCGCGGTAAGACAGTTAAAAAATACACTATTTATCACGAAAATTTTTGTTCCACTGGAATTGAAAGATAAATCTCTCCGAGGTGAAAAAGCCTGGAGAACAAAATTGGAAAAAAACTGTTCTTTAACCTATTTTATCTCGTCAACAGCCTTATAGTACATAGCCAGTTAAACACTAAATAAATATAACTTTCACTTCATGCAAGGTCAATGACTTTGATTTATCAGCCAATATGATTGTTCGCATACGAAAATATTCTCCTCATTTGCACCAAGCTACATTTTACGACTTCAAATGTGCACTTGTATAAGCTGTCTGTCAAACAGCCAGAAAAGCAAATATCAACTTTCAGAACTTTGCACTTGTAAACAAGAACTTCATTATGCGTCGTTCTAAATTATTGTTTTTTGGGTTGGTCAACTTGGGCCATGGCCAACACAATCATGTTTTTGTGTGAGATCGAGTTCACTCCGTAATTCAGTCAAACCAGTTTTTAAACAAACATTTTCACTTAGTTTCAGCCACATCTCTTTTGAAATTTCGTTACAAACCAAAAGGTTATCATCTTTCTAAGACAAACTTACATTGCATGTGACGCGCTGTTGCCTCGTCTTCGTTATCTGCAGTTTTTCCTTGGTCCGTTCGTATGTGCGGCGAAGCTGAAAGATAACAAGAAAACACCAAGACTGATTCGTATCTAAACGATCGCTTTTTTGATCCACACATTTTATAAACCAACAAAAGCTTTCAGCTGTTAGATTCAAATTAAGCTGGTATTAAGCTTCAATCTAAGCACGTCTCTTGAGAAATGGCTGAAGAAGCATATGAGTTGAGCGTCCTTGAGAGAAAAAAAGAAACTAAATTGTGTGGTTTCATGGTGTGCTTGAGTTGCAAGCCTCTTGGGTGACAAACAAGTTGTAGGACGTTGAAGTTTTTTTCCTCAACAGATATGTTATGTAACTCATTTCACTTGAAATTTATTTTTCTGGCACGAATTTAACGAAATATATTCTTATTAGATGTAGATATATTAATCTTCAGTGGTTTTCCGAAAACAATTAAATGAAAAACAACAAAAATATATTTGCGTGCTTGAGCTGAAATTCACGGCCTGCGCACGGCAGTCGACATTTCCGCCGAATAGACATTTTCCTCGCGATCAGTGTTTGGAACAGCTTATAAAATCCTTCAAGAGTTAAGAAAAAGATTAGTACGAAAATAAAGGGGTAATAACTTAGCGCTGATAAGTTTTCACAGGGGTATGAATATCCATCTGAAAATATAATAGACGCTTCCACGGCATAGATTACCATACAACCGACCACGTTCGCAAGTTAGAGCAACTAGTAAGTAACATTTAATATGGCTAATAACATAGGATATCTAAAATATTTTCATCCGTGAGTGGAGTAATTAACTGCAAGGTTGGAGAGCTAAAGCAAGCCTGACATGTTTACATTAGGTCAGTCACAAGTTTCATTTCACTCACCCGAAGTTGTAGGAGGCTCGACTCCTAAGAACATACAGTTTAGCATGTACGGGTAAGTCGTCTCCAAAACCACACAAAACTTCTTAAAAGTCTCATAGTCTTTTCTTTGAATGACGTCCAGCAGCCTGTCCACTCTCTGAGCAGGATGCTCGCTTTGAATTGCCTGAGATTCTTCAGAATTCACAACATGGCTAACAACGAGCGGGGAAAACAGTCTTTCAACCGTTATTGCACGGCGAAATTTATCTCGATTCCGTTCTATTACTTTCTTGTAGCCTTCGTCCATGGCAATGACGTTAAATTACACAGAAATGTTTAGATACCAAGTGCAGAACAAGGCAAAGTCTTCCACTGTTTGGAAACTCTACTTTCGTCCGCCATGTTGACGGAACATAATAATCTTTGTTGATCCCCATCCTCCATATATGGAACGAAAAGGAACGCCGCGCACGTGACCTCGTGGAACAATTGACTATTGTTCGAACTCTTGTCTGTTTCAAGAGGCGTGAAGCGAACCCATGCAATCACCACAGCTGTCAGTCGTGTTTATGTTACAAACATTTTCAAAAACGGAAACTGACTCACAAAGCATACTAACAACAGTTGCCTACTTGTCCACCAGTCGAGTCATCTGTGATTGAGAGACTTGTACTAGCGGGGGATGACTGGGGATGACTCAGCTACTATCAGCAGGCAACCAACTTCAACCGGAAGTACCATAGTATTGAAATTTTACTTTCTTGTAACCTGTGATCACGGGTTTTTTTTTTTTTGAACGGATGAGGCAAGGGAAAAAGAAAGAAAAAAATCTTTTTCCTTCCTGTTATAAAAGAACGCCTGATCGATATCCAGGTTCACTTCCTTGAAATGTGACTTTTTGAGACTAATAATTAGTTGCATTTGCGCGCTTACATGTGATGATTCACGCAGTATTCTTTAAATAAAGTATGCCAATGGAAAGAAGTCAGAAAACAAGAAACATAAAAAGATTTTGAGAATCCTGGTATTGTACAGGGGGCGGCCTCGTGGCAGTTCACAAGCCACGAAAAAGGTGGTCGTTTCCATCATAGTACAGCTATTTATGTTTGGCAAAACAATTCCCTGTACTTTTAGTCTGTGAATACAGGGCCAAACGTTATCACCGATCGCCGTTTTCTGGCTAGCTACCGTTCCGTCAATTTATCACGAAAGTCACTGTAGTATTTTAGCCAATTGTTAATGACGTTATTCTGCTTTTTTCTTCCAATTAAATTTTGCATAAATTGAAATTTTGGCAAACCTCGAGCATGAAATAACGCTGATCGTAGCAGTATGTAAGTATGCTCGGACGCGTGTCAAATCTGAACCGAAGTTAACTTCAGATGTGACATGGGTCCCAGCACACAGCAGGACTATGACCAGCAATTTTTGTTTACTGCCCGCGTTTCTAAATTAAGGTTTTGCCTGCGGGTAGGCGTCGAATTTCTTTGCTGCGTCAAATAACAGGAAGCAATGAGGGGAAATTAGTGGTCTGCACGCAAACTTCGCGAACGTTTTTACACGGTTGGAAGAATTTCATTTACTTGCCCAACACGTTAAGACTGTCTCAACAAGAAACTTCTAAAGGGACGATCTTTCACGAATTTCCCAAGCCTTGCAAAAAAAGGAAAGACACACTGATATTAAGTCTTTGATCTTCATTAATTATTCTCCTGGATGTATTACAATTGACAGCTCGCAGACGTTTGCCTCAGAGAGCAGAATATAAAGACTTTGGCAAAAAGGAAAAACAACATTTATGTCATAAAAACCTCAAACTGCGTGGGAGGGTTAAAAAAAAAATAATGTTATTAAATGTTGCAAATGGATGTGAACGTAGGTTTACGTTACTGTGCAGGATAGCTGTATATCACTGAGCAGAGTTACGCGAAAAATAAATCATTTCAGTTGCGAACCTGGTTAGGAGCCGGCAGATAAAAATTAAGTTTGGGCCCGTAGGTAATTTTGAAAAATCTAGTAACTGCGCTCCAGCATTATCCACGCTATAGATCCAGCAGAAACATGGCGTCTCGTTGATCTGCTGACACTTAGTCAGCTTGATCTGATGCAACGCTATATGTCCTATCAATCTCCAAACGCCCCGCGGGTCGGAGAGGGGGAGGTACTCCCAGGCGGAAAAACTGGGTAGACCTCCCTAAGTCAGTATTCTATTTAAGACCAGAATCTGCGATTTTCCCTACCTATTGATAACCTGACTAAAACTTCGATACTCTAAATCAAGTGTCCTGTTTTAGACCTGTCTTATAGACCTGTCTCCTAGTTCCCGATGTTAAACACTTTGTGTAGGGCTTTTGATGATGGTCTTATCGACAGTGATGAACCAGTAGCTTCTTCTAAAAAAAATACCCAATTCAAGACTGGAGTGTTAAAGCTAGCCATACCCTATTTGAGATCAATATGGCCAGAAACAAGTGAAAAAAAAATACCCTTAAGAGGGACACATACCTATATAGCTTATATAAGGGAGTACCCCCCGGTCCTACGTGAGTTACGTGACTTAAGGACCTTCAAATGGTGTCTTCCACTCTGCTCTAGCGTGTCTTTCGCAGCAGTGACAGACTTTGTCCAGGTGGCAAAATCCCTCTTCGGTCTTTCTCTCTTTCTCCGGCTCGGCTTTCTCCAAAACGTATATTACTCGTCAGATCGATGTTTATCCCTTTGTGGACTCGATAGGCTTCTTGTATTCTGCTGTCATCCCGTGTTGTTAATAGCGTGACAATTTTCAAAAGCCTTTTTTAGCTTTTTTAGCTCACTTAACTAACTTGCAATCAGGCGTTTTTTTTTTTTTCGGTTAACGTGCCAAAACACGAACGGCTGATCGCAGACTACAATAGTACACACATGACTTCTTTGATCATCGCAGTTTTGCACACAACTTGAGCAGTTGTGGAATTTAAAGCCTGAACAAATTCAGGCCTGATTTTTTTTTCTCAGGCTTTATTTCACAACTGCTCAAGTTGTGTGTAAAATTTCGATGGTCAACCATAAATTCATATCTTTCTCCGCAGTTCAAATATATGATCTTTCATATGTTCATTTACACACACATGACTATCATGCTCAGTCGTGTTCACTAGAAAAACCAGAAGACTTCTCCCAAAACAAACAAACAAATAACAACTTTGCTAAAACCAACAACCACGTCACCGCTTATGTGTACAAAAAAGTATGTGAGGTCCACCAAGAACTTGTAAGGGTCATCTGATTGTATCGGGTCCTCACCCAATTTCAACCTCGTTACTAGGGTGCTCTCTCTTCCTCCCTCGAGAAAGTACTTTCTTGAGGGAGGAAGAGAGAGGACCTTAGTAACGAGGTTGACCCAATTTTACCCTTGCACCTTGTGCCGCTGTCTCAAAACGAGTCTTCGTGCAAGACCCTTCATATGAAGTGGGCTTGATTTGTATGAAAATGAACCTTAAGGTAGAACACCTTTTCCTATGAATGGTTTCGTACGAAGACTCGATTTGACACCGAGGCAGTAAGC
>Ga0126337_10001113_pt1 | contig 15646 bp, 4 predicted proteins | sample DipCmetagenome_FD_92527 | JGI IMG/M metagenome (GOLD analysis project Ga0126337, IMG submission 92527) | Coral microbial communities from La Bocana,Puerto Morelos, Mexico - Diploria C A metagenome | ecosystem: Host-associated > Invertebrates > Cnidaria > Coral | place: La Bocana,Puerto Morelos... | reverse complement strand
GAAAAGTTTTTTTTTTTTTATAAATTAAATAAACTCACGTATTAAACATTACCCGTGTGTTTTGGGGCGGGGGGGGGGGGGGGGGGGGAACTGTGGAATCTTCCCACACCCTCCTCCCCAAGAAAAAACACTCCCATGCTGCAAACTAACTCTCAACTTTGGTGCTTCTGAACTCTTTCTAGAAATAGTACTAGAAAAAAAAAATGTTTATACCCTCAAGCCTAACCTCCAAGCAGACTCAGTTTAAAAAAAATAGTTAAAAATGAGACAGGGAGCAAATGGGATGCAAAATGGGATGCAATAAACTTGAGCAGCTCTGAAAATGCCTGAAGTAATAATTTTTGTTTATTTTATTCTTCCTATGGCAGGCAAATTTTGATATTGATCAGTTTCAGTGCCATTTGTTATTTTCTCACATGGCTGTTGAACCCTTCAGTTGTTCACAGGTAAGCTGAATGTGCAATGTCTTTCAATTTTATGGGTAACATGGTATTAAACCACCTGGTAGGCATGGTGGCCCAGTGATTAGTAAGGTAGATCCCGATATCGAGTGGTCCAGGTTTGAACCTGGCAAGGGACATACGGTAACTCTCACAGAGCATCTCTCCACCCAGCTGTATGAAATGGGTACCAGTAAATTGAATGCTGCGATAACCCAGTTATAGACTAGAATCCAATTCAGGGGCGAGTACAAATACCCCTTATCATTGCATGCTGAAGAAACTGGGATAAGCTCAGGCAGGAGCCCAGGCTCAGGCTGTCTGTGCACTGGCCTAATGCAAACTTGAATTTGTTAGGGTTGAAAGGGGAGGATGGCGAGGGTGTGGGAAATCATCTCCATGAGTTCTTGTCAGCTGGTCAGGGCTCAAACCCAGACTGCTTAATTTCGGAGATGAGCGTACTAACCATGATGCCACCCTGCCATTAGTATGGGGGGTGGTCTAGTGGACCAGTAAAAGCAACAAATATACACCAGACAAGTTTTTAAAAATATATTCTCCACACTGAATGCTAAGCATTTTTTTTAATGTCAGCTGGGGGCATTTAGTGCTAGACAAATGCATCATTAACATGATGATCTGGCTGTTCTTATAGAATTGCTTGACAAGAATTATATAATATTCATAGGCCTTTTGCAATGATTGGACATGTGATTTTCTTTTCAAGAACACACCAATTTAGTGATTGGTACTTATCAGAAATGGAAAGAACACTTATTTTACAATACAATTTCTCCCTAATATTTTAACTCTCTTTCTGTCTCCAATAGTTAAATTACAGCAGCTTCCTTTTGTAGCGATTTAAATAACAAAATTTAAGCTTTCTGTGATACAAAATGTTCCACAATTTTTGTATTTTTGCAATATTGGCTGTGTGTTGGCCTTTTAAATCATGTGATCTTTCCAGTTCAGTTGTAATAACTTTGGAAATTATTGGTCACCTGACTAATCATGCAAAAAGCCCATTAATTTGGATTGTAGGGTTTAATTTGCTTAAACTTTCTTGCCCATATCTAACATAAAATTTTCTGTTAAGATATGTATTGGCAGTGTCCATGGGATTCCTGTCCGTCGCTCATCTCCACAGACAAATAACTGACTATGGAGGCTACACTTTGGATTATACAGGGTAAGTCTTTCTGTCTGTAAATTATAACACAGTATGTAATTTTCAAAATATATATGGTTACTTACTTCCTGCCACGTTCTGGTTGATAAAGTAAAACACACTGCTCCTTCTGTTTGCTACACACTGCTCCCATGCATGGGAGGGGAGTGTACACATGTGATGAGCACAAAGAGCATCTACACAGAAGGCTGTTAATGCCTTTTTATGTACTAGTTGCTATCTTTTACCACTGCCCTACAGGAAGCTAGATTTCAGTTCAGCTACATACAAGTCTTCCTATTAGTCAGTGTTTGGAGCATGTGGAAGGTCAAAAATCCAGCTCCTGCACTCGCCCCTGCAAGGGGTGAGTGCAAAGTCACGTCAGGCTGGTGCTTATTTCCTGCTTCTGTTACAAGAATCATCTATAAGTATTTCAGAATCTACTCCCTCCTCGGGATGGCAATCCATCACATTATTACACCGGCCCAATATTAAATTTACTGCTACCAGTTTATGCGTCCATAATCAAGTGTCTTCCCAAAAATACAACTCGGTGACCATGGACAGAACTGGAGACCTCTTGATCTGGAGTCCACTGCACTAACAATTAGCAACTGCTCCTTCTCATAATGTTCAATGTCCTAAGGCACAGGCATCATAATATGAGAAAAACACAAAACAGGAAATCCCAACTGACCCCTTTATTATATTTTTTCATGGCAGTCCACTGATGATCTTGGTACAAAGGACTACTTATGTGGCTTTCAGTGTCCATGATGGTGAGAGCAGCAAGTTTTTTTTTTATCTCATCAAGCAGCTATTCCAATTACTCGAAATTACGTTCAGAAAATCTTCTACAATTTTGTATTCAGTGGCTTCATTTTTAATTTTTTGGTAATTTCATTTGTACTTTTCTGATAGGCTTGGAAAGGGATGAAAGCAAACTCACAGAGGAACAAAAAAGAGAAAGGCTCAAGTTAGTTGTTAAACCTCATGACAATTCTGAAGGAGCAACTGCAGAATACTCTGCCACTATAATTGTTCAGGATTCTACTTGTGCACATATTTTTAAAGAACGAGATATGTGCAGGAATAAATTAACTCAAGTGGCAGGGTATTCTGCAGTTAAGCCGACCGGGAGGACCGTGTTTTCCGGTAGTTTTGAGTGGCCTTTTGTTTTATTACAAAATTAGCCAAAACTTAAGGCACCCCTTGGATTCTGCATGACGAATTTAATTTCAACCAAGACGGAAACATTCCAGTACAACTTCGATTAAAAAATAACTTTCTATTTCACCTACGAATCTCTCGATACTCGAGAGGCATCCAATTTGTCTATTACTGTTGGAACTATCTGAAAAATGAATATACAAGGCAGGGTTAAAGTTTTAAAAATTGACTGACATGTCTCAGGTTCTGTGGACAAAGACATGTACCAAGATTTATAACGCACATGCCATTGTTCCGGATCATTAAACCATTTGTTTGTGCCATTCCGTCGCCGTTGCCGTTTTGGTTTGCTTAAACTCCATTTTGTCATTGGGAAATCCTACACACCGTTTACAATTATATTAGTAAAAGGTAAAGCATTTCTGTTGTTTTGTGGCGGCCATTTTGAATTTGGTCAGAGGGAGCGCGAGCAACCTCGTTCCTACGCTCTCTTTCCACAGCCTCTCAACGACAAACCCTCGACAAGGAGGCAATGGAGATCCTGGGAACGTGGTCCGGGAAAATTCACAGATTCTCGGGAGATCCGATTGCTAACCGAGCATAAAAAAAAAAACTCGATCCGAGCGGCTTACGAGCGACGCTACGAACAATTTCTGTAGAAATTCTCGGTTCCAGATCTGCACTGGCTAACCGCTTATTTAAAGTTTAAAATGGCCGGGACAAACACAAGAATAATAATAATAATAATAATAATGGCATTTCGGGCAGTATATCCACAGGGTGGCTCTTCGCCTGCCCGATGCTAACTAAATTTAGAGGAAAGTTTATCTTTAAATCGATAATCTAAGCGAATATGAGGACTCCCTTTGCATTGCCACAACGGTCGCTTGCAAGTGAATTCTACACACGGGCATTCTAGTGCTACTCAAAATATTCTTAAAAAGCTATTCATGTCTGCTTTTAATATTTTTTTAATTTTCCTTTTTTTTGTGCAGAAAAGTCCCCTCTATCTTGGAATACTTCAGTTTCTTGTTCCACTACAGTATGATACTAGCAGGACCTGTTTGTACCTTCAGGGAATTTAATGATTTTATTGACGGATCAGATATCAGACCAAAGGTGATTTATTAAATATTTGACTAGCATTGTGTTAAGGTTTAAAATTAAACCGATACACTGTTTTCTAGCGAAATGTTTCTCAAATCCGATGTTCCCAGATTTTGCTTCAAACTACAAGCCACCTGCCGTTCTTCAAATGTGTGTCGTTCGCGTCAACATCTTCAGTTGCTTCCCGCCAAAATCACTTTCAGTGTGTGAAGTACTTGTTGTGGTATATACCGTGATTAACGCCCTTTGGCGGCAACTAGAGATTTCTTTGCAATGAAATATTTCCTGGTATTTACCACTCGAAGGCTCGAAATCATTTGTGAAATATCAACTTAATGGTTGTTTTACCCGTTTACACTACACCAGACGTGACGAATTAGTATAGAAAGTAAGCCTAACAGTAGAAAAAGAGCTGCGTTACCAAATTTCTTTGGCGTAGCTAGTGTGAACGGTACCTTAGCCAGCGTGACAGCGTAGTCTTTTAAAGTACAGTTTTGCAAGAAAGATTTTTAAAATTGAGCCACAACTGAAAAATAATAGTGAAATTATTATTCATAAATGTAAACTTTTATTTGATAGCACCCAGGCCAGGAAGAACCATCACCAATGGTGAGTTTTTTTTAAAATTGTATTCCCATTAACAATCATCATTGTGCTTGCGTGTTTTTGCATTGACTGCAACGGAGGCAGCCTTCTCTCAAGAACTCGTAGAGGTTCGGAAAAGATGATCCAAATATTGTTCGGTATTGTTCGGAAAAGACGGTAGGTTTGTTCGGAAAAAGACTATCGGTCTTGATCGGAGAAGATAATCGATGGGCATCTCTCTTGCTGCATTGACTGTGAATGAGACTGTAAACTGGGATCGGTCGGTCTGCTTTCTTCTCTGGTTTATAGCCAGTTTTCTAGCCTGCATAGCAACCGTTTCCGTACGAACCGAACGAAATCGGGCCGCGCGAAAGAGCTTTTTTCGAACTTCTTTGCTCTTGCCCCTTTTTCGCGTGGTCCGAATTGCTCTCGCCCCATTTTTCGCAGCGTCCGATTTCGTTTGACTCCTACACGCTTGCTACACAAGCTACCAGTTTTCAGACTTGCGTTCCCGCAGTGCCGTGAAAAAAGAGTTCCTGTCCCTGGATTCAGAAGAGTTTCATTTACTGTCAAAGTAACATGACATTTCTGTGTTTGGTTTATGCAGATTGATGTGCTAAGGAAAATAATGGCCACCTTGGTTTGTGTCACTGTTATTATTCTCACTGGATCAAATTATCCAATAGCCAGAAATGGAGGTAATGGAAAGTGATATTTTAAAATAAACTTTTTTTTTTCAGTCTTTTGCGACTAAAGCGAGCAGCTTACCCTATGCATTTTATTTATTTTTTATCGTCTCTTCTTCGAATTTTCGGAGGCGCGGTGGCCTCATGGTTAGTGCGCTCGTCTCCGGATCAAGCTGTCGAAGGTCGAGCCCTTACCGAGGACATTGTGTTTGCGTTCTTCTTTTCCACCCAGGTATATAAATGGGTACCGGCGAATTTAATGCTGGGGATAACCCTGCGATGGATTAGCATCGCATTCAGGGTGGAGTGTTAGTCACTTCATGCTACAGAAAGCGGAGATAAGCCAGATCGAGCGGCAGCCTGGTACTAGGCTGGTATGCAGACTTCACCTTAACCTTTTTCATACTAATTTTCTGTAAAGTAAAGCAGATATAAAAAAGAGATGTCCGTGTTTGTTTTTAGTTTGACTGATGTTGTTGGCCTACTATTATTAATTAACTCCCACACCCAACAAATCCATCTTGTATAGCCTCATAATTTACCTTGTACCTTGTACCTTTTACCCTAATTTCCAGCTTGATCCCGAACCTCTTTGTAGCGGAACTTTGCGATATCTTTCTAGACACCGTGACTAAATTTTGACGATTTATTTCTCAATATCGAGAGACCTAAGAATAAATTAGGTAGTTTAGCATCTTTCAACTTTCTTTTAATTGTATAGTTCTTTTTTAAGTTAGTGGCATTTTTTCCTTGCAGATCCAGAATTCATTAGGTCCCACCATTTTCTTTGGAGACTTTTGTACTCCTGGATCTCCATACTGTCCGTTAGAATGAGATATTACTTCGCTTTTACATTGGGTAAGAAGCAATTTGTGTGAACCTTCGTTTTGTTTAAGGCTTATTAGCAGCTCTCTTTCGGACTGCACCTAACGCACTAGGAACGGCGATAAAAACATAGTCTTGAAATCTTTCTCCGCAGTACAAATGTATTTTTTGCCTCAAACACAATCAAAAATTCAACAAATCATAATCGTTGATTGATGCGTTGTTAAATTGCTCCATCGCACTGTGGACGGGGCCTTAATTGAAATCAGGTTGGACACATTGTGTTCATTACACAACACATCAAATGATGCAGGTTCAAGTTTATATTACTTTCTGTTTTCCTGGAACCTTACATGAAGCCGCATCATTTGATGTGTTGTGTAATAAACACAGTGTGTCCAACCTGATTTTTAAGGTATCCCTTCTAGTCACAACCTTAATTTAACCTGCCAGAGTGAGAAATCGTGATTTTTTTTTGTGGTTTCAGCTGAGGCCGTTAATAACATGGGTGGACTGGGTTTTAATGGTTATGACGAGAATGGGAAAGCCAAGTGGAACCGCATCACTAATGTTAATATTCTCAAACTTGAGGTATGTTTATTCCATTCACGTATATAGCTGTATGTACGTAATGTGTTTCTTTGGAAAGGCCTCTGATTTTTATTGTCACGCTTAAGTCTTTTCTTTCTAAGACGGAAAAATCCAACTGTGGTAACGCTGAAGATGCAGGAGACGGGGCCTACGGTTTAAAATCCTAAGAAACCTTGAAGGTCTAACTATTTGCAGATGTAATTGCAAAGACAGCACATTCTCCTCAGTAATTTTAAGACCCTGAGTTTTGGTCCGGTCTGGTGCTCGAACCCTCGACGTCCCGCACAGCAGTCTGACGCTCTACCAACTGAGCTTACCAGGCGTCGACTATTTATTCACATTGTTGCAATCAGTTTCTGATTTCTTTGTCTTTTTTCACGCAGTTTGCAACAAACATGAAGCAGGTGCTAGACAACTGGAATGTTTGTACAGCTTTGTGGTTAAGAAGGTAAGTTCAGCTGTCTGCAAAGTTTGTTTTACGTCAAATTGTGCATGGAAAATTTACCGTGGTCCAAGACAGGGATTAGAAAAGAATAAATGATTAATTCTTGTCCTCCAGTCTTATCGTAAATAAGCTCGTCCCTTTACCCACAGTTGTTTTCCGGATAACCTTGCCCCCCTTCTCTTCAGGTTAGCGCATCCTCTCTCTCAGATTAGGTAGTCGTATTATCCACAGGCTAGGTACAAAAAAAGAAAACTGAACAGAATATTCCAATTACTCTGTGATTTGACAGCTTCAGTTCTTTTGTTTTCATAGAGTTCGAAAAGAAATCTTCATTCATGAATCTATTCTTCTTACATACGATTGTTCCATTTCCATCCTCTTTTAGAATAGTGTATGAGCGAGTCACACACCACCGCACTCAGGCCGTGTTCGTATTGTCAGCATTCTGGCATGGGTTCTACCCAGGATACTACATGGCCTTCGCTACATGTGGACTGATGGTTGAAGCAGCTAGAAAGGTGAGCCCGTAATCATATAAGTTATACTGACAACTGTAAAAAGCAAGGAAACAAAAACCGCAAAGAAAGAATTTTGAATAAAACAAGAGGAAGTCAGTTCTGACGAAAGTGTAATGGTAGAAATCTTAGCAGTTAATTTATAACTTAATGGAGTCATTAACACAACAGCTTAATGAAAGCGCGCGTTTTTTCCAGCACGTAACCGGAAAAAAACGCGGGAAAGGTAGCGATAATGCGCGTCAAGATTGATTTTGAATATGATTACCTTGACCAAAAAGACCGTAACTTTAGTTTAACTGACTGGGCGTATTAGTCGAATGTTCTAAGCCAATAAAAGAACGGCTGGGCCTTTAGCGGCTCTATCAATTCAAGTTGATGATTAAGTGACCATTTTTCATTTCTCAGGTTCGTCGAACTTGCAGGCCTTGTTTCCAGGGATCACGTGTCGCTTCTCGTGTGTATGATGTCTTGACATGCGCAATAACCATCTGTTGTTTGACGTTTGTCACCATACCATTTGTAGCCTTGGAATTTAGGATTGGCCTGGACTACTGGCGGTAATTTGTTATATTTTGTTTCTAAATTTTGTTTGTAATAATTGAGAAGCACTATTAGCACCGATTTAAGGTTGTCGTCATCATTCTGTTATGAACTCCGATATCAGTTTTTGTAATTTTTCAGAGTCTTGTGGTTCAAGTACCCGCAAGGCCACACAGTTATAGCTTTTGTCTCTTTGTCCGTTAATAGTTCCCAATCCTAGAACAATAGATTTCATAATTGGTTATGTTTTGGTATGTCTACTGGACTTGCTTAGGCAGGCCCTCCACTAAAGTTCGTGTTTAGGCGCCGCTTCTCAAACGTTGGGTGTTTACTAATGGTATCAAGTGTTTTGCTATTCATTTGTGAAAGTCGCGTGAAATTGTTTGGGTCAGTGTTCTACAAAGATGTTTGACTGGCTCCAAGGTCGTTCGGCCCAGATATACATGTCAGCTTGTCAATTTGTGTTCTCCATCAGGGAAGGACATTGCTGCAATACACTAAATCACAAGGAAATTGGAGTGAAGCGCTGACCTTTAGAAACATTTTATTCTGGAAGAAAACTTTTTTATCTGTTTTCTTGGAAACGTAGCCGTACTTTTATTTCTGAACACAAATCCGTTAGGTAATGGAGCTTTACGAAAATGCCCTTCCAACCGGAACAATTTGAAAACATCGACATTACTTTTAAGTGTGGACGAGAAACATTTTGAAATTGATGCTTTCCGAAAACGATGACGCCCTGATAATCACGTCATTTCTTTGTCAGAGCTTTCCTCAAGCGCAAATCCAAAATGACTGGCGATCGCTCCGTTTTCCAATGTCTCCAGCGTAGTTGTGGACGGGGGCTTATTGCTAATAAAAATCCCTGTTTGTTCTGCAGTTCTATGTATTTCTTCGGGCTTGTCTGGTGCTTTGCGGCACTTCTTTTCCTACCCGGCGGTAAGCCAAAGAATCATCAAAAAGATAAGGAAAACACACAAGCAACGGCAGAGGAAAAAGATGAACAGAACAACTCAACAACAGACGAGTTCATCGAGCTGCGCCACAGAGTCAACCAAAAAATTGAAGCGCATAACAGGCAGGAGCGACTGCTTCACGCTGGTGCGCGCAATTCCCTGCTAAAAGAGAACTTAATGTGGGGTCTAAGACTGCTGAGAACGAGATAAAATGTGTTAGAGGCCGTACTGATCAAGGACACATCAAGCGGCTGACATAAAGGAAAAAGTGTATATTTAGTAGGCTTATGGCTGGTTTTCATTTGATCATCATGGCGATCGTGTTGGTCAGTGGTTTCCTGTATGATTGTTGGTAGCACGTTGTTATAGTCCGCCATGGTGTATGGCGCAGCGAATAAGGAGAGTTCTGTTGAGCAGTTCTGTTAAAGGTCTGTCCTCTAGACTATCGCAGAAGTCTTTTCAATTCATTTTTTGCAGCGATCGTAGTGATCATATGGAAACGAGCCGTCAAAGAAGCCTGAATGAAGTTTCTTGTACTCTAAAGGGGATCTTGGTTGAAAAGCTGTTTAAGTTTTAAAATATGCCTAATGGTTCTCTCTAATTGATCCTGGGGTTTTAAGTTGATTTTCATTTTGCATCACCATGATTACGTTATGGTGATGAATGACTTCATTATACGGTCAGAGATCTCAATAGGGAGTTTAACTACTGGGCGTTCAAAACTTTGTCCAAATTCTCTTCCCAGACACGTCGAAAACGCATCGAAGCAGCGCTGTTTTGTTCCCACTATCTACAACAGAATAGGCAGCGAGTAGTTTAGCCAATCAGATAACGCCTTTCGTGATAAAACGCTAGTAGATTTTTATTTACGGGAACAGAAGGGCGGTCATCTTTATTTTATATTATGTCCAGGTCAGCTGATAGTAATATATTGTCAATGAATTAACTTATTTTATATCGAGTAAGTGGACCTATTTGTAAAGAAAAATATCCAGTGTACTTTTAGGCAAGCAAAAGTGTTTCAGCATAATTGGATTAAAAGAAATACAAAATAACGGATGTAGTTTTGTTCTTGCCATCGATCTCGGCCTCCATTTGACCAATAGTGCGCTTTACAGTTGTCTTTTTATAGGCTCGAAATAGCGAAATAGCGGCTGTTAATCGAGCCTAGTCTTTTTACTGACCAATAAATTATAATTAAAGGAGCTACGTCACGATATTCTGAGTCGTTTTCTGTAATGTGCAAAATTAGCTTCAATGTGAGGGAAATCACAAAATATTAGTTTAGTAAGATAGAAAAACACCAAAGTGGGAACAATAAAACAAAAAGGAACGAGGATAGCTAAGGATGGCGAAGATTAACACGGATTACAAACAACCAAATTGAAAAATTTAGGCTAAATTTGTCAATTTGGAAACGACTCAGAATATCGTGACGTAGCTCCTTTAAGTTAAGATTCCGAAATATGATTGAAATATAAACAACCTCGCCAGGAATAAGGTCTTTACGGCTTTTAATACTTGTGTTCTACGGAGAAATATTTCACCCGAACTTCTAGAGCTTTTTATGGAGACGCCATTTTGGTGTCCCTCGGAGGGGCACCACATGTAACGGCTATAAAGAAGCAGAAACATTTGCCATTGGGTCTTGTCTTTAAAACAAAATTAAAGATAAGTTATTTCGGACCTATAAGAGAGCCTTCTCGAGCCGCCTTTAGTGTCACGCGAAGCAAAAGCTTGGAAATTCAAACGTTTTTTACTTGATAAATAAAGGCGCCTAATTAGCCGTGTATTACACTGTGACACGACGGAAATGTAGAAAACAGGAGCCACAGGATAGTGTTTTCCACATAACACAAGTGCCCTGAAATGTCCGGAATGTTTTATCGCAGTGTGATACACGGCTTCTTCATGTGCTGTATGATATAGATTTTATTCGCCACGAGTACAGTAGAAACAAGACAAACTGACGTAATTTAATAACACTTGAGTGCTTCATGCCTCGTCTTCAAAACTTTCTACTGCTTCGCAAAGAACTCAATCACAAATTTCTTCAAAGAAAATGTGTTTTCGCCGTCTTTAACAAAACGTTTGAGAGGTAATGTGGCGAAAACAATAGAACACGCCTTTTTATGTTATATACTCTGATAAAACATGGGTTTTTGATCGCGAAAGTTTGGGAGAACTCGAAAAAACTGTGGAAACACTCGCCTGCGGCTCGTGTTCCCAAAGCATTTCTCGTTCTCCCAAACTTTCACTCGTGTTTCAAAAACTCGATAGAAACACGGTACATGTTTTCTATTTCTTAAATAACACAAAATGGAGAATTCTGCTTTATAACACAAAATGGAGAATTCTGTAGAGCTAAAACTTTGCAAAACTTCATTTTCTTTCAGAGATTCTTACAACCAATGAAACTAATACTTCAGAAGTATAGTTTATGACAATGCCACATGAAATTAATGGAAGTAGCCTAACGAGGAAGTTCTGTATAAAAGTCATTGATCAATTTCGTTTCCAACGTCTCTCATCTTTAGAAGAAGAGAGACCTTGGTAACGAAGTTCTGTACAGGGGTTGCCCAATCATGAAAGAGCATGCTTGAGTTTGCGAATCGTATAGCTTATGGAGTGCATTTGCCACGTGACCAAGAAACAATGAGCACGCGCATTATTAATTATAAAATAATTATGCACTGTTAGAAGGCAGTATAATTTGCAATTACAATATTGATACAAAACTTCTGAAGAGGGAAGACAACAAAATTTAGTTATTTTAATTTGCGATTATCGCGATGTAAAGCATTATTGTTCGCCAAGCTAGGCAGAGGGATATTTCTGTGGATTTCCGGTTTGGTTGACTGCTGCGATGTCACTGAGCCGTCAGCAACTTTAGCATCATGGGAAGGCTTTGGTTTCTTCCCGCGAAAGATAACGAGGCCGGCAATCAGTAGAATATGACCAATGAAATACGTTGACCTGGTGAAGTAGATTGAGTTGGATTAAAAAAACCGCACAATCACGCAGGTAATAACAATCACGCATAGAAATCGAGAGCAAAACATCTAGTTGTTTAGTATAAATTCAAAACTTTTCCTAAATCCTCTCACAGATATATCGAAAATCCGAATAAGCGGCTGTCATTTTGTTAACAAGCGCACACTGCTGGGCTACTCACTATTTGTAACAGAATATCTGGTGAGTGGAGTAGCCAATCAGAGAACGGCATTCGTGATAGAACACTAGATTGGATTTATGCTAAAAACAAAAACATGCAAGAATCAAGAGCAGCCAATCAGCTTACCTGTAAAAAGAGAACGCGAGATCTAATCGCAGGTACACAAACGACACAAAGCAGTACGTGGTCAAGAATGTGTTACAAACGATCCATAAAAGGAAATCAAACAAGCGCTTCTTGATTGGAGACATGTCACGAAACAAATGACCGTAAGTATTTCTTGCCTGTAACAAAAGAACAAATTCAGTCACTTTGAAGGATCGTCAGTTAAGTCATTGGAGGTTTGGGAGGGTGGTATTTTCGAAAGCTGCACGCACTTTTCTCAGTGGAATTTCCATGTGGAATCTCCATAGATTTACGGTAAGATCTAATTCATGATTTTTTTCTCTTGAAGCTATTTTTCTGGGTATGTATCAATTTTTTTTTTATTTCGCAATTTTCCATTGCCTTGATATTCTTTGTGTTTTATTTTGTCTTTATCACACTTTCTCCGCCGCAGTTCTTATGGTCAGATCTTTCGATAGGATTAGAAAAGTATATCATAGGATTATCGCTAGTTGCATAGGAAATACGATAAGGAGTTGAATATCGTAAATTGATGCCTCCACTTCTTTGCGCCCATTGGACAATGTCAGTTCTGAGAATTTGGTGTTATTTGTAGGGAGAATTGAGCTAATGATCCGGCTCTAGATTTTAATTATATTACTGCAACTGCTAGGGGAGGAACTTACGTTTTTCGATACAATCATCAACGACCCAACTGTTGTAACTGTTAGGAGATAGCCGGGATATATTCCGTGCCAAATACATGACGCAGCTAGTGTGAAGATAGTCTTTTGATAAGGAACTCGTTCATAAACAAGCCTGGGATAAGAAAGCGTACAAGATTAGATGAAATGACGCGACAGTGTAAATTCTGTTGTTTACAGCAGTCAAGCATATTGCGCGCGAGTAGTTCAATTCCTGCCAAAACTCATAAAAGTCTCAACTTCCTGAAAGTCTCTACTTTGGAACCGCTTTCAAGTTTAAGCCCTTAGTTCAACTTTGTATGCCTCATATGTAAAAGATATTAACATTTGCTATCCACCTACAGTTTTTTCCTCGACTTCCCGACATCATCTCGTCCTAAATTATTGTCTCCGATAGGAGGAAGTAGCTTAGCAAGTAACTTTATTTTATCAGGATGTGCATACATTAAGGGCCATGAGAAATAAAGATATGTCCAATTTATCAATTCTAAAAATTTCGCTACAAATTTAAAATGAGAAAAATGATTAAAAATCCTAAAGAATATTTAAAAGACTTCAATGTACAAATATGAAGGGTTAGGAAAAAGCTTACCTCTTTAGCCAAATGTTGGTCTGTATGTTCCAGTTGTTTACCATGTGCCTGACATTTGTTGCTTTCTAGCAAAAGCAAAAAGAACAAAAAGTAGGTCAAAGATGATCACCAGTCCGTAATATACACACACTGCATGATGTTCAGTTTGTGAGATTCCACAAAGAAATTTTGATCACTAGATTGTTAACTTCATTGGTCATTTAAATATTTAAGCAAATTCATCCGCAGTCGTTATTTTGGTTATCACGCAACGCTACCGCGCGATCTCCTCACATAACGCTTTCCCCAACCTCGAAAGGTAACGCTTCCCCCAAGATCGCAACGTAACATTCCCGCTATTCCGCAACGTAACGCTTCTACTCCCATCTCTCCACGCAACGCTTCTCTTCCGATCTCGTTACGTAACGATTCTCTCCCGGTCTCGCCACGTAACGCTTCTACCCCGATCTCGTTACGTAACGCTTCTTCCCCAATCTTGCAACGTAACGCTCTGTCTATCTTTTATGCGCAGACTGTGATCTTTGTGGCCAGCAACAAGAATCTTTAAAAAAAGCGTAGACTCTGCTGAACCCCCTGCCCTGCCAAGGTGACGATATTGTAAGATTGCCCTTTACTTAGTAGTTTCTTTTTTTTCTCTCATCATTAGAAACCGATATTTTACGTAAAAATGACAGATAATCTACACTGACCTCGACCTCCAGAACATCGACATTAGTTATCCGGTTCCAGAGCTCTCTCCCATTTGAATCATAACCGTTGAATCCTAGGCCGCATGCGTTATTACCTGCATCCGCTGTAGAGAAACAAGTCGTACCATCGTAGAAACGTAATGAAGAGGCCTATTTCGATGATTAAACTCAAACTTGACTTCGAGGCTTAGGGGAATAAAAAAAGAAATCAATTCTCGGAGCCTCCATATGATTTCCTTTGTTTTATTCCCCTAAACCTAGAAACCAAGTTACAATTTTAATACATATCGAGACTGATCCATTGCGACATGACGAAACTCTCATTTATTACATGGCTCGCTCCGTGATAAGCAAGAGCAGGTAAGATGGCGCTGTCTTGCCCGCTCGGGATTACCCACCCTGTCCCGCAAGAAAAAGTGTTCTTTTTCTATGTAATAAATCCTTTATTGAGCAAGCTTATTCGGACAAGATAGCTGGATAGTAGCCTCGTTCTTCGTTTGCGCGTTTATGGACCTCAACTCGGTCTCCGTACATAAATACTCAAACCAATAACTTGGCCAATATTCAGCCATCTTGACCTCACGCTTGATCAATAACCCATATATCTTACCCACTATCCAGGCAAAGTAGAACTTTAATCTTACGACCATCATAGATACCGACATAAATGCTATTCTCCATAAAAAAGGGGTATTGGCGATGAAGTATGGATCTGAAAAAAAATGACATGAAGAATAAACCCTCAGGCTTACAGATTGACGGTTTCTTTTATCACTGCCATGGAACAAAGGCCTGAATCAAATCAATGGCTAAGTTGATTATCATGAAGACCAACCGTGCTGTAAAATAGTAAGGACCCATAGTAAAATCATATAGATAAAATTTTATAATTTTAATGTGTTTGTCGAATGTGACGGTAAGTTGCAGATATTAAATTTACCAGGAGCTCAACACTTTGCATAAATTTCGCCTGAATTTGAATACCAATACTTCATGCACCCTTAATTAGCCTCGTGCTCATGTTTACAAATAAAGAATTTTTCACATGAATGTGAGGCTTACGAACTCAAGTATAAGTATTGTTATTCAACATTTAGGCACCATTTCGACTGGTTTTAAAGTTCGAGCCGAGCCCCCCACCCCCGTGTTTCTGTAGTGCTGATTACCTGCATTGAGGTGGAACGGAAGTAGTTTTGACAAAAAGGCGAAAAGAACCATATACGTGAGACTAAAGGAAAGCTTGGTTAACATAGCATTCTGAAAAGAAAGCGGAAATGATATATAGTTAATATTAACACGACATAACGAACATCATCAATTCGTCAGGGCCAGGTTATTGTAATTTCGGTG
>Ga0126337_10001108_pt1 | contig 15671 bp, 11 predicted proteins | sample DipCmetagenome_FD_92527 | JGI IMG/M metagenome (GOLD analysis project Ga0126337, IMG submission 92527) | Coral microbial communities from La Bocana,Puerto Morelos, Mexico - Diploria C A metagenome | ecosystem: Host-associated > Invertebrates > Cnidaria > Coral | place: La Bocana,Puerto Morelos... | reverse complement strand
TTTTACAAAAGATAGACCGGAAGCTGCAAGCTGATGGTAGAGTTTGTGGATTAGTTAATTGCCTTAGATGTCAGTGATCAAGGCTTAGCTATTAGGTGAAAAAAAGCTAAATGTTCAAAGATCGAAGCGATCGAAGGGAGTGAAGGAATCTTTTTGCTCATACCCGCATCGAGACTTCAAAGCGATTCCTTCTCTTTTCTTAAGTAGTAAGGCATGAACGATATCGAATTGCTTACAAAATTGAAGAGAAACTGACAAAGAAAACTAACTACTCGAACTAATCAGCTGTACAGATCGAAAATATAGCCCACAAAATGGCAAAGGAGCAGGTAGCCGCTGACCACCATGTGGTCAATCGATAAAGTCGGCTCAACTGGTGGTAAGTGTCGTGCAACGCAGCCCGGTTTTGTTACTTCTCGCTGATGAGTCGCTGATGCTTCTCGCTTTTGGCACTCCAGGAGGGTTTCATGGCAGATGTCATCAAATTTTGTTTGAAGAGACATTTCAGTCCCCTCCTTTCTTTCGATGCCCCCATTAGAGCTATTGAAAGCTCCCTCCCCGCCTCACTCCCTTTCACCTCTGGCCCCAATACTTGCGCTATGAAGGCAGTCAATCCCAGTGCCTTAACTTCGAGGTTACCCCATAAAACGACTACAAGGCTATTCGGAACGGGCAAGCTATAAAAAATAAGGTGCGTCGCCCTTCATTTTAATTTCTCTATGATTGCCATGCATGAAACAAGGGACATACCAATTTTGATTCGATCCAGATAAGTCTTACTGTAAAACACTTTTTCACAGAGTTATGAAATTGGCTGCAGTAAGAGCTGTCAAGTATCCCAGACTTCGGTAGGCGTGTTTACAAGCTAGAACGCTCCTTATCTCCTGATTACCAGCCATTTAATCACAGAATTTTATGATTTCATCGGGAACATAAACAGTTTTCTTTACAAATTAACACGGATATACGAAACCAGCAATTGTAGTACGCTGGAATGACTTAAATGACGGTAAATGAGTACACTTCTGGCGGGAAGACTTTGATATACGGGAACTTAGAAATAGACACTATCAATTAAAGTAGAGAGAAACTTGAATGCAATCAAATTGATTTTTACTTTGAACCACTGTAACAACCATCATGGAGACACAATGTAATCTATAGAAGCTAAATTATCGAGGCCTAAATTACAACACTCGATTTAAGGGTCGAAGAAATTGAACTTTAGCCAAACGGAAGAAGTTTCCCTTGTGACTGGGAATTTGTCACACAGGCATTTTCTTGTTACAGAGATATCACGTGATCATGCATTCAACGGCGTCCAAGTAGCAAAGGAAGTTCCAAACGAGCGACGAGAACCAACCATGTGCTTCCGCTCTTAGTTTCCGGCCTTTTCTGCAGCCTGTAAACTTTAGATGGCTCGATTTGTTTTCTCATAGTATTTTCCAGGACATCGTGGATCATTTCAGGGATTAAAGCTTCAAGGTAGGTGAAATCCAGTTGTAATTTCCAGATTCACCTAGGAGAAGTTTGAAGGGAAAATTCTCGCTTCCGTGTTGTTGTTCTTTTCCTTCGAAGGTCGGTTGTCATATTATACTATATCATTCAGTTTGTGCTCGAAATAAATAGAGTAATTCGAAAGTTCATTAACCTGAGTACCAACTCTGTTATTTTTTTGAGCGAAGATTGTGCAAGTTCTCCGTGCAAATGGAAGTTTTATGCACCGGTAGTTCGACTGTTATGGACGCGTTTCTATTTTTGCATAAATTAGGTACTCCGGATGTGAAAACGTTGGTTGGCGTGTGTTTTCCACATCGTTGTCCTATCCACCCTGCTTTGCACCTGTCAATTGATACCTTGACTAAAACATCGTCTCTTGTGAATTTCGTTATATTTTAACCTTTTCACGCATAGTCCAGGCCGCAGTCTGTCGAAATTCGTACTTGTCAAGTCAAAGTGAAGATGTGTATTTACTCAAACGGTCATCTCCGATTCCAAAATTCGTCTTTCTTATTAGTTAATATGACATAGATAAGTTTGAAACGAAACTCAAATAGAATCATTCTGTCATGCTAAAATCTTTTGCCGGGATCTAAGTATTTTATTGTCTACTTGTTTATCGTTTCGAGCGTAAATTTTGTTTGGCTGTCGATGTACACTATACGGAGCCAAGATGGCGGTGTTGACTTCCGGACAATCAGAAAAGCTAGCAATCTTTTAGCACTGTGGTTGTTTTGAAGTGTACATATGGTGTTAGGAGTAAGGACCCGTTGTGATTTTATTCAATATCAAAATCTGATTTTCCTAAATGTGGACTTGAAAACATTCGTTTGAAATACACTTGCTATATATAGGAGAATTAATATTTATAGACGCTGCACTGCATAGATGGTTACATGTTATTTATTTGTAACCTTTAGAATGTATTTATTTTGGTTATCATTCTTACAATTCTAGGATAATTTCGTTGCTCTGCTGTTTCTGATTGCGACTCTTCGTATATTTTTAAAACTAATAAAATGGTTTTCTTGTAGGGCATTATTTAAAATTATTATTGGAGATAACACCGTATGTCTCGTCTTTCGACTTTAACTGGGCTCAATCTTACCTATGTAAACAATACCAGTATGTAATTCTATTCTTATTTGTGGGCTAATTTTTAACACAAAAAGAATTAAGTTGCACATCCAATCCGTTTGTGATGCTTTTTAAACATTTTGGTTAAAGTTTTTTTTGCTGAAAAGTATAGGGAAGATGTCTGTTTATAAACATTGTTTTTGTTATTCAAATATGCCAACCACAAGAACAAAAGATCCTTTGTTTCAACAACCAATGAGGCTCTGGTTGGCATATTAATGACAATAGGTGACGTCAACAATATCTTCCCTATAGTACCAAATCCTAATGATTGCACGCAGAAATTCCGGTGGTTACCCTTAGTTTGTTTTGTGATAAAGTATTTTTAGAATAGAGTATTAATTTTGTTTTCGTAAATGCACATATCAGCAGTCCATTTGCTATAGTGTCAGGTGCTGTATCAAACAAGGGAGGGGTTACAAGTAAATTTGAGAAAGCAATCATTGTCATTTCCTTTTTATCAAATTTTGACAAAACTTATCTTAGGACTGGGGACTGGGAAATGTTCAAAACATTTTTAGATGTCTTTGAAACATTGGGTGATTTCAGAAAATATGCATGCCCCTTGCCTTTGGAAATTCCTCCATGCCCTTGGAATTACAAATCATTAACCGCTCCTCCCCTCCAGAATTTTGGAATTTTCGGTCAAGCAAACAAGCAATGTGCCATCACCTGTCATCTTTGTTTATTGAGTAACTGCTGACCAGTAGTAACACAGCCTATAAATCTGTTAGGCATTCCATTTTGAAAAGAGAGACTGGTCCAAGTGTATTTTACGCAACAAGATTGTCTATCGACAATTTTAAATCAGAAAGAAACAGGGTGACTTCTTTCATATTTTGACTTGACTAATTGACTAATTCGTTAACTTTAAAGCCTCTTCAATATGGAGCTTGCTGCACAGCCCATCCACTAACTTATCCATGTAATCACTAACATCTGTCTCAACGTCCTTCATTTACAATCTGTAAAAGCTCTCAGATCAACGATTTCAAGCGAAGCTTTCAACATCTTTACCCCTCTAGAAAATACAGAGGTAAACCCCCCTCATGCATTTAGAATTCTAAACTCCCCCCTTCCCCATTGCCTTCTGAATTCCAGTCCAAGAAACTCCCGGGCTCTCCCTCAGAATTCTAAGATGCTGCCTGCTGTATGGTGTAGATATTTTCTGGAATTGCCAGTGAGGGTCATGTTTGGAAATCCAGGTGACACTCCCAGATTTCATGCTAGTGATTCAGGAAATGTTTACAGGTATACTAATAACCACGTGCCTTTTTTAAATAGTCATACTTGTACCTGTACTCATCAAACATACAACCTGGGTTAAAGCTAAATTACTGAAGGTTGGTCTGTTAGTACTATATACAGTGTAGGACTATATTCAGCTGTTCACTCTACTGTATGGATTTGATGTCTACTTCAATTATTTTTTTTTCTGTTATAGTATACTTCACATAGCCTGACAGTATGAAAGAGAAAGAAAAGTCATCACTGGTAGACCTTGGGAAAAGGTTGTTGGAAGCATCTCGTAAAGGACATGCAGAAGAAGTTAGTGTGCTCATGGCATCTGGGGCACCCTTTACTACAGACTGGGTAAGGCATTAACAATGTATGAGAAAATCAATGTTTAAACAAAACAGCCAGCATGGAAAGGTCATGGAATGATATCGTCTTTACACTGAGGTCATGTGTACCAGTACTACCTACATGTAGCATAGTAATTTATTCAAAACAGTCCCAATGATGATGTAAAGTTGACTGATACATGTATTTTATTATCCTTGTTTAGCTTGGTACATCTCCACTACATCTAGCAGCCCAGCATGGTCATGCTCAGACAGCAGAAGTGTTACTTCGGGCCGGGGTCAGCAGAGATGCCAGGACAAAGGTTACTCATGATAGTACATGTATATAGCTTCATTCACACCTTTTATAATTCCACCAGATGCAATCTACAATCTGTCGATGTAGTACCCATTGTGTATTCCATGTTTGGCCCTTTAGCTCCTAGAGAAACCTTTCTTAACTAGGGGGTTCACTTACCGCAAGTCACAGAGCACAGATGTATCATAACAAGTGCCAATAAATCTAGGAATCCAAATCTGCAAAAACAATTAGAACTTAAAGAATTTTGTCCTCATGAATCTCTTCTTCCCCTGGCCTTTCCTTCCACCTTCTCAACAAACAGACAATATTGGAAGGGTGCATCCAATCCACGGGTGCTTCATGTTACAGATATGAAGTAACTACCTAACGTGGCTCCGATCCAGTGATCTCCCAAACAAGTTTAAACAACTTGATACTCCATAAGCTGCAGAATTGAAGATATGACAATAGAACGCTTTCAGTATATCAAAGGCCTAGAAGACACAAACAAACGAAACGACAGAATGAACTTAGTCACACTCTTTCTTTTGTGTGTGTCCTCTAAGCCTCACAGTCAAGCTGAAGTTTAATGTATCAAAAGTGGTCTATAACTATTGTGCTATTAACCAGATGCAACAGGCACAAATATTAGACTGAGGGCTTGAGAGTACCTGTAGACTGAGCATAAAGACCAAGGGCATTGACCTTGCATTGGTTAAAAGGAGATAATTCATGTCTCAGTTATGAACCACAAGATACCAGATTGTAAGATGCCATTTAAATTACACAAATGCAGATTTTAGTTAAAATATGATACCTGATTTAGCATACTGTAGTCACTCATGTCAGGATTTTTCACAAAACTAATAACAACAAGAGTAAGAATATTTTACATGTAAGCTTAGTTCTTTAGAAAACTGAGTATAAACTGAGGGGTGGTGTGATTATTTGGGATAGTGTCTGATCCAAGACTCAAGTAGAGATTATTATATTACATGTACATAATATTGGACCAGTAAAGAAGTAAATAAATCTGATTTGTTGATTTTAGTTATTGGCCCAGTCTCTCAGAACTAATGAGCATGTACATGTTGCCATGTAATTAATTTAATTATTGATTCCAGCAATTATTAGTATTCAAATCCCACCATTGTTTAACCCAATTATTGAATTGCCTGAAGTATCGCACAATGCTTCAAAGAAATTTTAATACTAATATTTCATTATTTTTTGGTAGGTGGACAGAACACCTTTACATATGGCTGCACAGCATGGTCACACACATGTGGTAGAGCTGCTTATTTCCTCTGGAGCCTGTGCCAACAACACAGACATGGTGAGTATTTGACATCACAAGTACAGTTTACTTTCAAGGTTTTCTGAATGAGCACTGCAGCTGTAGTTTTCTTGGAAGTATTTGACAGCAATTCCTGAATTTGTCATCATACAAGTCATGTACCTCAGTCTATATTTAACAAGTACATGCTTAATACACATGTACACATGTTTTTATTAATAGTTAACAATGCTCCAGTGATTTGGTAAACGCTCGTTCACGACTGCTGTTTATTAAATTTCTTTCAATCTATAAACACCGTGACAACTACACATGTAAAATAAAAGATACTGTCAAATAAATTACAACTTAGCTTGCAAAACTAACAAGATATAAATACATCTCACATGCCTCAAAAGTTACAAAAGTGAAAGGAGAAAACTTAAAATAAGTTTACAATAATGGTAAAACGATGTCGTATACAACTTGACTTTATCTAAAACCTTAAGACCTAAATTTACAATCCACAAGCAATGAAACTGAACTTGAACGACTAAAGATAAAAACGCTTCATAAATAAACTAAACTAGCGTAAAAAATAATTACCTTGGTGCTGCCTTGATCACTAGAACAATGTTAACTTAAGAAACTTGTTACTTGAGGTGAATTAATGAATCTTGCGTCAACTGATCTTGCTTACGGAAAAAGTCTCCTTTTATAACGCTTGTTGAGTGGCATGGCGCTATGTGAATGCTTTCGCGACACCACAGAACTTACTAGAAAGATCTAGAAACGTGAGTAGCGTACACGCTTAACAATTAATAGGCATAAAGAGCCTTAAATAATTTAATACATGTTCAAATTAACTTCCAATGACTAAAAAATAGTACTCTCAAGGCTACAGAGTATAGTATGTGTAAGTATTAGTATAGTAAACATAAAACATCTAAAATTAGAAACCCGTTGAAACTTGCGCAACATTGCGCACGTGCAAATTTGTTACAGAAGCGCACGCCTCTTCAAATGTCGTACATTGCACGCGCGCACAACTTAACTGCTGTAGCTACAGTTAATAGACACTGACTCAGAGATGTTCTGTCTTGACCTGACACTAGTTAAACATGACTCCTCTTCACTGGGCCTGTGAACACAACCATGTTGACATTGTCAAGATTCTTCTCAGAGCTGGAGCCAAGATAGATATCAAGAGCAAGGTACATGTAAAGTTTGCTTTGGTATTAACATTTTCTCTTTCAAATGAAAAATGTACACAGTGGCAAGTTTCTTTTTTCGTTTTCACTAGTGACTCTCTAATCAGTAGCACAGAGCAATATGATCTACATAATAGGAGAATCAAATTGATTGAGTCAGAAGCAGGTTATCATATTTTTATTTTGAATCCATCACTTATGGGCTAGTGAAAACTACACGTACACTCAAAATGTTGGTAATACTTACTTCACCAACAATCAAAGCTACTTGCGTGTACTTCAAAACCTTTTGACAACCTTGGAGAAGTCATGTCATTCCATCACAAACTAGAGTTTCTTGGCAAGTTCCTGCAAAAACACACTTTTTAGTGTAGGCTACTCTGTCGAGTTCCAGTAACATAGAAAGGTCAGTCATCCAGAAGTGGAGTATTGACATCAGTGTTTATATGTTTTTTGATATTCAGTTTGGCAAGACACCAGTTGATATTGCAAGAGCTAAGGGCTACTCCGAAGTATTGACAGCATTATCTTCAGATCAGGTCAGTTTTAACTTAAAAATTCCCAAACTGGTTCACCATTCATTCAAGCTGATAGAAATGAAAACATTTTGAACACAGCTAGTGATCAGACTAATAAGCCTTGAACTTTTAACTTACTGGTACATGAATATAGATGTGTACCTTAAGATGTTCACAAGTTTGAAAAAATCAGACATTCACAGATTTGTAGTTATAGTACCAATTGTTAAATGACCAAACCCTCAATGGGGCTTGTCAGGGACAAAAGAAACAAATTGTAACACAAATAAAACTGTTGGAGCGATCTGTGCCAAAAATTCTAAATAAGCAGTTTAACACAAATCTAAAAATGTTAAAACTGAATTTTCGACCACCTTCTGTGCACAGTCTTCAGAGAAATGTGCTCTGCAAGAGTCATGGAATGCTAATATGGAGCTGTATAATATAAGATGTCATTGTTTGTTATCGCTTCCGTTCTGCATAAACCCTTGGAAAGGGTGCTCTTTCATTAACAGAGTTCTCGTCCAGGAATAAATGTTATACATGTAATGACTCTATAGAAAGCCTTTTGTCCTTTTTTCCCTTGCCTGATTTCAAAATGCTCAGACCATGAGGATGTATGTTGTGGCCAGTGGTTTGGCATGCTCTTTTACCGTGGAGCTGACATTCTTATTCTTTACAGGCTTTTGCCTCGGAATGAATGGAAATGTACATGTATGCTCCAGGGTAAAACTTCATGTTTCAAACTCCTGTTTTTAGAACTTAAATGAAACAGATGAAAAAATGTAAGGAACATACATCTGTGACATGACTGAAAATCTCAAATGACCCAAGGTAGACCAGTTGACTACTGTATTTACAAGGATAGCCAAGAAGTTGAACTTTGGACTACCATCAACTAGTTTTTAGAGTTACTGGTAGTAATTTGAACCCCTGATCTCAGGGTTTCAAATGCAGCACCTTAACCACTCAACTATTGCTCAGAAGAGACTGTCAGTCATTGTTCAAAACAGTAATTAAAACTAACTGTTACATAGTAAGAGATATATTAGGCATGTAATCTCATACACTTTAGCCTAATTTTAATTTTATGTTCCTGTTTTCTTTCACATTGCGGTGATCAGATGTATTTGATTTTACAACGTTATGGTGTATACAGTAGTGTAATAAATTGCTAGTCCAGAACTGATGCTTTTGGCTTTAAGTTTAGTGCTTCATAGACAACTTATAACAACTGAAATCTTATCTCCATTGTTTTTGGTTTGGAGTTCTGAAAGTTCAGTGTCATCTACTCAGCTAATCATTCTCAACCTACTTCAAATTTTGGGAGAACCCTGCACATGCCAGAGCTAAACAGTGAAACTGTTCAGTATAAGAAGGAAAGTGGAAAATAATGTCGTTACCCAAAGTGGGTAGATTTTGCAGCTGAATTACCTTTCTGCTTGAATGTTGTACTTGTTTAACGCAGAGAGAAGGTGAAATTTAAACACTTTTTGTCCTTCTTGTATACTGTAGATGCATGTAATGTAGAGCCCGCTGATTTATGTGGCCTGTAGTAGTCATTATAAAGTTTGTTTTCTCTTTAATAAGAATCAAGATTTAACTCTACCAAAGACTCCAAAGAGACAAGGTACCTGTAGAACAATTTTACAAAAATTAACATTATGATTGCTTATACCTTTGGTCCTTCTCTTATCCCTTGTACTCCTCCATGTAGTGTATGACACCTACATTCCCCTCCACCTGTCCTGAATATGGTCCTGGTATTATACAATGCTTAGTATTAAGTAATTCCATAAAAGAGGAGTGTTAAACTCATAACTACGCTAGGTGCATTAAATATTGCAGTAGTGTCCATGTCCGCAACCACCATTGCCATGCATTAAGTGCCTCCCTGGATATCAGTACCCTGAACTAACACTGTTAGTCGTCATGTCTTCAAATACTAGGCTTTCATAAAGGGCTGGGCACCTGAGAAAAATTGACCCACTGTGAGGCTGATTTTTCTTGCCTGGTTTGATTATTATGACTTTCTTATAAACAAGTTGAGATCAAAAAGCTTTTTCCTGTCTGTGAGAAACAATAATTAGGCAATTGTTGCCCTCCTGTTTAAAAGTTTTTTTATTAATATGAAACTCCTGTCACTACTGTCAATACCTACTGCATGGTAGTGAACCAGGTTAGACCTCTTGTCAGGAACACGCTCTTTGTAAATACTATCAAGATTCTGGTGAGTTATGTATTATTGTTATTATTAATTTTTTCAATAGCTGATCGTAACAACCTTTCATTGAACTCAATGAAGAAAAGACAAAGAACTAAAAAGTTTCCCATGACAGCTGGGTCATGGACTGGCCCAGAAGGCCCTACAGGTAGGAACTGTACTGTCTCCTCTGGAGTTGCTTTGTGCCTATGTGTATTAACAATACTCTGCTACATTGACAGGTTATAAATTAAGCCAAACCTGATGGCCTTGGCCTTGTATTTTATTGTGTGCAAAGAAGTTCTGTCATTGAGTGCTGCTAAGCATCACATACTGCTATTTCTTAGTTCGAATGGGATACTAGTTTGCTTATTTTTCCTTGCATGTGACAAATTTGCCAGCTGTTGTGTTTAGTCCTATCTATTTCAAAATTCTTCATTCTAAATGGCTCTTCATAAGTTTATTTGTAATGCAATCGGCGCATGATCACATAGGTATCCAATTACAGATATTCATTGAATTAAAACTTGGAGACCTACACCATTCATGCAATTAATTGAACCTGGATGTTTCTCTACCATTTCTCCATTGGTACTTACTTTTTCAATCAAAAAATGTTCTTCAACCTTTCTTGATCTTGAAGTTTGTTTTTGATATGATTGGTCAGTAATTTGGCCTCCCATGTTACAATGGAGAGAGTAATCTTGCTTACAAATTTCATGTCTAATTTTGCAATTGTTTGCCTAATTACTCCCTGAGTTATACTCCACTTAGGTCCAATAGTGCTATAACTACAAATCAGTGTTAAGACTTGATCGCCAAAATGTAATATTTATTTAAGGCTTATTTATCACAGAAAATGGAAAGTCACGCAGAAAGGCAACTACACCAGGAACATCCCCAAAGTCTGCAGTGGGTGGAGGAAGAAGAGTGTCAGCGCCTCCGCAGTTTCCTAATGCAGGTACTAAGAAAATACAGTTTGGAGTTAATGGAGCACTTGTCATACATTGTACCTTTGCAGACAGTGACCTACTGATACTGCAGAAATGTGCACTAGGATTCCATGTGCTCTTGGACCAAAATGCCTTATTATTGAAAACATATTCTTGAGTGTTATAGTTCAATGCTTCATCAAGAGGACAATTCTAGTTAAAGTGGCCATCACTTCCATTGCACAATGCCAATAAATAAGCTAATCCTATTGTTCATGATTGGCGTGCTCAGACAATAATATTGTCCCTGGATCCTCTCTTCTCTATGAGACCACAGGGTTGGGTAACAGAGCAACAGCCTGAACTGGACTAATGTTTTATCGATGTGATGGGAGCCCATTTTCTCTTGGCTTGGTTGTCAGGATTTGCCAGCCATTGGAGCAGTTTTCATCTAGACAACATCCAAACTCCTTTTTGAGGGGCAGTTTGGAAACATTTGATTATCAAACTGCAGTTAATGCACATAAATATGTTGTATACATGTTCATGTAGCCTACTAATACTGGGAAACTATTTTAAAAAGACATAATTTACAATAACCATCTCCCAACTCTGCAGGGGACAAAGTAAGCGGATAATGAGAATAATACAAAATGTAACTTATAAATGTACATTTTGCAAGTGACTATGCAGGCTTGTGTACATGTACTAGTTACATTTTGTTCACTTCTTTTTTTGAATACAGTGAATTGAGATTTGATTGTTCTTTATGTTTGCCAGGTTCACCATCCCTGCGCAGTCCAACTGAGAACTCTATTGCCTCCCTTGTGTCTGCAGCAGCCATAGTAAAAGCCAAATCTGAAAGTGAAGGAGAGTGTCAGGTGTCAACTGGTAAGCAGGGCAGTTCATGCTGCTATAGATGCAAGTTGTTTGACGTGTTTTAAAGCAATCCTAGTGTATGTCATTATAGCTTGGGTCTAAGAACTGTCTCCCTCTCCTTTTGTATCAAAGAATGTAAAATTTTGTATGAATTTGGTACTGTACAATAGTTTCACTGCGTTTTATACCTTCTTTGTTTTCTTTATTTTTTCTGTAGTTTTGTCTGATGGCAAAAGCACTTCAAGTACTACCAAACCCCAAGATTCCAGTGTCCTTGATACACTGGCAACTCTGGCTACTGCTACCTTAAGCCACAGTACTTCTGCAACGTCCACGACACCTCCACAGCAAGTTACAGCCATGGCTGGCAGACCTATCGGTATTGCACCACTCACCCTCCCACCAACGACACCCACCTTCACCACTCCGCTGACTCCTTCAAGTCTTTTTCCCATGCCATCGCCACTAGCCGCACTCTCTGCCCTGTCTTCATTATCATCACCAGCTCAAACCTCACCCCTGCCACTGTCATTCTCAATGCCAGTGATGACGCCTCAGCAAGTGGCTACAACGCAGCTGATGCCTCTGGTGCAAACTAGTGCACCGTTCTTCTCCAATGCAGCTGGTGTGTCGATACAACAAGCACCATCTCCAGTAACAACTGCGGGGGAAGTACATGTGCCTATATCAACAAGTGCAGCGAGCTCAGGTGTTACTATTGCTGGAGCAGATTCAGGTGCAGTGAAAAGTGGAACCTTTGGCACTCCAAGCTCGCACACTCTTAACACAGCTGCCCAAACAATGCTTCCACAGACCATCATGGCTCCTTTCCAGCTGCCAAGTGGATCAGGTCAGTCGCAACTCCAGACACAGCTTGCATTGAGTCAGATGCTTGCTCCGATACAAAGCATGCAACCTTCAGTTGTGCTTGAGCTAAATGCAACAACAACCAAAGATGGAATAGGTGAGAAAGATTATAAAGCTCACTGACCTCTTACCCCTCCTTATAATGCCAATTCATAAGGAAGGTATTTGCATACGTTATCAATTGTACTACATAAACACCAGGCAGCAAATATGCATGCTGAACAAAAAACAAAAAAGAAGCCTTGCTAGGAGTATTTCTACTACCCCTGGACGTGATGCCGGTCCACCGCAGGTCATTCCCGCCCGTTAATATTCTTGGGTGCAGAGGGGCACTGTGAGAGTTAAGTGTTTTGCCTAAGAACACAACACAGTGTCTCCGGTCAGGGCTCGAACCGGACCGCTCACTCTGGGGACGAGCGCACTAACCATGAGGCCACCGCGCCACCCACAACTCCAACTGCATGCATAATTTACTAATAACACTACTGAATGTGAGGACTTCCAAGGTTGTGCTCTAAAAGCGCTCGGCTGCGACTGGCCACTAACTTTTGTCTTGTGGCAACTGGAAAAACTTACTTTTTTTCATTTTATAAGTGCTGAGCACCCAGGATTTCATGGTTAGGAACTTTTGGGCTCCTTGGAAACTACACAAGAGAACTTTGCAATTGACACGGTGCACATTTTTCTAAATGCTTATTGTTTGTTACTTACCTAATATGTACCTTCAGCCCTAGTAATTTGAAACAGTGATTAGCCATTTTATAGTTATTATCAAAACCTGCCTTGTTAATCGATTTACATCTGTCATGTCAATGATTCAAAAATTATTTGATTTCTTCCTTGTAGCTCACGTAAAAGTAGACCAGAATCAAGCAGCGGAGTTGTTGAAAAGCCAAAACCAATCACAGGTGTGTAATGACTGAAATGCATTATTTAAACTATACGAATAAATCTATGGTACAATTATTGCACCACAGATTTACTGAAACAATATCAGTCATGTTGATATACAAATTTCGATGTGAACATGTGTAAGTAGGTTGTGTGGTGAGAGGGCCCTCTCTCCGTTAATGAGGCGCGGATTTGTTTTTCGCGAACCCGGCGTCATATCATTTGTTCTCGTTCTTGCTCCGAGCGTTTTCACTGGGTTCTCAATTTTTCTCTTCCTACAAAAGACAACTGTTGTTAATTCATATTCAATCTGGATACAGTGGAAAATGATCCACTTTGTGCTGCTAAACCCTGTATGTTTTTATTTATTTTATTGTTCATTTTCACACCCGTTCAGGAAGTGGCACACACCCAGATTCAGCAAGATGGAAGTGAAGCAAAACAAGATGAGATCAATGGACAGAATATTCCAGGAACACAAGAGCTATTTATAACGCTTCAGGTTCCAGCAGGTTTGCAGCACGTTCAGCCTCAGCTCTTGACAGATCCAAGCTTTGCACTTCAACAGGTACAACTTGTTCAACAAGTGGCTGCACAGGAATCCCAACAGGTACATTGTTCAGACCTCAAGTGGTCAGCGTGTGAGGCCTTTTCTCGTGCAGATTGTTGCGCGAAAGTCAAGCTAAAATTAGAAAATTAGCTGCATCGAAGCACTTTTTACTGCTCCCTTCACTATCCACGCCGAGAAAAATGAAGATCTACTTGGATTTCACTTACCGAGACCATAAGGCAAAACAATTTTGTAACTTCGCTAGTGGGGAGCGCTTAAGTGTACATTGAGCCTGATTTTGGAACCCCTTTGTTTTAACTTAATTACTGGCTTGGTGCACAGATTAAAGCAGCAGCTTAAAGGCGTTTTCCCCTGATGATAATCAAAGTTGTTTGCAGCGAGTCCTTATGGGGTATTATGGGGTGGGGTTTGGTATCAATTTTGTTATTGCAATTTCCTTTAGTCTGGTCAGCTTCTGCTAATCAACTGTCTGTTGTGCAATTTAATCATATTGCGAGGTTTATAATTTTGTTTCTTGTTTGAGCACAGCAGACATCTTCAGCGGCTCAGCCACAACAGAACCCAGTCACCATAGTTCAGCAACACGATACTAGTGCGCAGACTACGCAGGAGCAAGCGGCTGGCTCAACTACACCGCAGGCTCCGATTGTTCAGTTGCAGCTTCCTCAGGAACAGCTGAATTTGGCGCATTTGATCCAAAACGTCGGTCATGGAGCGTTACCACTGACATTTTCTACTCTTACTCCACAACAGATACAGCTCTTAGCGAGTAAGTAAACATTCTGACTACACAATCAATGTGAATAGTTTCTTTAGGATGCGTTAGTCAGTCGTCTGGTGCAGCAGCATGAGACCCTGAGGAAAGGGTACAAAATCAATAACGCAGAACATTTTACAATTATAAATACAAGTCGTTAAAACAAAAGCCTACTGAATAAAAAGTGCACTTGAGCACGAAGACTAACCTAGAAAGTAGAATGACCGAAATCTCTCGCCAAGAGTCTTAATAGTCCCTAAACGTCCCACGACACCCTTCGTGCATTCAGAATATAATTTTTTCTTCCGTTCTTCCTGTGCCGTCTGAATGACCGGCAAAAAGAAAGTCAGAACTTATGTGGTAAATGTTTAAGCTGTTACTATAAAAACGTTCTCGGTTAAAACAGTTTTTTTTTTCAGCTGCTTTTTATATTAATACTTAACATGGACGTTGTATTTACTTTAGACACTCAGCTACAGATTGGAAACCAAATGCCTCCACTTAGTCAGAACTCACAACAGCAGCGACAACAACAACAGCAACAACAACAACAGCAAGCCACAGGATCACAACAACAGCAACAACAGCATCAAAACATCACTCAACAATTACTGGCTCAGTCAGTGCCACAAAGGACGTTGTTACCCCAGAATTACGTGGCTCAGCTCGGCCAGGTGACAAGTCATAACATTATAGCTGTTAGTTTTACGATGTTCGGTTACCTAGCCCTTGCTCTCACAGAAATTTTCGACTCATATGAACCGGCGAGCTGTTGTACTGTAAGGTATATTTTGTGCACTGCGATAGCCACTGCAATCGTTGCGTAACACTTTGTAGTATGACGCCACGTAGCTCACAGCGACTCGCTTTGTTCTATGGAACCTTAAACCTGCGATTTTGCCTTTGTAGCAAGAGGACTGAAACGTTATTGTGACGTGAAGAACACTCATTCATGTCGTCTCATGTAGTGTTTACCGGGGGGGGGGGGGGGGGGGTTGCTCCACTGCCCTCGCATGGGGCTTTTTTCCCGGGTCCCAACTTATATTTCGCGCGGACAAACGCC
>Ga0126337_10001107_pt1 | contig 15677 bp, 6 predicted proteins | sample DipCmetagenome_FD_92527 | JGI IMG/M metagenome (GOLD analysis project Ga0126337, IMG submission 92527) | Coral microbial communities from La Bocana,Puerto Morelos, Mexico - Diploria C A metagenome | ecosystem: Host-associated > Invertebrates > Cnidaria > Coral | place: La Bocana,Puerto Morelos... | reverse complement strand
TTGCGTTTTGTCAAAATTCTAATAATTTCACTCGCCTAAAGGCTCGGGAAATTATTAGAATTTTGACAAAACGCGCGTGAAATTATTTCCTAATTTCACTCGTCACCATTTGATTACCCATACAAATACGACAAGGTTTCGTTTAACCTACTTGTCACACCTCCTGCCGCCATACCCTGGCGGACATGCATCACATGTTGGTTGACCATCCTCTCCTAAGTAACACGTGGGACTGAACCTAGCAACCAATTGAAGCGTTGTAAAAGTTTCGCAGGATGCCATTATGTAGAGATTATTAAGAAACAGTTGGTTATTACGAGAGACAGGGAAAGGAATGCACAGGTGTTTGGCTTCCTTATTTACCTGTTCGGTGGTGATGTCATAGGACAGGGACATGGCTTACAATCTGACGATTTACCAATTGTAGCGTTTCCATAGAAACCAGTCAGGCAGTTTTGACAGCGAAACCCTCCAGTGTTGTGTTGACAATTCTGATAAAGAAAGCAAAATACTCTAAGTTATTGGGTAAGTCCTACTTTTTAAGTTTCAACTTACAGGAAACATCACGGGAAGAACCGCTGACCTTGCATTCTCCTGTTTCAGGATCACAGTAGTTATCAAGTGAATGTCCGTGACAGTCACACTTGATGCATATGCCAAGGTATGGCCCTACACGTGATCGATAGTAGCCTGGTTTACAAGACTGTCAAATAAAGGAAAAAGAGAAGTGTCAAGGGAACAAAAGTATGGCGGGATCTGAATCAAAAGCAAGTTTAGGCAGCTCTGGAGTGAAAATGGTAATACAGCGATCTGAAAACCAAGTTTGCTATACTTTAGTAAATCAAGAAAGAAACTGCTAATATATAGTTTGATATAGTGTCAGACTGTTAATATAAAGGGAACGGAACGAAAAGAAGCCATGGTGTGTTTCTAATGTCTGTCATCGAATCATTAATAAGCTTACACATACCTCACAGGACAAACCCTTGTATTCCAATGGACATGCGCACTGCTCAACCGAAGCAACACGTGACTGATTCGTTACGTCATTAATTGCAATGTCCATGGAAACTTCGCGAATACTGCAATGAAAAGGGAAACAAATGAAGACAAAACGAATAAATATCTGATTTAATTAATGAGTACAAGCTTTATATCGTACGTTGTTTGTAACATCCGGGTGTTGTAGGTGGCCCTGATCAAAAGGGCCTCAACCTGATGCAGTGCCATGATAAATTGGTCACGTGATAGCTCTTGACCACTGCTGTCAGTCCAAGAGGGCTGAAAGAAGAAAAAATTGAAATGTTTTGTATTTGTTTTCATTCAATTAAGATAAAGTAAGCTTACATGGATCGTAACTAAACGTTATGCAGTAGAAAATAATCACACGAGGAAAGATCTAAATTTGAATTGCATTACAGAAACAAATGGGAAGAGAAAGTGGGGAACAAACCTCGTAAAGCTTCACTTGGTAAGCGTTTTCCTTGTTACTCTTTGTAGAAGTTTCTTTGAAGTGATGAAGTGTGATGTCTTTTCCCTTAAACGTGTTATAAAGGCAAAATATGGCATATTCATGATGTTCATATAAATGTAAATAATCTATTTGTTATCTCTCGTTCTTCGTAACTGCGAGCTACGAGGTCTAAGGAAAAAGTATCTTTGGATCCTTTGGAGAAGACTGCTATACCGTAGGGTTCTTTAGAGTAGGGACTCCCCATAAGTGTCAATTAAATCTGATAGTTTCCTATAGATCCTCAACAAAACGATAGTGACGGCCTCAACTCGACTTAAGCGTTCTTTAGGCCCGGGGATACTTCCTTTTATGGGTTATATACGTATGTGCCGCCCGAGGTTATGGTTTTTAGCCGCTTTGGTCATAAACAGAGTGTAGATTTTGTTCATTTTGGTCTTTAATAATAAATATGTAATATGTATGGTTTTTGCATTTTAGTCTTGCATTGGGTTTGTTTTTAAGAACAAGCTGCATTTTCATCATTATCCATAAGACCGTCGACAAAGGCCCTTCACTATGCTTACAGCAACTTAGCAGGTCGTAAATAGGGTATCGAATATGCAGTCAGGTGAAAAATAGCGAGGTTAAGTCGCAGATTTTGGTCATAAATAAGGTAAGCGATCGAATACCCTACCCATTATTTTGTGGGAGTCACCCGCTTAGTGCAAGAACAATGATCAAAATATGCATTTTACTTTATGCTCGTTTGAAAGATGATTAAACTAAAACATAACAAGGAAAAATTATAAAAAGCAAAACGGATCAGTCGTTCCAAAGGAAGATTGTTTTGCATTTAATTCGTCTCATTTGAGTGAAAACCTCTACACGCATTTTATTCCCCAGATATTTAATGGGTAAACTTTCTGTTAAGTTGTAAATAACCACGCTTATGTATGTTGAACAGATTACCTTATCACAACATATGTGGTAGTGGTCATTTTGTAACGTTTATACTCTTTAATACTTACAACCAAGATAATATCTGGCGCAGATACTGGCTGTCCATCAGAACTAGCGACAAACGAATTCACGTGGCTCAGAATACCACCATATGACGTCACCTAGCAACAAAGTATTAAGAAAATTAATTTGATGAAGATGAAACCGTTTTAAAATGTAGTTTGTAAACCAACCTTGTTTCCAACGTATTCTTGCGGCAACTTCCAGTATAAGATCTTGTTCTGTACGCCCTCCACCACAAATGACTGAAACGTCAGGTCTTTGGTCAGCGGATTAACGAAGAGATCCGAAGAATTTACTGGGCTGAGTTCTAATGTGACGAGTGTGAAGTTCAACAGCTCACTCACAGAGAAGGTAGATCGAATCTGCCAAAATAACAAAAAAGAAAAAAAAACAATCTTAAAAAAAGCTTCACAAAATCATTTTTGACAGTGGCCACATTTTTGGAATTTTCTTTGGTTTTTTTCAGACAATCACTTTTCATTTCTGGAAAAAATAAAATATTTTACAAAATCGCATTTAGATTGTGTTCGTTTTTAATGGAAAGAAATAAAATAAAAATAAAAAAGGCTTATTAAGGCCACTGCAAGCTTTTCTGCGATTTTTAACCAATGAAGTTCCAGCAAAATCTTTGTTTGTCTTACGTTGAAACACAGTAATTGTTCAGAAAATTACTTGACATCGTCCTTAGCGCAAACCTTGAACCTTACAAACCGGCTGTAATGTTGTAGACGAGCTTGTCATCACAGGTTACCTGCGTTCTATTGAGTAGAGCGCTCTGGCAGCTGTCAGAGACTCCATTACAGAAACACGGAGTACAGCCCTGAGGATCGTCAGCTTGGAGATTGAAAAATCCTGGTTTACATGAAGCACAGTTCACACCACGAACATTGGGCTAAAAATTGTGAAGAAATACAAAACTTAGTTTCAAATTCATGTTGTGAACTCTGCCAACAAGAATGGTTTTGTTATTTTCGGGAAGTGAGAGCGAATATCAATACCGATGTGACAGTCTTTTCTTTCAGAATTTCAGAGTTGGCAGACTCAATAATAAACAACGGACGTAAGCTAAAACTGCCCATTCTGCTTTAGCGACGAACAACTACAACAAATAGACCAACAACAACAACGCCAAAACACAATAGAAGTCTTTTTCTTAACCTTGCACTGACATCTCTCTGCTCCGTTGTTCGCTTTAAGGTTCAGGCTGCCGCGGGGATCACATGTTCTTAGTCCTGAAACCACTAAAAATGAAATTACACACAAAGTGTATAGAAAATTAAAAAGAACGAATATGAACTTATTATGTCAAACAGTAAACGCGGAAACTCGAAAGATACCTGCTAGTTCACATTTGGAATGGTGTATCATGGGATTTCCTGTGAAGTTCACTGCGCAGCTGTCAAAAATACAGTATTTATTATAAAATAACTAATGTTAAATAATCGTGGAGACAGAAAACGCGTGAAAAATTGTTCAATTTTCAGTCTTTCTTTATCAGTTATTTCAGAAAGCAAAAAAAAAGAAAAAGAAAAACTGCGGCCTTTTGTTCTTAAATTCGGCCAAGGAATAAAGTTTCTGTCTTTATTGGACACTGTGAGAGCTTACCAATCCGCTATATTAGTTGAAAGTAAAATGAAACAGTACTTTTCCGAAAATTAGTTCGGAGTCTTGCGGAGTTCTTTCACAGGTAATTCCTATTTTTATCTTTCATCACAGGAAAACAATGAGAAGCGCCACCTCTTTGGATTTTGGAAGAAGCCTTTACTGCCATTCCAACTGGTTCCTACCGATAAATAGTAAGCACTTTGTATTTCTTAGGTATAGTGTGTTGTATTGTATTTGTCCACACGCTGAACATGTTGAAGCACTAGTTAAGCTAGACACTTACAGTTCACAGTTTCTTCCCGCGTATCCTTCTCGGCATGCGTCACACGTGGGAAGACCGTCATCATCAAGAAAACACGTTGGACTAAATCTTGAAAGAAAAACCTAAGATCTTACACACAATATTCTGGAACAATCTCTTCGTTTCATAGAAATGAAAATTGTGCGGTAGCTCATAAATTACTTAATTGAACAGCAATTGTAGAGAAACAGAATTTGAAAAAACACATAGCGAGTGAAATGTTTCAATTATTTGTCATTTTCCATGGATGAATAGTCAGCTCTTTTACACTACTACTTAGTGTACTACACAGGTAATGCGTTGGCGGCGTATCGCTAGAAAACACGATTAGGAGAGCTAGCTACGTTAAAATGAGAATTAGGTAAAACACTCGTATACAAACATACTGATTTGGTGGTATGGTCAGTGGACATGGACACGGTTGGCAGTCAGTTGGCGTTCCTTCCAAGGCGTTTCCAAAGTATCCTGATTGACACCTGTCACAATGTAAACCCTCAGTATTGTGACGGCATTCCTAATTAAAAAAAAGTCAATTTATTACAGAAAGTCCATTTCTTTAAGGAAGATGAAAAACCTGTAATAAAAACACGCGGTTAGCTTTTCATTCAGAAACTTACAATAGCTTAATAGCGAATTGAAACTGAGAATTTCCACGTAATAAACCACTCTCTTTAAGAAATAGAAAACATGTACCGTGTTTCTATCGAGTTATAGAAACACGAGTGAAAGTTTGGGAGAACGAGTAATGCTGTGGGAACACGAGCCGCACAGTGTGTTTCCACAGCTTTTTCGAGTTCTCACAAACGTTTACGAGTGTTTCTATAACTCGATAGAAACACGGAGAACATGTTTTCTATGTCTTTTAGAAAATACCACGACGCAAAAAAGGAACTACTTCAGTTGTGCTTCTAACAAGCTTAAGGAAACTAAACAACTCACGAGACAAGTGCCATTCTCCTGGTCACAACTGTCGGAATGTTTATTACACTTGCACTTTATGCAAGCAGATCCATCATCTGAAGTGTAGCCTGGGGAACAGTACTAAGGAAAAAAAGAGAACAATAAAGGGATTTGTGACGAGATTAGTGAGAAATAAGTAAATATTTCAACTCAGAGAGGATTACCTCACAAGACAGTCCACTGTAGCCGACAGGGCATTCACACTGTTCCACCAACAAGGCCTTTCCAAAGCCCACATTGTTTGGTGATGCCACGTCAAGGGAAATGTCTTTAATGCTGTAAAAAGAGTAAATCTCTTTTTAGCTAGAGGAAGAGTTTCAATTGTTGTTTTAACAATCACATGAAGAGTTCTTCGTGTACCTCAATGAAGTGGCACTGGGTCCATCACCATACCAGGCCCTTACGTAGATGGCCTGGACATCCGATAGCACACTCATGAAAGTGTCCCTAGAAGTTGGCTCTCCATCAGTTGAACGCCATTTTCCCTGGATAACAAGACAGACAAAAAATTTGTTGTCTCCTGACGCCAGTTATCTAGAAGAAAGAGTGAACTGGGCCCCAGTTCACTCTTTCTTCTAGATAACTGGCGATAACTGAACGCTTTTTATTATAAGATATTTTGTTGGGACGGCACTGTAAATAGCATTTATTATGTATGGTACGTTTTAAGCATACCTCTGTGAGAGAAACCTCCATCGTTGTTTGATATCCCTTTGTGCTTGGCGGCTCTTCAGGATAAAATACCAAGATCTTTTCTTTTCCCTGACAAGCATACATTGACCCCGTTAAGTGATTGCAGGCTATCAACATCTGGCACTACTCGAGTAATTCCTTTTCATTTGCCGGATATTTTCACCGTTAACCTAAGAACGTTTTTCCTCACCATTGCAACTAATATGTCTTTGATCTGGGTGCTTAGCTTTTGCCACGGCCTAAAGGTCCTAAAGGAGTGATTCATGTTCTTATTTATTTTACAAATAATCAAAATGTATCTACCTTCGTCACGAAGAGATAACTATTTTGAAGATATATTATACATTTTTAGTAACTTTAAAGGATTCTTCTTAAAGGAGAAGCTGTCTCCTTGACCATGAAATCGCAACTAAAAATAAGAAAAAGCCGTCTCATACAAGTATTTCTATTATTTCTCTCTTGCACTGTTCGCAGTAATAGTGATTGAATATATGATTGTGTAACTATATAGTTTATGGAGGAAATCATTTAAGGTGGCTCCCTATCAGTTTTACGATCGCACGCGCGAATATTTTATTACTTCAACATGAGTAGAAAAAGCAAAGCTGACAGTGAATATTCTGGAATTTCCTTCTGTAAAATTCCGTAAAATTTGGCAGGGAAATTTATAAGAGCAGTTTTTTGGCAGCGGTAAAAGACATAAATTTGAAAAAATCGAAAAAAATGCCTTTGCAAACCCTACTTTTTTCGTGTTTAAAATTCGTATCCCGCTGGGTGCGATGAGCTGTGAAAATTTTGGAAGATTTCACCAAAGGAAATTTAAGAAAATCACAAATAAAGTCATAAAAAAGCAAAAAAACACATTGATTTGGGCATTTATAATTTAAGACTAAAACTCAAAATTTTAACATAGATGATACTAAAACACTACACTTGATAAGTTTGAGAAGACTGGCTGAAAACACGAATGCAAAAACAGCATTCAAAACATAACACTTGCGCGCGCAATGCAATAAATGATTACCCTATGGAGACACCTTAACGACCATTTTAGACAGCGATCACTGCACGTAGCTCGCGATTAATGATGTTTTCAGTATTAGGCCTCTTTAGAGGATTAGAAAACGTGTATTGTTACTTATTTCTAGTGAAAAAGAGAATCCATACCACCAATCGAACGGCCTCTCTGACCTCACCAGGTGTGAGAGATGGGATTACTGTAGTTTGAGTAACATTCGCTGTTGTTAGAGTTACATCTAAGAAAAGAGATGGCACAATACAAATGGTTAAAGTACAAACGTTCTACTTTCCAATATGTTTATCCGAGCTCAATGAACTCTCTAAAATCATTTGGCAGGAATGTTCCTAGAAAACCTACTCATTTGCCTTTAGTAGATAGAGCAGGACATAAAAATGTCACCTGGTAAGATCTGTAAGGATAAATCCTGGAACATAGACTATTTAAGAAAAGATAAATATTCAAACAAACCTGGTGTAGTTGCTTCTGAAGTTGACTTTTTTCTCGACCTCGTCGAAGACACACTAGTGGCTTCCACGGAAGACGTATGTGTCACTGTTGTCATAGTTTCAGAAAGAGGCTTTTCAGTACTGTAAAATGGAAAAGACTCTGTAGTGGTTATTTCATCAGCACCATCGGTAGATGAATCCGTTGTTGTGTAGAGCATATCCGATTTTGTCGTTACCGTACCTGAAGTAGGCTTGTTAGTACTGTAGGCTGACGGAGGTTCTGTAGTACTTGTTTTATCATCACCATCGGTCAATGTATCCCTTGTTGTGTACAATGCAACTGGTGTTGTTGTTACTGCGCCTGAAATAGGCTTATCAGTGCTGTAGGCTGAAGGTGGCTCTGTAGTAGTTTGTTTATCATTACCATCGGTCGACGTATCCGTTGTTGCGTACAACTCATCTAGTGTTGTTGTTACCGCGCCTGAAGCAGAGGCTGAAGGAAGGTCCGTAGTAGTTAAATCGTCTTGATTGTCGGACGATTCATCTGTTTTTGTGTGCGTGCTTGGTATTGTTGCTACTGTTGTAGACAATGTTTCATTACTACTGTAAGGTGAAGAGGGCTCTGAAGCAGTGGTTGTGTCATCTTGACCGTAAGTGAATGCGTTTGTTGTGTAAACTGACGTACCTGGTAATGTTGTCCCCGGCGGAATACTTGGTTTTTGCGTGCTGTACGGTGGTAGAGGCTCGGTAGTAGGTGTCTCATCTGGACCATACGTCGACGATGATGTAGCTGGCACTGTTGTCATTATCTCCGATGTAGCCCGTTCAGTACTGTAGGCTGAAGATGGCATAGAGGTGTTTTTTTCATCTTGGTCATTGGTCGATGCTTCTATTGTCGTGTGAAACGTTTCTGGTATTGTTGTCAGTGTTTCTGAAGATAGCTTTTCGCTACTGTATACTGAAGGATACTCAACAGTGGTTGTTTCATCTTGGCCGTCAGTGACTACGTCCTTTGTTGTGTGAAACCTATTTTGTCCTGTTGTCCCTGGCGGAATAGTTGGTTTTTGTGAGCTGTACGGTGATAGAGGTTCAGTAGTGGATGTCTCATCTCGACCATCAGTCGACGAACTCACAGGAGAAAATGTAGCTGGTACTGATGTCACTATCTCCGAAGTAGCCCTTTCAGTACTGTAGGCTGTAGGCGAAAACGTGGTCTTTTCATCTTGATCATCGGTAGATGCTTCCATCGTCGCGTGAAACGTACCTGTTGTAGTTGTCACCGTTGCTGACGTTAGCTTTTCAGTATTGTACACTAAAGGATACTCAGTAGAGGTGGATTCATCTTGGCTGTCAGTGAATGCATCCGTTATTGTATGAAATGTATCTGGTATTGTTGTCCTCGTTGAAAACGTTTCAGTTGTAGTTATTTTATCTAGACCATCAGTTGATGCGTCTGTTGTGGTGAATAGTGTGTCTGGTACGATTGGCCCTGTGTCCGAAGTATGCATGTCAGTCCTGTAGACTGAAGTGGGTACAAAAGTGGTTGGTGTATTATCTTCATCATCGGTCGATATATCCGAAGTCGTGTAGTATGTGTCAGGTATTGTTGTCAATGTGTCTGAAGACGGCCTGGTAGTTGTTTCGTCTTCACCATCGGTTGCTGAATCCATTGTTGCGGAAAAGGCATCTGGTATCGTTGTTACTGGGTCAGAAGTAGGCCTGTCAGTACTACGGGCTGAATTCGAAGAAGGCTTAACAGTGGTTGTTGTATCCTGAGCATAGGTCGCTGTACGTCTTGTGGTGTACAACAACTCTTGTATTTTTGAGACTGTTTCAGAAGGCCTTTCGGTAGTGTAGACTGAAGAAGGCACGAAAGTGGTTTTGGTATAGTCACCACCGATATCAGTTGTCACGTAATACGTATCTGGTACTGTTCTTACTACGTCTGGAGAAGGCTTCTCAGTTCTGTAGACAGACGAGGACCCAGCAGTGGTTGTTTCATCTTGAACATCTACTGATTTAGCTGGTAATGTACCGTAAGCTGAAATAGGTCGAAATGTGGTTGCCTCAGTAAACGTATCCGGTATTGGCTGAAACGTATCTGGTACCTGTACTGTTTTTAAAATAAAGCTGTCAGTAGTGTAGGCTATGTTTGTTTCATCTTGACCGTCAGTCGATTCATCCCATATTAGAGATGATTTATCAGGTATTGTTGTCATTGGTTCCGAAGCAGGACTATATGTACTGTAGGCTGAAGAAGATACGAATTTGGTTGCCTCGTCTTGGCCGTCAGTCAATGCGTCCGGTGCTGTAAAGGACGCACCGGCCCTCGTTGATGTTGTCTCTGAAGTAGGCCCGTCAATACTTAAGCCTGAAGATAGCGCGAAAATTGTTTTATTGTCTTCATCATTGCCAAATGCATCCTTTACTGTGGAAGACATAGCTGGTATCGTTGTCGTTACTGTCGCTGTCGTTGCAACAGTTGTTGAGTGGTCTGGTTTGGCACCACCTGTTCTCGGAACTCTCCCTGTATGTTCACTATCTTGATCAGTAACTAGTTCGATGTCTTCTTCGGGGTTTGCTATAGCAATACCACCGATCTTTTCAGTTGTAAAAGTTGCATGACCATCATTAGTTGGCCGCTGTGGTGTCCTGGAGAACACAGGCTGAATTCGAGTTGGAGGGCTCGTTGTAGAATGCTTAAAGGCACGAACCTGAAATGCACTTTCCTCAGACTTTACCTTAGATCCGAATCTGTCCTTGTTAACTTCAGTGGAAAAAGACGCGGGACTGGCGGCCGCCTCTGGCACACGACTACCTGTAGATTGCACATTGGGGGCAGTGGTCACTTCCTCAAAATCCCCCAAGGACGGATCGTCAATTCCAGATGCATCAATGTCATTTGTCGCTTCGTCGCGGACATCATCAATGTTATAATTAGCTACAAACCCTCTGGCGTTCAGTATTTCTCGTAAACTTCTAAGATATCTTGATGGATTCTTTGCAGACCGATCAGTTATCCTATTACCACCGTGGTTCTTGAGAGTGTAGCGGAATTTTCCACCATAACTTGATAGCTTTGAGAACAAAAATAACAAGCCACTTCTATCAATAGATATCACCACTGACTTAAGGTAACATACATCTAGATTATAGTAGTTATAAAACTACTTTCATCTCCGAAAATGATTTTTTCTGAAAAGCGCGTTTAATTTGAAACGTTCATTTCAACACATAGAGTAAACATCATTACCTAACACACAACTGTGTGAAAGTCCAAAATATCGTGATTCGTTTTTTTTTCAGCACAAACTAAAGCGCTGGTGTAAACAAACCATTAAAAATGTGAGCGACTATTACGTTTCTTAAAAGAACGCATTGATAAAATAGACATGAAATCTCCACCTTGTTCCCTAAAAATTCCTTAGGCAGGGCCCAGTAATAATGGGTTTCTGTAGACATGTTGTGTGCCTCGAGCACATTGTTCAAGTGGTCAGCAGTGTAGGAAACACCAGACACAACAGATCCATTCACATCAACCAAATGCATGATAGGACGACTGCCTTTATTTCCGAGTTGTATTTCGAGCTGCAAAAAAACGAGAGAAAGAAGCTGTAACACGACAAATGAGAGACGGATTTTGGTTTGTATTTGAAACAACACGGTGAAACATTTCAAGACACAAACTGCCCCTGTCTAACAGTAATTAATGTGGACTGTTTACGGTCCCATATTTTTCTTGCTTTTAGCTATAGGAGATCGTATGCACCGTTGCATACGGCGAGTGCGACTGGTTCTCTCCTCCGATTGTACTTGCGATATGAAACAAAGATGGTTGCTGTTGGACGTATGCCGTAAGATCCTGACGAGCCCTTGAGAAAACATGGGACTGTAAAGAGTCGTTTAGTATTGAAGCTTTGCAGTTGAGTGGCCAAGTAGCAAAGAAATTTTTTACGTTAGGACGGGCTGCTTGTACTCGGCGGATTTATTGGAGCCAACATGAAATGTTGGAATTTGACTTATGCTTGTCATAATCAAAGGTCATGGAAATAAAAGACCTGAAAACTGTTTTGTTTGGCGTGTAGAGTCAGAGCTTAGGGCAAAACGAAAGGTATCATCGTTAATGATAGATCAAGTCCTGCTTCAAAATAGTACTTAATGACCATTTACTATTATTAAGACGAAGAGCTAAGTGGGAATATGGTCTGTCTAGACGAACTTAAGAAGATCCCAGGAGCGAAATCGGGTTAAGACTCGTCTTTAATAATGACACTGAAAGGATTCTTACCATGATCTCGATCACGAGAGTTCAGATGAGAAATTGTACTCTACTTACCCTATCTCGGTACAAGTTTGCACTGCTGCAATTTTGTGAGCGTCCCATACAAAAGCACGACACACAACGTCCCTGAATGGCAATGGGGTGTTCGTCTGGACCACAAAAGTCATCTGATGGTTATAAGAACTTTCATTAAAATATGATTAGAAAAATAAACCTACCACACAGGGTTAAACTATGCTCAAGTTTTGTTTTATATAGCTATAGGTTGCTGTATGCGTTTCTTTGATTGAGGTGGTAAGCAACAAACTCACGCACGTAGTCAACAGTTTTACTCTGTCTCTTTACTTTTGTTAAGCAGCAAATAATTTGACCGTCCGTTTGCACTTTCTTATAGGCCATTAAAGGGACCCTTTTCTCTGCGTGGAATTATTTTAATTGAAATCCCGTTTAACTCAGTTACTCTAGTCAACAAACATATTCCAGGTTCTGGAAGTCAGAAACTGACATCAGTCTGTGCATGACCAATGAAATGAATAGACAGTTAAAGTAATACACCGTCCGGCAGATTCCGTATTAAATTTCATCGCTTGAGAGATTTTTATCAAGAAAATTCGAATCGCCCTCTCTCTTTTACATAAAGTTCTTCCCATATACATCCTTAGAAATGTTTGATTATGTGGTAGGCATGTAGGCCAGAATAAGCAGCATAGTTACCTGGTCTTATGGGAGCACACTGACTATCAATATGACACATCTGGTGGAGTGTTTGAATAACCATCTCTGGAAGAGCACAGAAGTAAATGTAAAACTCGTCAATGTATCCTAAGAGTTTAAACTCCAATGCCTCGTTGAATGAGTATTTGCCAATAGTAGTAACCTCACTCCACGCTATCTCCAGAGGTTCACTATTGGACTCGCTTTGCAGTATTTCCTTCCCATCAACAAACACTGAGGCCCGGTTTCTGCGTGCGTCATATCGTGCCACAATATGTGTCCACATATGGGGTGCTACAACTGGTGCTGGGCTTAACAGGGCAAACGTCGCTCGTGACGGACTCGTTTCGAAGTATAACCAAGTCAGATGACCTTGAGCAATCTCAAATCGAAGTTCACCAGTGAGCCCTTTTATGAGAAGAATCGGTTGAATGCCAGAGATGGTTTGCAAGTTAACCCAAACGGAAATGGTTATTGCATCGGTTACCTTCGCAAACTTTGCACTCTTAAATTGTACGACTTCAACGTTCAAGTTTGCGAAGTTGCTGCACGGCGCGTCAGCAACGCTGACTTCACGGGACTGGGCACGGCGTATGTCATGATTATCGTCTACAAAGTGAGCGGTGGCATTGTCAAATCCAAGGTGCAATTCAGGCCTACAACAACCTGTCAAAGAAGAAAAACCTTTACGACCAGAAACCGATTGTTTCGTGGGATTTCAACTACTGCAATTGTAGCTATGAATAGTAGAAATGGGACACTTTCTCTGTGCTATCTACCTAATGGTTCCAATCGGTGACTTTTAGACAAACAAGCAAACACAAAAAAACAAAAGGAGTACCATTTTGAGACCTAATCCATAGCCCCACAAAAAACCTGAGGGAGTACCCCCGGATTACCTTCCAAACACACGGGATAAACGTTGAGTCTACTTTGTATTCCTTTACTCCTTTCAGCATGCTCTTACCACATAGCTTTTCTTGGATTTTCATTCCTGTCTATTCCCAGTCCCCTGGAAACTAAAAATTGTTTGGGGACTTTGGGGCGAGCCCGGTAACCTTACGTGACATGAAGTCAAGTAGGTAATCAACCAGAGTACCTGCAAGCAAACATGCCACGTGTATACAGGAAAAGCTGAAAACTTGGATTGTGTTTTTCGAATAAATTTTAGAATTTTATTAACTCTTCCCCTTCCTGAATAATAATGTTAATGTCCCGCTAGGTTTTGCCGCGTTTGTCGCAATGAGAACATGCTGGGGTCAACAATCCGTCGTCGCTTCGTAAATCTGTTCCGCATATAAAAGCGAGGGAAGATCTATCTTTATCACTCTTTAAGAATCGATCAAATTTTAATTTCAGTTTCAAATGAGGTGTGATCTCACAGGACATTTTAAAGGAATATCAAAAGGCGTTTCTGGAGTTAATCAATTTGTGAAGTTAAAAGTGTAACGTAACACATCAATCCTAGAGATCCGTGCTGTCAGCATGCAACACGCAACAAACCTGGTGGTCTACTGGTTGCCGGAGGATTCTCATCTCGGATAGCTGACTCATAATCAATGCCTCTATCATAAACGTCTTTGCTTTCCCCGGGCGAATTCCGCTTGTCAGATAAGCTATCTGGTAACTAGATAAGGAAAAATTGAGACATTTAAAAATGCGGAGAATGTAACAAACTTTGTTAGCTGAAATGAAAACGTCTATGAACTATTCTGTCTAACCCGATGCGGACCGCGTGAAAGAAAGGGCAAGATTGGTGTGAAAGTCAAAGGCTGTATGATTAGTAGGTTGTTCGCAGCGTCCATAACGTCCTGATGATATTATCATTGACATAGTTTTGATAAGACCTTCTTTAGGTGCCATATCGTTTTCTCCGTGAAAAGGCTCAATAAATAAATCAGCAAAGGAATGTAATCTTAAGACTGTGAAAACAAGACAGTTATAGGTTGAAAATATCTAGAACTTAAAAATTGTCTGAAAATGCCTGATAGGTCTAAAATCCATGAAAAATGGAATATATGCCTTTAGTTCGATTATCTTTTCATGTTGATACGGGTTTTGTATGAAATACATCGGATTTGATTTAAATATTTCAAAGTGTTTATTTATTTACTTTTCATGAATAGAATTGTGAGCATGCAGATAAGCAATATACCTTACACATTTCCATCGTCAATAAAATGTTCTGCGACTAAACCTGAAACAGGGCTTTACAATACATCGTGTATGCGTGATCGGTCGCTCAGAAATATATTTTCAGATTTCTGTCTGTTCAAGCTAGAGGAATATATAAGTCTTGCTAAACCCAGAGGCGTGTTTTCTGTTGCAAGCCGAATCAGGGCTAAGGTAAAATAATGCTCTGGAGATGCGTGCATTACATTATTTTGGGAATCACGCTGCGAAATCGAAAAGCAGCTTTTGCGTACCCATAGGCTGGATCAAGAACTTTTTTAATTTTTACATCAACGAAAATTTCACTCTCGTTCCCAGCTGAAACAAAAAAAGACCTTACCTGTAAAGATCGGCTGACAGTAAGCTGGAGGAGGACCAGGAAACCAAACGCGCATGGTAATATATGGCAATATTGAGACCACATCGCGTTGGAGCAGAGTTTATCCCCTGAGTTGCCACTCGGCATGCAGAGGTTACAGAAGAAACTGTATACTTGGGTCTTTGAAGCAAACAGATACTAGATTAATTATCTCGATAGCCTTATCTCCAACCTTGTAAGTACAAAGAGCATAGTGGGCCCGTCTTTAGCTGGCGGAAGTTGGATAATTGCGTTGAGAGGTTTATCCATCGCGACACCTAAGAACGGACTGTGATTGGTCGAGATGCATGTATCTACTGCGTAGCTCAACGCGACAGATGTAACGCACAAGTAACATACTTTTCGCTATTTACCGAGAAAAGTTATTATTAAAGAATAAATGAGCGTTTATTGGGATAACCTACGTGGGAATGAAAAAGGTGAAAGATTAAGTCTGCGTTGGGCCAAGTACACCATACCGAGTTTACTTTCCGTAGCATGAAGCGACTAGGAGTCCCGGGATCCCGGGGGGTACTCCCAGAAAAATTTGGTAGGGGTGTGCGGCCCGCTTCCCAAAACCCTTACCCTATTTATGACCAAAATCTGCGATTTTCCCTACCCTATTTATGACCTGACTCTTAAATCATTA
>Ga0126337_10001106_pt1 | contig 15678 bp, 14 predicted proteins | sample DipCmetagenome_FD_92527 | JGI IMG/M metagenome (GOLD analysis project Ga0126337, IMG submission 92527) | Coral microbial communities from La Bocana,Puerto Morelos, Mexico - Diploria C A metagenome | ecosystem: Host-associated > Invertebrates > Cnidaria > Coral | place: La Bocana,Puerto Morelos... | reverse complement strand
CATGGATGCTATGGGTTATATAAAACGACCAACCGGGGTTTTGTTCATCTCAGCTCCCAAACACTTCGGTGAGTCCAACGCAGGTGTAGTGAAAAGTGGCATTACCTCTGTCAAATCCATAGAAGTGTCCATGGTGTTCACCTAGAAAAAAGCCTAGAAATAAGCCTAAATCATGGAACAGAAGTGCTATATGAGTATACTGCAAATTATTATCGTAATCATAGGTATGTAACGTAAAAATAAATATATACGTCAATGTCTGTATGTATACATACCTGTAGATTCATTTGATACCTAAATTTTGGGTACGAGTTTTTTTGGGATCAAATCCTGAAATATGGCCAAATCAATAGAAAACGCTCGAGCTATGTTTGTTTCTAAAACCAATGTATGAAATGAATGCTCAAATGACCCAAAGTACTTCAGCACCCTTTCCCACGCACCTCCCACATATACAGCCACGCACATTGAGCACGTGATCAAGCTGCAGTCACTCAAGTCCGGTCGGGGCACCAAGCCCGGGAATTAAAAAGAGAGATTCCATAGAGAAAGAAATTTGAAATATAAGATGTATATAGTCAAGTCATGTATGATCCCAAATTGGCAGAGACTACAGCCATCCTAACAAATCACATCAAACTAGTTGAGAGGAATCTCTCTTGCCAAAATTCTTTTATACTTCATAAGGGCTCTAAAAATGGTTTTGGCACCAGTTGTGAAAGGGTGGGTTTGGCGACTTATACGACAAACCCTCCCAATGTAGTCTTCATCAGACCAACAAGCCCAAACCAAAAAATTAATCACATGCTTCGCTCCAGCAGCAATCTGCAATTCCCATTCTTTCCTTAGGTTTTGAAGTCTCAGACTTTGGCATCGTCAGCCGTCCAAATAAACTAACTAGGGGGCCTTCGAAAGAAGTAGCAAAAGTAGTTTCTGAAACGAAAGCCAGGGAACGGGAAATGTTCTTGCAAGTGCAACTTTGGTTTTACCCGGAAAAGGCATATGCCCAAACCCTTCGTCTTTGTCGCCAACAAGCCATACCCCTCCTTAGTATCAAGAGTAATATTGATAATGTTGGGTGGCTTCATATATTACAAACACAACCACACATGCCCATGCAATATTGAACATACTGGCAACACATCATCCATAGGGTGGGATCCGGTCAAGCATCGGGGATGGCAAACCCAAATGGTATAAGTTTCAAAGCAGCAGCTGCCGGAACAAACACTCCATGCTGATACAGTCCTCGAAACCACGCATTGCAATTGAGAGCCGTATACTTCATCAAATGCCAAAGGTCCCCATGCAAAGGGTCCTTACACAAACGCAAGGGGCCAGCAGCCAAGAAGCGCAGGTGGACAGCATTAAACATTATCATTAGTCAGGTAAAATTGCAGCCATGTATCTACAAACTGAGGTTTCATCGCATCATCAGTTAACAGACTGCCAAGCCATTTGCAAACCACAATGCAGTCACTTCCAGACCCTTTCAAGACTGGGTATTGCTGCAACCTAGGCTTTTCAACCGTATCTCAAGCACCCCCTATGTCACGTACTGCTGATTGCAAAAGTCTTTGAACTTGAAAAAACGTAACATCAAAAGGCAAACGTTTACTACATGCAGCTAATAAACGATTGGATACCAAATGTCTTGAGAGAAAACTGGTGAATCTTGGAGGTCTGCTTGTGGGTATATCTCCAAGCTTGGAAGTGTTCAAAGGCCCCAACCAATTTTGTACCAATGTTACTTCCCTGCCAAATACCCAAATGACACAAAAGAAGTATGCAAGATGCAGCGAACTCCTTCCCCACACCAATGCTCCAGCAGTGAGCTGGGTCATTTTTGATACGATTCGCCGAGTCCCCACCAGGAATCGATCTAAGAGGTGCAGGATTGATATCAGTTCGCCATGGAGCAGGACCTTCCCCGTTCCAAGTGCAAAGCTCAGATTGTGCCCCGAATCGCCACCATGCCTACGGTAACAAAAAAAGTAGCACCATCAACTCCACCCCAAAAAATGTTGCCTTTATACTAACCGTCGAGTAAAAGCAAACATTGCTGTTTGAAACAAGATGCTCGAGATGGGCAGCTATGACAAATCCTGAGGGACCGAAAACCGGTATCTAGCCAGAAAGCTTTCCGGAGATATACCCAATCTCCTTTCACACCAACCATCGCGAAGTAGAAGGTCTTGCCTCCAACCTTGGATCTCCCAGTTACCACAAGGGTCCAAAAAAAAATCTTGGTTTACACTTTTGAACCTACTTCTCAAAATTGATTCTTGTCGCAAGTAACTTGGATTCCATCAAAGTAAAGGGAGTAGCAATCCTCTGCAATGGCACTGTGAATTTCGTCCCACGTGTCATCCGTCATGATTTTCTCCCCGATCACAGTCGCCAAGAATCGAGTTCCAAAACTGTGCCTCAGCACCAACTTGATGGGCAATCATTTATGAATCAATGAAGTCAGCCCTTTCCCCCCAAAAAAACATTCAAAAAAAAACAGTAGTAGCAAAAACTGGGAACACAAGCAAAGAAAGTGAAACCGTTTACTAGATAATTAGACTGGGTACCCTGCAGTACTGGTATGCTCCATGCCACGTCCAGGGATCACCATTTGATATGCTACAACAAGGGTTGGTATGAAATTCCTACCACGACCCTCATCCCCATGGATTGCATATGGTATTGTAAAAGCCATGTCGGCCTCATTGAAGTCCGTAAAGATGGGGTGGTTGGGGTCAATGCCACGATAGGTAGTCCAGAATTTCTTCAAGGTTTCGCAGTACACATCAGAAGCAGAAAGGTATGGACATCCACCCAAAAAATATCGAGGCTCTTTCTCCAGCATATAGCGGGCCCAGGAGGATAGCGACACAAATGGATATGGAAGTTTTTCAGGTTTTATCTTTGGCCACTTAGCCTTCAATGTCAAAGTGATAAAGGTCACTTTAACGTCTAAGATCTTTTTCATCTTCTTGAAAAGGTTATGGAGGTTACGAGAAACGTTCCGTAACTTTGCCTTTTTCGAGGTGGGCCCACAAGCCGCAATTCGTTCGAGCTCCAGGTCTCTCGCTCCTTAAGTTTGGGTGGATGCAGAATAGGGGATCTGGTAGAATACAGTACGGGTTTATCCTGGTAATTCAAAGTGCCCTGTTCATCCACTAGCTGGCAGACATGAAGTACTGTATGCAGCCCTCATTATCACCACAGTTGAGCCCTTTTACTACAACAAAATTAGAGAGGGTTTGTACCATATGATTCACAGACCAAGAATCCACATCTCTTCATTCGCCGGCTAGCTACACGAGCCAGTCGAACCACACGTTTCGCACTTTCTGCCTAAGATTCAACTTTGGGATTTTGATCTAAAACGTCCAGAAGTAAGGTAGACTTATATTAAACACTGAGATTGCCGGTTGCTTGCAGTACAAGGCACCCCTTCTTCGAATCCAGTTAGGAGCTCATCAACCAAATCAGATCCAGATGATCCAGCATCATCCCCACCTAAGATCAAGAATCATCATATCCACTTGAGAAAGTTATCACCCCCACCTAAGGTCAAGAATGGAGGCAGTTGATAGCAGTTGTATATTTTACAGATGTTACATATTGATGTTGTCATCCCCAGGTAAGATCAAGAAAGGAGGCAATTCTATCAGCTTAAGTGAAATTAAATGATATAGAATCTCACTGAAAAGGTTTGGAGGTCAGCACCGTCACATCGTTTCCGATTTGCTGATTGAGGTTTGCACACTCGAGATCTTTCTGTTCTGGAGAGGGAGGCCAAGCACCTGCGATGGGTTGGGCGGTTGGGCCAGCTGACTTAATTACACCAAATTTGTTTTTGATTGTCAGCTGACTTGTAGCTTCAAATGTTTTATAAGCCCAAATTGTTGTACTACGGATTTACCAAAACATCAAGTACCTGTTAGTTCGCAAATTGTTTTGGTGATGGCTTTGAGTTATGTACGACATGGCAACACGGGTTGAATTGAATCTTTTACCGATCTTGGTGCCGATGCGATTCCCCTCGCAAAGTTGGCTTGGACAACGCTAAATTTCGTGGATAGATCCACGAATAAAATAATTCATCACAAACTGTGTGATTTGTGGGTCCTTGTTGCCATGTTCCATCACGGCAAAGCGGTATCATTCTTCACAGGTCTTTGTTGCCATGCAAGTATGGCATGGCAAACCTAATCCTAAGCAACAAAAAGCATTATCATATTCGCCAGGTAGTCGATGATAGTGGACTCATTCTTATACCTATATATCGATCTATCGTGTTCACATATGCTAAATGGAGGGGAATTTACAAAGAATGCCACCTACTTGTTTTGAGACCCAATGCAGAAAAACTAAGATTCACTAAGTCACCTTACTTGGCCTTCGCCTTGGACTTTGCCTTGGCTTTTGCCTTACCCTTGGCCTTGGCGACTTTGGGTTTAGCGGCCTCCGATTCAGGCTTCTCAGAGTTCTTCGGAGTGTTCGAAGGCAAAGTACGAGGAGGCTTCGGCGGAGGTTTCAAGTTCCTTTAGGGGTAAACGATATTTCATAAATACTGAGTAACATTACATCCCCAAACCATCACAAACCCAACCCCCAAAAGGAAAGTTCATGGTTTCAACTAAAAACATTGCCATATTACGTGCCCCACTTTTATGTTTTGGGTCCTTGCTCGCACAAGAAGATTGTTAAGAGCAACATCTTGCTTGGTTATCTCGGCAAACTTCTTCCTGATATCATCATGCTGGCCCCCAAGAGGCTGACTAAGTGCCTCCCCTTGAAGCGTAGACAATTGGTCGAAGAGGTTGCTCAAGTTGGTGATCAAACTTGCAATGCTGGCAGCCATCCTAAGCTATGTCAAATCTTTGACGGCCATTGATACAGGGACATGGGTGTGAAAAATATATGCTAATTCAAAGGCACTTAACCTGGGAGTTTTTTTACTTGGATGTACCAACCCACAAGTCGTTGAAATAGAATCCGAGAATCTCTGTTGCTTTGGGAAACTTCTTGCTCGTGAGTTTCTCCTGAAAGAATCGGACCATAGCTCGTATACAAATTCGATGACCTATCAATGACTTCTACTGAGTGCCGGTTGAGCTCTCTAGTTTCAATTATCTATGCTAAAATGGCAGCAACAAAATAACACTACGGATCTGTCCTCTTCCTTTGTCGCATGCTCCATTTTTTTGGCCAAGCAATCCAGAAAAGCTGGTATGATTGCCAATGGAGACTGATTCTGCTGAATGGTGGGAAATACCATCCTTGGAGAAAGGCTGACAAACGCCAATTAAATCGTTTCGGGAAAAAACCAAAGGGTGAACAACATTTGTTTTCTTCAACTATGCTAGTAGATTAATTCAAACTAGATTCCGAAAAGATGAGCCAGAACCCTCCGTATTCCCACCCTCACCAGGGCCCTCCATCTTCTCAGCCATCTTACAGGCTTCAGCCCCGGGAGTTTCCCGAGTCAAGAAGTTGCCGTTCGGATCCTGGAAAGGGCGAGGGGCAAATGGGTAGTTAATGGTAGCCAGTGTATCCTGATACGGGCCTTTGGGATAAGCTTTGGGCCACGCGTACAAACAAGTTCAAGAAAGTTTTCAAAAAAAACAAGTTGTAATATAAAATGATATTGTTTCTTTGGGGATGTAAGGGGTGAAAAACACGGTGTTGCATCAAGTCTATTTTGATAGCTCCTGAGTTTCAAAAGAGCCAGATTGTGTCATTTGTTCACCATCTTCTTCCGCTACTTGGAAAAGACGTTCAATCACAAGGGAGGCTTCTTCTTCTTTGTGGACCGGGTTGATTTGCCATAGACCATTGGTTTTTGCCCAAGCAAAAGCATGGTCGCACATAGCCCTAGGAAAACATCACACTAAAGCGTATGGGAAGTCACCAGCGTGTGTCAAAATTGACCCCCTATATACTGTAAATTAAACATGCCATCCCCCATAAGAATTTTTTTGTTCCTTTTTCCAAAGGTTGGATATGCTAGTTTCATTTGGGGCCCAAAATTCGTGATGTGAGTTCATTTTCCAAACTATCTGTGAAATTAAGGACCGTACTTAGTCCAATGTTTCTTTGCCATAAGCCAATGCTTTGTGACCCACGCCGCATTGGTGTGCTTAGTGCTGGTTTTAGCATGCCATTTCTTCACCACGGTTTCCATCCCTTCAAAGCTACCCTGCTCTTTCAAAGCAGTTCGGAGTTTTTCACCTGGGCAAAGCGAGTACAGATAGCAAATATATAGTACGTGAAACTTCAAAGGGGTAAGGTTCCAAAGCCAAAACCAAATATCTTATGAGAACCTAAGATAGCTTTGAGCTTGAGCTTTTTGATATGCAAGTACCAGCTTCTTCCATTATAAGATCCCCCAACCCTCAAGAAACTGAATTCATTGCTGGGGCACGACCCTCGGAAGTTTTCCACAGCTTCATAGCTTCTTCCGAAGCGACTCTGGTCCCATCCGCCTTTGGTTTGAAATAGCGATTCAACCTGAAGGGTTAGTAAAGCAAGTCCCCCAAAACTCCCCTGGTTAATCTCAATTCTTTTGGTATCCTTCCGAATTAACATTTTGAATGTATTCTTGTTGGATAAAAATCACGTGTTTTTCAAATACTGGCCTGTGGTAAATATTTGTCATATGCCGCACTTTTGGGTTGAGGCTGTTGGTTGGTCTCATCTGCAACTCCACGTTCACGTTTGACTGGAACAAGATTTTTTGGGGGATCTTTAGCTCCAGGATTCGGGGCAGGTTCAGCCTCCTTGGAGTTACCAGGATTTACTAGCGTGGAAGCTGTAGTCATCCTGGCAAACTTCGGTGGTGGAGTCTGCAAAGCAAAATCTGGAGCACGAACACGGGGAGCACCAACAAATTGCCCATCAGCTTCAGCAAATGAGTGGGGCCCATCTGTGCCAGGGGGAATTTGAAAACAGTGGTTCCAACTAATTGATTCCCAAATCCAATTTGAAAAAGACATTGTCTAACCTGGATTATTGCCTTTGGGATTGGAAACAATTTTATTATATGTGGTCTTATGTTAAAGGAAGTTCTTCCAATGCGAACTTTATTGAATGTATTCAGAAGCAACTTGTGTAAACTATATTGGGTGCTGTTTTTTGAAGGAAATTATTGAACCCGAATCTTTTTTATATCACAAGTCTTTCTGAATACACTCAACTACTATAAACTTTCTGGGGGTCGAGCCTGCTTTACCTTGAGGGATTTCTGACAATGGCCTTTGAACGCCATCAACCGCTAGCCCTAAGGTTGAGTGCAACGTAGCCAGGCGCTGCTCCGCTGCCTTATGATGGGTGGCAGGTTTGATGGAGAAGTGATATATATAAAAGCATTTATGATTCAAAACCTGTAGGGTTGCAACAAGTTTCCCCCCCCAAAAAAAAAGAGTTGCAAACTATCAAGTGAGGTGCCGCAATTGCGGCATCGATGTCCACAGGCTGTTCTTGGGGACTTAGGCAATTCATATTAAGTGCTTCAGCACCTAGCTGAAGACTACCACAGCTCCCTTGCTGAGAAAACATCACGCTCTCAACAATTTGAGCCACAAAATCCCACTAGTAGCCCACATATGATGGTTTTTGAAAGGTGGGAAATTTTAGGGTCTGGACGGATTTTATTTTTTGCGCTCGTTTGTACGAATTTGCGCTCGTTTTGCAGGTTTTTGCGCTCGAATTTGCACCAAGGTTTTGCGCGTTTTTTTTTAAACAAGACTGAAACATACATCCACATAAAATGCATTTGAAACACCGCACTTGTTCAATTCTTTTTTGTTCCAATCCCACTCAAACTCCCATCAGCAGATCATTGCTGAAAGCATCCCCGAGAGCTCATGTAGTACATCATCATTCCTGGGCAGTCTATTCATTGCTAATCAACTCCCAAACTCCTATAGATATAATGCAGTGGGGGTCGAACAATATCAAATAGTAGGAACTACAAAAGTATACTGACTGACCAAGTTGTACAACCTAGGTTCCGGGGAATCATCCAAAGTTCGGAGAGCATCAGCGATGAAATTATCAATTGCGGCCAACCATGAGTCCGGTATGGTTAAGCCCTTGTATTTTCGAATGTACACTATCACATCCAATACATTTGCATCCAGCCACAAATCCCCAATAGGGTAAGCCACAAAATTCTCTCTGTCAGAGAGTTTGGGGTCTACCGCATAGCACTTCCGCAGATCCCGACGGAGCTCTTCGTGATTGGCCTTCTTGTAGACATCCAAGAGGCGAGTTCCAAATCCCGCAGGATATACCCTGGGCAACAACAGTTCAAGACGCTGATATGGTACAGGGCAAAAACTATGGGAAACTGAAGCTTTGGGGAAACTGACCCTTTGGGGAAACTGAAGTTTGTTTATAAATTAAATATGACTAATATATAAGCCAAAGTTCTGGCTGGCCTTCAATTTTGAAGTACCAACAAATCTTTTGCGGCCTTGTCGATCACGGTATTGGCCTGAACCAACGTCATAAGAAATTAGGAAATATATGTTCTTTATGTGAATACTTTTCCCAAAACAAAATTTAGAATCACAAAATATTACCCAAAAAGCAAAGGCTCGCGTTGTAGAGCTTTTCTTACATTTTGACCGGCTGAAGGGCCCCATGTGAAGCATCCCAACGAATTTGCTATTGCTCATGACAGTGGTTCGTTTTGGAGTCGGTGATCCAAAATGCGCCATCCAAAAAGAAATAGTGTATACCTGAATTTGCACAAAACATATCATAAACACTTTGGTATATATTGAATTTTCATTGCGATCAAAGGAAAAAGTTTGGATCCTATAAACTAGATAGGTCTTGTATGACAAGCCACCCAAGCCATCTTATTGCAAAAGTACTGGAACCTTTCATGTTGCCAGAGAAGTGTACCAGCTGGGTTCTCGATGACATAGATTCCACACTTGGCTATCACAACCATCAGGAGTAGCACTAGCCTGTAGGGAAACCACTTTAGATTGTTCTATTGCATTCGTACAACTTAAACAACTTAAACAACAAAAGGAACCCAAGCCTTGCAATCATTTGATTTCCATCTGTGACAAACTTGTACCCTTCAAATCCCATTGGGTTTATGAAGGAACGCCGACTTGTCCCACGTGAAGCAACCACCCAGCTTGAACACTGCGGCGCCAACAGGACCACACCGTTCGGCATCAATTTCATCACTGTCAGGATGCTTAGCCTCACGGTGCTGGTTGGCGAAGGGAAGGGGTAGGGAATAAATGATGGTCACCTCAAATTAAAAGTACCATAAAGTACCAAAATCAATTGCCCCCAAAAAACAACAAATATAAACTATAATTCTCAACCAGGGAACGCAAATCCAGCATGCCCCAAAAAATTCATGCCCTTTTTGGAGTATTCGAAGTCAAAGCTAGCACATTGGTAGCCAGCACGGTGCCTAAGCACAGGACCCCTGGAATCACCATTCCAAAAATTTAAAATCACTTGGCAAAGAAAACACAAACAAGTTGTTAAGCATCAGACCATACCCTGGTTGCCGCACCCTTTCCCGAGAACACTTCGAAAAAAGCATAAGGCCCTTCAACTCCGAAATCGCACCATCCCAGAAGTAGAACCTGAGATGTTATGGGGCGAGGTGGAAGGAGAATTCCCATGATTTCCCATGTCATAGATCTTTGGAGCCATTACTATGCAAAAAGACAACTAAAAATGGCGACATAATGTGCTGAGTTGCTAAAGTTACCATCACTTTTGGACAACCCATGCGCATCAGATTGTATGCTATGGAGTGGCTAACACCCGGCATGGCTAAAATGCCAATCACACAGTCAGTTCAGGGGCTTGAGATGTAGAACAGCTCTAAATGAAAAACAAAAATGTAAAAGTGTTCCAAAGATGCTTTTGAGTTGGTTCGGAACATTTCCATCTAACATCACAACTTGTTCCCCCATCAGCGATCAGCCCCAGTTAAGCTCAGCTTGCCAATGCCTGGGGTGGGTTGGCACCTTGCAACCTGGCCCGGGCCATCCAGGCCATTGGAGATCAAGAAGGTCTAGTTCAAATCAAAGCCTGGCACTCGTTCAGTGGTGAAGGATCTCCGGGCATCAAAAAATAATCACAACTATAAGCAGATTGAATTTCAGGAGGGAACTTGTTGGATGAGTGTACTGAATGATATTCAAAAAGATAATCGACCTGATAGTCAACTTGAAATATATCCGATTTTTCCGGATAAAAAAAGCTCCGTTTTGCTCCATCTAGCACGACGATGTCTCTCGAGTGTGGGTCACAAATGCTGTATTATACTGATAGCAGAAGCACAGTATGTTCCAACAGCCGCCAGCAAAATAGCAAGCATATAAGATTGTGATGATGCAATGCATCATCCCCGATCAAAATGGAAAGACTTTCAAAGCCGCTCACTCGGTTGCATGGTAGGCCTTAAGTCGAAAAACTGTTCTAGGACCAGCACATCTTAAGCACAAAAGCAATTCGCATTTGAAAGTTTCAACATGTAAGGTGTTTCATCGTAATTCTTACCATGGTACCTCTTTGGCACGCTCTCGGGCAACTTCTTCTCCCAAGCTTAGGTTCTTCTTGTATGCCTTTTGGTAAGCACAACACTTTCGAGACCTTGCAGCCTTTTTGGCTGCCTTCTCTTCCTCAGTTTCAGGTGCTTTGTCACTCCCACCCCCGGATGTCCTTCCCTTCTTAGCAGGTGCCTTAGTGGCCGGTGGTTCTGCCTTTTCCTTTGGGCTCGCCTTCGCTTTCGGTTTCCTGACCTTCCTGGGTTTGACTTCACTCTGCTCTTCATCCTCTTCATCCGTTTTTCTAACCCTCTTCCTAGGATTCTCCTCTTCATCACCTGTATCATCCTTCTTGGTCTTGTCCACCTTCTTGCCTTTGCCCTCAGTCTCACCTTCATCATCTTTACCTCCTCCCTTGCTGGTCTTAGCCCTCTTCCTGGGTTTATCCTCATTCTGTCCATCATCACCTCTTTCATCCTTCTTGGTCTTGTTCGTCTTCTTGGGTTTCTCATCGTTCTTTCCATCACTACCTTTTTCAACCTTCTCGGTCTTGTCCGTCTTCTTGCGTTTGCCCCCAGTCTCCACTTCATCACCTTTACCATCCTCCTGGATCTCCTTCTTGGATTTGGGGCGTTTCTTCGTTTCCTGAGTCTGCTCTTTAGCTTCATCTTCAGGCTTAGTACCACCAGATCCATTCGTTTTGTTTTCACGGGCCTTGGCCTTGGCCTTCGCTTTCCCTTTAGCCTTTGCTTTGGCTTTCCCTTTTGCTTTGGGAATCGGCTTGGTTTGCTCTTCAGGCGAAATGAACGGTGTTTCTTTCAAATGGGCAGGAAGTCCCAAAAACGGGGTTTCAGCAGGCTTGCTAGATTTGCTAGTCTGATCCCCCACAGCTGTGCCAGTCTCACTGTTAGAATCAACTTGGCAGACTTCATCGGTATTTTGGGGTTCTGAAACGGTTTCCAATTGAGAGTCCAACCACACCTTCTTTCCACCCAACACGGTGTTGAACGCCTCACCCTCCAAAGGGGTCTCCTCATCTTTACTGCCCTCAATCTTTGGGGGTTCCTCAACCTTTGGTTCTTCACGGGTCTCCTCATCTTTACTGCCCTCAATCTTTGGGGGTTCCTCAATCTTTGGTTCTTCAGGGGTCTCCTCATCTTTACTGCCCTCAATCTTTGGGGGTTCCTCAACCTTTGGTTCTTCAGGGGTCTCCTCATCTTCACTTCCCTCAATCTTTTGGGGTTCTTCAGGGGTCTCCTCACCTTTACTTTCTTTAAACTTTTGGGGCTCCTCAATCTTCGCGGCTTCCGAAGCTTTACTCTCCTCAATCTTTAGGGCTTCGGTCGTCCCCTTCTTCTCCTCAGAAAGATCCTTCCTATCTTCACCCTTTGATTTTGATTTGTCCCCCAAGTTTTCCTTTTCCATTTCCAACATAGGGATCAGTTTACTTCGAATATCCTTTTCAATTTGAGCAATAGACCTGGAATCACCATTGGAAGGAATGATTTGCACACCCGAACTAGCAAAGTTGTGTAAGGATGCACATGGTTGGAAGATCACCCGAATTGGGAAGTCATCCTTTTGGGGCACACCCTCCAATCCCTGGCTTGAGAAGTGAAAGGTTTTCCCTGTTGGGGTGAAAACCACACAGTGCTGCATAGCGGTATCCATTCCAGAGCCTTTGACCTTCTTTAGGAATTCCTGGGTCCATGTCTCAGAGTAGTGGATGTTGAAGCCCAACCCATGGATAGGTTCAGTCACCTTCAGTCGGGGGCGAGGGGGTGATTTTTCCCAAGGGCTCTTGGGCGATGGTGTATCCGCAAGCTCTTGTCCATTCCAAGTATTCTTCTCCTGCCGTGGATGTTCCCCTAATGATGTTTGAATTTCAAACTATGTCAATAATGATCGAAACACTTAGCATAACAATCACTCACAGGATACAACTTGGTTGACTTGATCTGATCTAGCAGACTTGGTCCTGGGAAAGCTGGAAAGGGGACAACTCATAAGGAAGCGTTTGCACCACATCGGGGCCTAAGTTGATGGTGAATCAAATCCCATTTGCTTAAAAGAGGGCATCATATATTACCACCTTTGCTATTTGAGGTTCAGACATTCTACCGGTGGCTTTACCACTGGTCTTGAAGTGGGCAAGGCGGTGGCCGCAGCTTGACGGGCAGCCATTTCTTTCAACTGGGATTCCCTTTGTTGTAACTCCTTCAATCGTAACAACTTAGCATGTTGTTCTTGGATTTCCTGCTGAATCTTAGCTTTGCAAGGGACTGATTCAAGAGCTTGAAAATCTGGTGCTACCAGCCTACACTCCACACATTCAAAATTCTTATCCGGTAACATGCGGATGTGGTGGCGGCCAATAGTCACTGGGGATGGCAAGGATGCCACCGAAGATGGAGATGGCGATGCACCACTCAAACCTGGGCAGCTAAAGTGGTTATAGTTGCATATTGGGAATGGCTAAGTGAAGCTTTCTGAGAATACCCTAGATAAGCTGACACGCAGATAAAAGTAGCAGGTTTAAGCTAAGGGGCCAGTGTTTGGCCGAGGTGTGGGAGTCAGCAACTGCGATGAACCTGCAACGTAGGCTATTAGAATCAAGGGTTCCTAAGATGACCAAATCCTGATGGACTTATCACTGCATGTTCTACCCCCAAAAATGTCCATAAAAAGTTGAGGTGGCCATATCGTAAAGAACTCTGACTTTCAAAACTCAATGATACAAGATGTACTGTAAACCAGCCAAGCCTGCAGGTGTAGCAGGGGTGACCTTCTCTGGGGCCTCCTGAGTGAAAAGAAACCATCAGATTCTCAGAACATACTGGCAAGAAACATGAAAAAAATCCAACATTATCACCAATCCAATCCTGCGGTGGATCAGGGATTTCGGGATCATCCTCCTGGATAGCTTCCTCTTCCCCTTCCCAAACCCAGCCATCATCATCATCATCATCATCATCATCATCATCATCATCATCATTGTCGGCGGTTTGATCTCCGTGATCATGGTTTGCAGCTTCGTTGGGATCCGGTCCTTATAGGCCGAAGATTAGGGTAAGTTTTGGGGTGTCAAATCAAGGTCATGTTTCGCTTAGTGATGGTAAGAATCCAAACCATCCAATCCGAATTTCCAGATACATTTCAAATTTTCAAATTTGTATCACCTAATTATCAGATTAGGGGCCTTCTGGTAATGGAATGCCAGCTTCCACATATAGTAGCCGCATGCCCTTCTCCCTTGGGATATGTGGGCGTCTTGCCGCACGGGCAAACACTGACACCAAACGGCGCAGGGCCCAAGCCTGCATCCGAATTTCAGATCCTCGGCGTGGAGACAAGAATCGATTGGGATATATCAGGATCAAAAGATCAACAATTAGTGAATGGAAGTGAGAGCATTATTTCAAATTTCAAACCTCTAAATGGAATTGGTGGAAGTTTGGTGGACCTTCTTTGAAATCAAGAAACCATTCATTCCAAGTAGATCCAATTAGAATAGACAGCCACCAAGAAACCTTTTAAAGGCTTTTTCAAGCAATCCCGACGTCGCCAAAAGAACTCTTCCACAATGGATACCAAGGAGTCCACACCAGGTCTTGTACCTTATGGGGGGCTATCCATCATGGCTATACCGTTAGGTGTTTTAATCTGGCAAAAGGACTACATCAAACATGACAGCATCAAAGCTGAATATCACTTTTGATTTGCATTATTGAAGCTTGTCTAGCCAAGGGACCCAAATGTTTCAGAACTGGGGCTATAATCTCCCTGTTGGATAAGAGATCTTTGCGACCAACATCATCTTGGGACTGGGATCGAAAAAGGATAAGGTCACCATTACCACCTCTTTCCTTCACCCAGCGGACATTCTCCCAATCCACGACCACGGGGTTCACACTTACAACCGAGGGAGTTTCGCTCATTTTGGCTAACAACTCTAATCTGGCGCACACAACCTAAGCACCAGAAAAAATTTGAGCCACAGAGCTTAGGGCAAACACCCAAGAATTAGCCAAGTATGCAATGAGCAAACTCTTGCGATTTAAAAAGAACGCACTCTATGTATACCACCAGCTTCTATTGGCAAATGAGCCGGGTGTACCCAATGTCCATTGAAGGTCCCGAAGCCATTGCACGGGGAAGGTGAACGTTAAGGTTCTTTTATTTTCTAAGTGATGTTTATTGAAATTGCCAGTGTCGATTGCCGACCGTCTAAATTGCACAAAATGTGTTCTAGATAAAACAACGGGTTATCAACATTTTCTTTGAGCAGACCTTGCCAGCCATCCACATCCAACACTCTTGAGCCTGGAGCCACCGCCAAGGCCCGAGCGACTCCACAGACTGTGTGCACACTGCACACAGTCCACAATAACTCACATCACTGGAGGGATGGAATGGATGGATCATGTAAAATCTCCAAAAAAGGACGTTTTGGGAAAAAGAGATCGAACTCAGGATTTAAGTGACGAGGTAGTGATTTCAGGTACGTTTGTATGAGAGGCAGAAATTTAAGGTACGTTTGAAGCTCCAGGTACATGAAATATATATTACATATATATCATATATACATTATACATTTACACATTATCAAGTATGCAAATCCATGTCCTCAAACAGTTCATACTTGGGGTATGTGCATCCAAATCGCTGTGACCCTGAAATGGTCGGTTGTTTTAGCAAGAAATGACTTGATGTTAGGACATCCAAATTGTGAGAAAATACCCATGTGGATTTTGTCCAAAGCTCTTCATGTCATGCCAGCACCCAATTTGAGCCGGGTCATATTATGATACTCCAAGCCACTTTACTACTGCGACCAAAACTATCCAGAAGTCTCTTTGAACATACTTAGTGGAGGATCACCCCACTTAGCAAGTGGTTGGTTATCTGGGTTAGAAGCCAGTTATAACTAGAGTAATTCACTACTTAAGTGACTTGCTACCCATGCTTCCTAAATGGGATGATCCTCCAAGTAGGGAGGGAGCTTCATGGCAACTTTTTTCCAGTTTCATGGGGCCTGGGGGCCAAACTGGGGGCCGATTTTGCTTAGAAAGCCTCTTTTTTGGCTTAAATGGGAACAGGCTTTTTGAAGCGTTGTAGCAACAGCTGTTTTACAAGTAGATCAACT
>Ga0126337_10001105_pt1 | contig 15686 bp, 6 predicted proteins | sample DipCmetagenome_FD_92527 | JGI IMG/M metagenome (GOLD analysis project Ga0126337, IMG submission 92527) | Coral microbial communities from La Bocana,Puerto Morelos, Mexico - Diploria C A metagenome | ecosystem: Host-associated > Invertebrates > Cnidaria > Coral | place: La Bocana,Puerto Morelos... | reverse complement strand
GATGTTACTTGCTTGGATAATACACAATGCAACATAACCTCACACTTCCAAAAGTGAAAGCATTTCATTCTTCTTCGGAGAGGACATTAGAAAAGTGATATATTCCTTTGACATTTTTGTGTATTGATGGAACATAAAAAGTGCAGTTCTTTTCTGAAATAGAACTTAACAGAGAACAGGAGTTATGCCTAGAGAGCTTGCTTGTTGAGCGGACAGACGTCCTCAGAGTTTTACCAACTGACTACGGAGAGAGAGCCTCATTTACCAGCTACTCCTCAAAGTGTTATAACAGTATTGGTTTAAAAGAACAGAACAAGAAAGATGTATTAAGTGCTGGTTGTCAGCCCTCTAGAGCAATAAGTGGAGAGACTAAATGCAAATGGTGTGAAATCAGCTTTGCCTAAAGATATGACAAGTGAAGATCTCAAATACGTTGAGATCGAAATGAGTTTTGGAAGTGTCACCCACTGGATATCAGAGAAGTGGAGAGAATCTTTGAAATCTACAAGCTTCAAGAACTTTTGATAGTTGATGAAGTGTACACTGGAGGAAAATGATATGAATTTCACCCTTGTGTTTACAATATAAATTTTGTACACATGACAGCCAGAAATGATATTGATTGTTTAATAAGTGCATTGATGCTTTTCACGCTATGAGGAGGTGAAAAACTGCAATAAAGATCATTTTGTCAGGCTTTTCTTTGCTGGGTGCTTTCTCCCCCTTCCCTGTGAGTGAGAAAAGCCTGAAACCCAATTGGCTTATAATATGTGTAACCTCTTTTTAATTTAACAGATTTGACTGAACCCTTGAACCCCTTAGATCTGCTCCAGATATGGGTATGTGTGGATGTTAAGGGTGTGGTTTTCAGGCAGTTTAGTCTGATATAGGGTATAGAAATAATTCAGTTTGGACTAGATTAAGGGTTCAATTTCTTAATACTGCAAAACTATAAATAACTTCCAGTCTAGAACAGGGTTCATTACCCAGTGTTTTATAACAGAAATTAAATTTTGAATGTCTGGAGTTAGTATATATTGGACTACAATAGTGATAAAGCTTCTGCATTTAAAATAGCTAGTCTGAGATAATGTTGGGGTTTTTGGTACCTTAAGTGGTAAGTCTAAGGTTGCAAAATCAACTGGTCATGGTCAGATAGTATTAGTATATAATGGTTCAGTGTGTCTGCAGCACACCCCTACCCAAAGATTTATCCCCCTGCTACCCTCTCCCCCCCCATAAAACCAGTAATAACAAAACTACACTCCAGCACCTTCTCAAAATGAAAACCTCTTCTGGGTCAGTTATTTCATGCTCCTTGATCAGTTCACGCATTCGTAATCCTTTCTGTAAGGCCCTCTCATAGCTATGCTTGCGATCCAAAACATAGGCATCTTCTTTACTAAACACAGGATCCTTCACTAAAAGTGATTCTTCAAATATTAAATAACAAGAAAAAAGTAACATTATTAAAGAATTAAGCAAAGAATTGCCTAAAATTTTTCATCCCTGGATACCTGCTAACATTTCCAGAGTTCCAGGTTCAAACTACATTTCATATTCTGCAGCAGCTAAAATATTCCAATCTAAAAAGATGTTCTGAATGCTGCCAAAGATTTCCAAGGTTGTTAACTCTGACTGTTTCAGAATGTTTCCTAAGACAAAATTGTTGTTTCAGCTTTGCAAGCGTGTCAATTAATAATAAATTACTATAAAATATTCCTTTTATTTAATACATCATTTTTAATCAAGGGAAAGTCTGGGACAACTTTTCAATCAACAAACAATCAACAAAATATTTATATTTCTTTTTAAAAGGAGAGGAAACTTTTCATAAATCTATTTCTATCCCATCTTCCCCACCCTGCCCGCTATCTCCTTAAGTTCTATCTCTCCGCTCTCCTGCTATTTTCTTAAGCGTCCAAACTCACCTAATTCAGTTCTAGTGGATATAATTTGAATTTAAAGCAGTTAGTCTTATAGCTCAACTTAACTCAACTTAATACACTGTATACTAATTAACAACACTCATCGAAGGGAGTAGCTCACTGGAAGGGGGTGTTACACCTGTGCCCCCCTCCCCCCTCGCCCAGCCCACTGTGGGCCGTCCCACATCTCGCGGACTTGTAAGCTGACTTATTTTGCATGTTGAGTTAATTGAGCCTTAGAGCTATCTTACAACACCTAGTAAGGCTTTGTCCTCTTCGAGGCGCTTCTTCCATTGATCTCTTGCACATTTGTACCATCAAAATCAACGGCCAAGTTATGCGTACAAACTAAAATATTCCCAAAGTTTACCTAGGAATCTCCTTCTCTCCGTCTTTTGTCGTCCACCATGAAGCAAGTAAGTCAGTTCTGTTGCGTCAAATGAAGCTTTCCTTCGTTCTTCGGCTAGGTCGGGATTCACTATGGGAGCATAAGATTTCATCATGTTAAAAATCCCGATCTAAATCGCAAATTTATGGGTTGACATAAAGTTTACAATTTTATTGTCTTTTTCTTGCCCGACAGTGGGTAACCCGCGCCCAGGTCCCCTCTGCCATTTTCAAGAGGGTGGCATGGGTCTTGGGTTCTCGATATGCAAAATTTTGTTTTTCGTAAATGTGACTGTCGACCATGATATTTTTAAAAATGATTTTCGACAAAAGGAGTGTTTTCTAGTATTTTCAACAGCCGTCATTACTTAACCCTGCATAACCAATCCGTTCGATTCCTACACTTCACGTGGTCTCACACCTCTTCAATGGAAGTGCGGTTTTCCTTTTACTCCTTGCAGAAAAGAAGCAAAGAAATAGTGAGGATGTGGTATAAGGCTCCGCTTTACGCCTTGGATATTTTATGTTTTAAACATCTCAGAGTGAATACCTCCATTTTACTCGCTTACGCCTTGTAGGATCCAGTTTCCACGGCGCGCTCGGTTCGGATTTGAAACATCACCCACAAAAAGAAACTGGGCAACCCCCAGACATTTCCAGTTCGTCAAATTACCATCCCCGGGTAAATCTCTACGTCAGGACAATAAGTAGGACAAAATGAGTAGCGGAAAGATATAAAAAGTCACCCTTGAACATTATCCGCTTTGAACTTCCACTGTATCTCAAGCTTTGTTAGAGAATATAAATTAATAAATTTTCACCAGCAACACTTCACATAATCGAGTACTAGATAGATAGATATATACTCATCCTTTCGCTAAAAAGCAAAATATTTATGCATCTCAAACCTGGGTTGAATCAAAAATAAAAATCAAATTACATTTGATTAATTTGAAAACTCGTGACTACACTAACTTTGTGTAATTACTAACACGATATATTTACAAATAGAAACTTGGGTCTGATGTATAAGTTATGTCATGAAGTGGTTTCTGAATATCCCACAATCCTCAGCAATGGGGATAAAACAGTATGCCGTGATTACATGTGCGATTATTACTCCCCTCCTGAATGTAAAAAGCCTTCGTAGTAGAAAAGAAGTAATGAAAAAATAGTCGGTCAACAAGTGCCAGTTCTCTAAATTCCTGCTCCGAATCAAACCCAAGTAAGGGAATCAAAGGACGCTATTTGAGTAAGCGACTTGATTATTGGCCCCAAGGAAACATTGAGTTGTTTTTCCCGAGACCCTCAACTTCGTCTTGGAGAAAATTGAGGTCGAGGGGAAACAAAACTCATTGTTTCCCGCGGAGCCAGAGATTAAGTGTTTAGTTATACCTCCCAACTCAAAAATAGGAAAAAAAAACTGCTTAAAGATCGTTTGCTTGACGCCGGCGGGCACACAAAATTGCCGCGGTTTGAGCACGACCTGATCACGTGTGAGTCGAGAGTTCCAGTTGTTATTTCCTTAGGGAGTTAGTGAGTTTTGTTCGCCCTAGCGAGTTTTGACCAATGCACATGACACTTCCTAAGATATTTGAGTTAGGAGGTAACCATAAGAGGAAGTAGTTAGGAGGTATATCAATTCTCGTTGTTAGACGTATTGAGTCCCATGACGAAAGGCGAGGGGGGTTCAAGTCGTGTGTAGAATGGCAAAATAAAACGTGTATTGAAATGAGATGTGAATAGAAACAACTATAGGAATTTAGAAGATAGGCCTATATATTGTTGCTGCTTGTGATTGGGGACATATATTGGGCAATATCAATGAAAAACTCGTCTTCACCAATGAATTACTCATTGCTAAAAAAAATCTGATACACGTACAAAACGTTTATCACGTTAAAGCATACAAGATTTTCGAATCAATCTCGTGCATCACGAGAGATTTTCCTTCTTATTTTCCAATTACGAACAGAACGGAAGGCTACGTGTGCATGGTGTCACGTGCTACGTCAAGTTGCCTGACAATGACCCTGGACACTGCAAAACCTGCATAATGCACACCACTTGCAAGTGCCTTTTTATCCGTTTTGTATACACCAAGCTACATACCAATAGAGTGCTGTCTAATACAATACTTTGTGACTGAACTTTGAAGACTAATCGATATTTAATTTTTCTTTGGTACAATGTATAGGGTATATAGCCTTTTCTTGAACGGAAAACACTGCCTATCGAACGATCCAAATTCGTTTCACGAGAAAAGACTAGGAACGAACGAATGGTGACTAGAGAACTTCTCCAGAGAGCTCGAGGACGCGCCTTTCGTTCCTAAATCGTCAACAACACAGAATGTATGACGAACAAGAACTGGTCGGGGTTATATCAACGTATGACGTATGAGGTGACTGCTCAGTATTGCATTGCGCATCTCTACTGCGCACGATTTTCGCGTCATTAGCGTGCGCACTGAGCGACTGCACGTACACAACGAAAGCTTAGCTTAAAAGTGAAATAAATGCTTGTTTTCTCTCAAACGAGCATGGTGACCTATATTTCTATTACATAAATTTGGTGTAAAAAGTATCCTCTTTAGGTTAAAAAATTAAGAGACTGTGTAGAAGTAAAGAGATGTAGCTAACTGAGTGCAGAAATCCGTTACTCGAGATGCAAATTATGATCTCGAAAACAATAACTGGAGCAACGAGTCATTCGGGATTGTGTGATTTTTCTGTAAATGATATATTAAATTGTTCCAAGTGTCCGAGACTTTCTGCCTATACAGATTCTTTTCAAGAATTGTTTTAATAACCTTTGCTGCCAGCTACTGCAAAATGCAATGTGAACAGATGAAATAACGCACGTGATTGGGCCTAAATAACCTGCGATCATGTTGACCCCCCTTTTATTTCATTTTAGAAGTATCATTACTGTAGTTGATAAATGGACAAAGTTTGAAAGACTTTGGTTCTTTTTCAGGGGAATGACCTTAATACGTTAACAATTATAAGTTTAATTAAGCGCGATGCATATTCGTTCATAATTACCCAAAATAACCGTTCATATTTAATGAAATATTTTTATTAACGTGTGACGTTGATATATATTGACCGTAAGTAACAGTAATTGGACGGAATGGAGTAAAATTCAGGGAGTAATCGGGCGAGTAATTTCAAAATTGGACGAGCACGAAGCACGCGGTCGATTTGAAATTACGAGCACGATTACTCCCTTAATTGTAGGAAGGAATCCATAAAAGGAGACGTAATTGACGCGCGAATCACGTGGGTATCCAAATTACAAAACGTTCAAATTGGATACCTGTAATTGGACACCCACGTGATCGCGCGCCGATTACGTAACAAATAGGCGCGCGGAGAACTAATCACGATCAAGAATTCTGTCATAGATACGATTATAAGAGTAATTACGCGTGATGCAAATTTATGTACAATTACGTACAATAATCGCTCAATTAATGAAATAGTCTTCATTGATGTAAATCTACAACTTGGATTTGTTGCTGTTCATTAATGGCCGCAGGTACTTGTAGTAACCTGGCTGAACCTGAAATGAAAACACGGTTGGTTAGTAACATCTAAACAAACAAACAAACAAACAATTATGAAAACAAAAGAAGCAACAACGTTGTTGTCACTAGGTTGTCAACGGGATGCGAGTACACACGAAAACGCCAATGAAAGGAGTCAAACAACGACCGTGACAAAACACCTCGTTATTATTTCACTGAACTGTACATTTTGCGTCCTTTCCTTTCTATCCTACACGTAAACGTATTCCAATGGACATTGATCTCAGCAAAATAGCGTGACGCATGTCACAGATGATCCCAGTGAAGCAGCCTAGCTAATTAGGAGTACTCTGTAGCTCAGTGGAGACAAGGTCTGACAGGTAACCAGGATGTGTTAGATTCCAATCCTTTCGGGAAATCGGGACTTTTTTCCCGATTCTTCAACGCTTGTGGAAGGGGTTTGAACCAATTCGACAAAATAATCAGGGGTTTGCATCATCATAGCAAACTAACTACTGTATTGCATTAAGCCACAGTATGAAACAATCAGTTTAACCTTTCATTTGTTCTTATGTTTCACACCTGTGTATTTGCGTTTATATTATGCGACTCTGTTTTAGACTCGAAACACAACATTTGTAAACCAATGGTTGTTATTTCATGAAAAACAAGTCCTCAGTTTATAGCTTACAGTTAGCACACGGTTAACACTACCTCTTCCTTATTCAAGGCTGATCTCTGAGCCCATCTAAAAAGGTCTTCATATACGTTGCCATCGTAGCGTCCAAGCGGTGAGTTGAGTACGTAATCTGAATGATCAAAGGCGTCTACCAGGGAAACTGCTTCAGGCCTGTACGTTCAAAATAACGACAGATAACGTCAACATAAGTTGCATAAACGTGGAAAGACGATGACAGAGACGAAGAAAAATAACCAGGAGAGGGGAACACACAGTGAATGATTATGATAAGTTTCACTTAGCTGCAGCAGTTTCCTAACTACATAACTTCGGTGCATGTTTTCAATATTAAATCAAAATTGGAATTACAGTTAATTACCTAATTCCTTGAATATTCCACTTATTTTGTTTTCGTTTCTATTTACTTGGTTCCAAAAATATGTCGACGTACGTTCTTGTTTTGACGTCACAGCTTGACCACCCAACCGGAAGGGAAATTTCACGTTTTCAGATGGCTGAAACGCGGTAAAATATCCACCTTTATTTTTCGATTTTTATCACGATCTCATGTAGATTCCAGAAGGCAATGAAACAGCATCTGTCATATACACTTTAAGTTCAAATCAGATACCAGTTGTATATGTTAGTCGTTCAATGGATAACAAGGACCAACTGGATTTTCATTTAAAAAGACTCCTCGTATTAGCCTCAGTTTCAAGCTAGTTCCAGTCCAATACCAAGCATACAAAACTGGAGTCAGTCAAAGACCTGAATACACAACAATGTACAAATCTGCTATTAAGTGGACGTCTTTTCATTCTTTGATATTTTTCAACAAACCTCAGTTTTTCCATCAGGTCGTACACTTGCTGACGTATGATTTGAATCTGGTCGCTTTTCAGAACTCCAGCCTACAAGTGAGAAAAGAAAGAAAGGATACGAAATTCTCTAAACCCACCAGACATCCAAAGTAAAGCTCGTTCTGGAAGCAGGGATGGAGCAGTGGTGAGAGACCTCGCCTCCCATCAATGCGGCCTGGGTTTTGTTGTTGGTTCTAGTCCTTGCTCCAAGAGTTTTTCCCTGGGTTCTCCGGTTTTCCTCCCTCCACAAAAACCAACACTCCAAATTTCCATTCGACCAGAATAGAGGACCCGCATGAAAACTAGATAAGGTTGATGTGGCGTCCTCTCTAAATATTGAAATTAATTTAATTTATATATTCTACAGCTAAATAGATAAGCAGGCTGACACTTACGATAACAGGAAAGAGGTGAATAGAGATTTTTCTCGAAACTAGCAGTCGAGTCATTTTATACATACAAAACAAACTAACTTTAAAAACTAGAAAATATACAAGTTCAACCGAATTAATATCACATCATTTTAATAATATAACAGACCTCCATGAAAATTTAAATGGAGGCTCTCTTACCTCAAGAAAACTGCCTGAATTCTCAGCGATGCAATACAAAACAAACAAATCTACCAGAGATTTGAGTACTTTGCGTAAGTTTGAGCTCACGCCAGATAGCTTCTCCATCGATTCCAATACATATATTACCATAACACAGTTACTGTAGCCCTGAAAATTAGAGTAATGAGAATTAATCTGCAACGAGAAACCTTTATCAGCTGAAAAACGGAGAAACGCGGAACATTCTACCTAGCGCTTACAAATTCCGTTTGTCGAACCGTCTGAAAAGAACAAGACGGATACTTAACAAATAGTGTCGAAGTGAGCTGAGATTACTACACGGCGTTTTTATTTCAAGTTAAATACACCTCTCTGTTGATTTACAGTGATAGCTCAGTGATGACTACGTTGGACTGGGATTTGTTTTATTTGCACCCGGCAGAGGTGCAGCCGCTGTGACTCTTACGGCAGCACGACATGCAAACACTTGCATAAGTTTTGCTCATCAAAGTTGAAATATTTTACAAAGTTTACCTTGGCACAGCGTACTAAGTCTACAGACACTTCATTCCAAGCCTCGGAAGAATCCATTCCAGAAAAGATTCTGCTCTGCAATCTTTCCGCCACAGCCATAACCTCGCTGAAAATTGGCAAACATGATCTTGGTTACAAATCTTGGTCGAATGATCAGTTTATCTTATTGTACATTCACTTATATGATAATATAGTTGTTGCATAGTTTACGTAAGAAACAGTAGCAAATACAAAATTAATATTTACAATGAAAATTAATCTTAGGTTTTACTTTTTCCTTTTTGGTTGGATTGCTTAGATCCTAGAGCACAATCTATTATAAGACATTAACAATTATTCTGACATAAAATCCCGGACAAGGTCTTGAAACCTTTCCGTCTCAAAGTTTCGGAAGAAGAATTCTCAAACTTATTAACAATCATCAAGTAAAAACAAAGGGAATTGTGACCGAGCCAAACACCACGAAGTTCGTCAAAAATACTCCGCTACGCATCGTATTTTCCACTCTCTTCTCGGAGTTTAGCAATGTGGTCAAACACGGTCTTTCGTGGTTGATGAAATACCTCTTTTTGGGTCCAAAAGGCACAAATCTGTGAGCAATTTTAGTCCAAAGGCCTCAGGTATACAAAGAATTTAAACTTTTTGGTCCAATTAATAGACGAAATCGTAGAACATTTTGGAAGTCGTTTTTCTTTAGTTCAAATATTTTTACTTATCGCTGTTTACTTTTCACTCACCTTGAAGTTCTATCCTGGTAAATTTTCCTTTGCACTCGAGGGTCCAAGAATTCTTCGCCTCTCATTACCCGACAGAGCTCTGGTTTCCTCGACAAGAATGAAAGTGACATGGGAGGTGTGTTACCCTGTTGAACTTGTGAAGCACATTTCATGAGATACCTGTTGAGAAAACAAGAAATCACATTGGCTGCTGACTCGTCCCCAGTCCTCTGACCCTGTCACGACAAAATGATAACAAGCATGATAGCTTGCTTGCATCCCATCGTCCATCGCAGACTTGCCACAAGTCCACCTTTGCTTAGTCTCTCGCTCATTCATCTCCCTCAAACGGCGAAATCGAAACCAACAAGCCTGGGCAGAATTTCAGAAATTTTATGTTCATCGTAGCCTCCCACGCAGACGTTCTTCCCCTCGTGGGAAGAGACAAGAGGGAAAAGACAGGTGATAATACCCCTGGGGTGGGGTATTCCATATACAAGCTATTTGTCTGTAGGACCCCGTAGGTATGTGATGTCCCCAAGAGCAAAGCCGTTTTGGTCTGAAAACGGGTTGGGCTTATGAAACATTTTGGTCTGAAATTGGGTGTGATTAGCTTTTCTCTGAGTTAAGAGAAGCCTTCACCTAAGTCACAGATATCATGCTTTTGATCTTTATCAATAACAGTTTGTAAAAACAGACCTTCTGCCATCTGCGTTTTTTTAATGTTATTACAAAAGACCACCATTTAGCATCGGCCAGTTAAGAAATATTCAGTCACTCGGGCTTACCTAGCGACTTGTAAGTAAAGAACGTCATTATCTCCCTCGTAAGTGCAAGCTGCATTAAACATAGTATACAACCCAGGAAGACCGCTGTACAGTAAGTAGCCATGTCCACCACAAGCCAGTCGACATGTCTCAGCGTGGCGCATGGACGTTGATGTACAGAACGCTTTAAGACCACTGGTGATAGCATGTACCTACAGACAAGATGTGTAACATTTGTATTTTTAAGACTTGCGGTGGGAGTGGTGCTTCAACCCTTATCAGTCCGAACTCTTCTTATTTACTTTCTTAATTACTTGTATTTTGGGGAAACTTAAGAAACACGTACATGAAAATAAATGAAATTGAATTAAAACCTAGCGATAAAACTTAAAAACTTAGCGATAAAACAGAACAACGTTTCGATGACAAACTGACAAACTGTCAGAAAATTCGCTTTAAGATTAAGATATTTCATAATTACATTATTACAATACCACGCGTCGACCAGTCATGCGTACCAAGCGCTTTTCTAGCACATTTCTGCCATCTATGTGTAGGCGTTGGCAGATTCATAGTTGGCAAGATAATCTTAAATTATAATTTTGTAAAATTTTAGAATAGTCCATACATTTTCATATTCTTAAGTGTTTTATCAATGTACTTGTAAATTCATGCAATTCAGCCTTAGAGGGCTGCCACATGATTTGAATTAAAGCTATCTATCTATCTATCTACATTGGGAGATGGTGTTAGCAGCATTTCTTACACTAAACAATCGATCTTATTCATGCACTTTCTGACAGCGGAGAAATGTCTGTACAGGTCTTTCGGGACAATTTTTCCATCCAAGCAACTCTGAGCACTATATAGCTCAGTCAGTTTTTGCAGTAATCAGCATTAACTTTTCCAGGTACACAGTGAGTGAGAATGAATGCACGACAAGAAACACCCCCGTTTAAAAGAAATTCGTTAAACATACAACGTTCATGTCCGAACTCTTAAGCGGGCTTACCTCTGGCAACATAGAAAAGTCTCCTGCAGCAGCTTTCTTTTGCATTTCTTCAAATGATCTCCACACACAGTCAAAAGTAAACTTTGTAGCATAAGCCATGGCCAAACCTGGTAATAGTTTGTACTGTTGGGTTTTATAGGCGATAATCTGTGCTTCAGGTTCACTGCAGTTAGATGAAAACACATAACAAAAGAGTGGCGACGATTGTCACCTTCACGTGCAATTATAGAATATATATTCATTTTTATTATTTTGTAATTTATACTCATGTGCAGTGATATCGGCAGGTTTGCTCTGGGTTGCAAGAACTTTTGCTATTAGCAAAGGACAATGTTCTACTAACAGCTTCTAAAACTTATAGGGCTTGAGACTAACGGTAGCGGAATAATCACAGATTAGTGTAAAATTCTGATTTGGCTAATAGATTTTGTGTTTTTGCAAGCCTCTGCGGCTAATAAAAAACGGTTATTCTGATACAAAGTATGATTAAATTCACATTGACATACACGTACTGCAGCTGAATCACAGTGAAAAACACAAAAGGCGATATTTCAACCTCTCCAATACAGGCAGTTTTAAGAGCAAGTTCATTGAGGCATGTTAGTAGTGAAGACAAGTGGTCGAGAGATGAAGACAGATTTGCACTGCATGATTGGTTGTAAAGAAAGGACTTATGACTGCTTCAGCTACTTGCCACCTTAACATACCTTGGTTTGAGCTGACCCTGTCTCCGCACTGCACTGTAGCGGATAGCAATAGTTATGGCTCGGGATAGCAATGACTGGCAATCATAAACAATCACTGCTCGCACAAAACTCATGGTGCCATACAAAAGTTTGGAATTTGCTGGTTTTGTGAACGTCCCATCAGGGGAAAGCTGTTGATACACAAATAGTTTAATGTCAGTGGCGGTTTTCAAGTATAGCATAATTTATTAGCTTTTGGTTATGCTTTGTCAGCACAATAGGCAAGTTCGGTCAGGCCATAATTGTATTTAAACAAGATAAAGTCAAGCTGAAGTACCCACAACGAGACCAAATGAATATGAAATGCAATGAAAGAACACCAAAACGGCGCAACTACATGTATTAATTAATTTGGCCACAAAACTTGCTAGATCAGGTCTGAGTGATTTGATATTGCAGGCTGTCATTAGAAGGCTGGTAGGCTTCTGATTGGCTGATAGTATTGCCACCTCTGATTATATGCTAATTAATATTTTATACTTTGAAATCGAGGTCAATAGTGAAAGAATATTAATAATATTACAACTTGCTACAAATAGCAAACCAATCAGATTGCTTGAAGCACTGAGTGTCTTTATACTAATTGCAATTACATACATCCTTTGACTTCAAGTTAATTTTCTAAGAAATTAGTATATTAAAACAACACAAAAATATAACAATGAAAAAGCAAAAAGCAGGAACTAATATATTCATCATCGTTACTCATATTCGGACCCCTGAGAGAGCTAATTGAAATTCCCCTTTTCAGCTTCGATACGAATGCCATACAATAAAGACCTGACTTAATGCTTTTACAAGTTAATCATAGAATTTACCAATCAATTTTACACTGATAAGCTTGTTTTTATATTACCTTTGCTAGCCCCATCAGCATTTGGTCAAGTGGAATTCGTACATGATCAAACAGTAGATATCCATTGTCACTTCCATTCATCATTGGAGAAAATTTAGCTCCAATATCTCCCACTGTTACACCTGGGAAAGAGCAAAAGGCATGACAAACAGCAGTGAATTACTTGATGTTCCTCCATTTGGTAATGAATACTAACTAAAGCAAAAGACCCTGATGAAATGTCAGACAAGAGCTAATGCTATTAAAGTGGTCTCAATCAAAATGGCAACTTGACGTTTACAGAGCCTTTCAAGTCAGCAATCAAGCAGATTTTCTAAACTTTTCAGTTGTGTAATAAATCTCTTATTGACTAAGATTGCTTGTGACCACATGTTGGGTTAGCCCTCAGTGTTCTTGTATAGTCCTGACAATGTGTGCCATCTGTATTGTGAAGACCTCCAGCTAATAATTCTGCTAGTAGTAATGGAAACAACCCTCACACTTAGTATAGTCCATTATTTTATTTTGACCTGTACTGTATATATAATGACCAGACAAGCTACAGTGTTATTTGCATGAGAATGTGTGCTGACTTGATAAAGAAATTGAGATTGCTTTTTCACCAAATTAAATTGAGTGATTCCTTTAACTTGATTGCAACAGCCTTTTGTCATGATTATCGTTATTAAATTTTGGTTTACTGTACTATCTATGCCTCCTCTAAAAAACATTGTGGGCAGCCTCAAGGCCACTTTTGAGGAGTGCACTGCAACATACCAGGTAGAGGTTGATGTGTCTGCCTATCACGCAGCTGAACTATAAACATCTGTATTCCATGATCCTTTTTATCAACTATTAGCCTTGCAGGCACAACAGCAAAATTTGACGACTTGCCCACTGAAAATATAATAATGTAAGCTAAGGATTAGAGATAAATAGTAACTTGTTGGTGTGGCTGAGTAGATATCTCAATATTGTAAAACATGTTTTAGTGTATTTTAAACTTGGAAAATTATACACTAATAAAGTGACTGGGTGATTTTTGTTTCTTTTCCTCTCAATATTTGCAGAGGACATAGAAAAAAGTTACTTCATATTTCAGTGTAGTTATTTTGAAACATACATATGTGAGAGGCATGGAAACAATCGACAGATGTGTTCCCACAACAGATCTTCTTCTCACTCAAAATGTTCACCTTTTTTTAAACTCATGATTCATTTAATTGCACCATATATAATTTTCTAATTCTTTTAGTTATACAGTTTATTCTGTCATTTATGCAGATAAATGGAACATAATCCTTGGTGAACTCTACACGAGGTTATGAAATGGAAATTGCAAAAACTATAATATTCAATATTGCTTTTTTTCCATCACCACACCTTAAGTAGCCACCTGAAAATGGGCAATTTCACTTCTGGTTTAGTCAGAAACTATAGGATGTTGGGACCTGGGACTAGTCAGACCATGACCTATCTTTCGTACATGTTCATATATATGAGTTTTGAACGAAAACTGGAATTATGTTATTTTTCTTAGTACTGATAATTCCTTTCGTTCACATCTTTAAAATTAACATACGTACAGTTTCCTGGCCACCATTTACATGCTGACAGTGATGGTGAATGTATAACAAACTCTTGCGTCGTCTTATCATATGTTGCAGTAGTCTCCAAGCCTCGCACAAAAGTCCCTTGAAGCATAATATTTTTGACAGAATTGGTAAATCTTAATGGAATTTGGTAAAATACACTTGTCTGTTTACAGTACATGTATATACTATTTTGAAAGTGTTTAAAAGGAAGACTCAATGGTTACTACAGGTCTCTCAAAGAATGTACCAGAACATATTCAGGAGTTTCATTGACACAGGAGGGCAACTGGTTTTCACGGGTGGGCAAAACTAATGGTTGACTAAAGTTCTCTGTAAGAAAAACTGTCTGCTAGATGGTGAAACCAGCTGGGCAAAGTTATCCTCACAGCTGATCAATTTACCTGGCACGTGGCACTTAATTTAACTCTGCATATTAATGGAGGAAGAAATAAAAGCCAAATTCTAAAGTATGGGGCTTGCTTAGCTTCTTTTGTTTGTCACACACATTCAGGTTACAATACTTAAACACTCAGGCACTTGCACTTACAAGACGTATATGTTACAGGTCAAAATTAAATTCAGGTAAAAATTAAATTCCTTCGACTCTTAACCTACTTATTCATTGATTATTAATAATTAGGGTTAGAAGACAAAGGAAATTGAGAATCAAACTAGGTTAAAATAATTATTACCTGAATTTAATTTTATTTTAACCTTATACATTTACTTAGTACATTACTTAAAATATAATACTTCTTACAATACACTTTATAAACTACTTACATTGCAATGATTGCTAACACCACTTGCAATATAAATGAATATTTATGCTACTTGCCACATTTACACCTTTGACATTAAGCATATTTGTACTACTGCAAATATATGGGTCTTAGAATCAAAAGGAATAAGTTAGGAAGTCCTTTGTCAAGGGCCATACCCTGACAGTCAACAAATTATAAGTCCCATGAGAGGGCCAGAACTGTTAGTACTTAATATGGAGGCTGTTGATAGTGATCTGCATAGACCTGTGTAATAAAGAACTTACCATGTCCTAGTTCAGTCTGTGCGTAAGTTCCAATAATCTGATGCGATTCTGCCAAAGGCAGCCATTTGGCTTTCTGTTCTTCTGTTCCCTGACCCTAAACAGGCAATCATATAAATCCAGTAGTCAACATAGGATAAAACAAATATAATAATACATGTATATAGTTATAGATAAAAACAAATGATTAAAACCTATTGACTGCACATCTGTAGTTGTTGAGTAACAAAAACAAGCTCTTAAATGGTTCTTCAAGTATAATTATTAATGTCGTTGTTCCTAGCAAGAGTAAGTTAACAGTGGCAACTGCAATTGAACCGGAGCTATTATTCCAATGCAAACAACTCGTGATGGCGTTAATGGGGGAACACTGCCTTGCGTTTGGTTAGTCCGTGCGACTTCCGGCGATAGCGTGACAAAACAACCTCACTTATCTCCCCAGCACTACGAGCTGAATGACAGACAGCACGTGCTGGATCGGACAAGAGTATCGGTT
>Ga0126337_10001104_pt1 | contig 15687 bp, 10 predicted proteins | sample DipCmetagenome_FD_92527 | JGI IMG/M metagenome (GOLD analysis project Ga0126337, IMG submission 92527) | Coral microbial communities from La Bocana,Puerto Morelos, Mexico - Diploria C A metagenome | ecosystem: Host-associated > Invertebrates > Cnidaria > Coral | place: La Bocana,Puerto Morelos... | reverse complement strand
TAACTGAGCGGTGCTGACTCCAGTGTATCGCATATCTTTACTGTAACATCCTGCACTATCACATCCCGGAATTTTAGGACCAACATGAGTTCTACTCTCACTATCGTGACTGATGACCGTCACGCCAACTCCGCCCTTGTCACTCATGTCACAGTACACACTGAAGGGAGTCACGCCTCCTTTGCCATCAGGGTCAATCACATAATTACCTGAAGAGCTTCCTCTGTGGTCCGATTTTAAACTACTACAGGATATGGCTGGAATTAACACTTCAAGAACTGATGTTGCCTCGATAGAACGTTGAGAATTTTTTGCTACACAGGTGTAAGCCCCAGCATCACTTGATGTAACGCTTCGAAGAAACAAAGTTCCGTTTGGATAAATCACGTGATTTTGAGGAAGATTTTGTCCTGATTTCTTCCAGTCTATATCTACTGAGCCCTCAGCCTTGCAATTTAACTTGGCGTTGTCGTAAACAGGCGTGACAACTTTTACTGCAGGAGTTAGGATAAATCTGAGTTTGTCAATCACCATCACTTGAGCGACAGCAGAATCCTGACCAAGGAGATTCTTGGCCGCGCATTCGTATGTCCCACCGTCTGCTTTCGCGATATCAACTATGTTCAAGCTACCAGCAACAACTGTAGTCTTCTCTTTTGGCAGTTGACTAAACGCTTTACGCCACGTGACTATTGGAGTCGGCTGACCAGTAGCTTCGCAGACCAGACTCAGATTCTGTCCTTCTTCAACGATAACAGATGAGGGGTTACGAGAAATCACGGCTCCAACTAAGTAATTCAACATAATAAAAACAAAGTAAAATAACAGTTTTTAATTAAGAAGTTGATCTATAACTAGCGAAACTGTTAGATATTTTAGAATATTTACGGACAATTTGTGCTCAGTTCCATCCTGTTATAAGATTCAGTTTCTGCCCAAAACACATTGCAGAAAATCATTCTGAACCAAGCTGACGATCGAGATATTCTGTGGCGGCTTACATAGACAACAGTAAGGACAATAAGGAAACTGATGAATAATAAAATGACCAAAAACAACCCTATTCACCTTGAACAGATAAAGTGGCTGATGACGTCACTTCTCCGAGGATATTTTTTGCTACACAAGTGTATCTTCCCTCATCTTGTGACGTCACATCAGTTATCATCAAGCCACCACGTGATGGTACAACTCGTTTGTCGGCGAGGAGATTGGAATTCTGTTTCAGCCAAGTGACTTTAGGCTCTGGGTTTCCTTCAGCTTCACACTGAAACGAGGCTGAACCGGATTCGTTTACCACCATAGACATCGGAGCTGCCACAATTGAAGGGGCTGAGATAGATTTGCCTGGATTGCCCGTAGGTCCCTGAGGTCCTTCAGGTCCTGGAGGGCCCTGAATTCCCTGGGCTCCTTGATTTCCTTTGGTTCCCTGGGGTCCCGGAGGTCCTGGCGGTCCGTGTTTACCTGGAGGGCCTATGAGACCAGGCCTGCCCCGTCTTCCCCTGACGCTTTTCGGGCAATAAACTGTACATGCATGGTTTCTCAGAGCAAGTTGCACTAGTTTTTCAACGTCATCACGATCGATGGTTTCGTTGCCGTTTGACTTCTTGTTTCCCGTTTCCACGTTGCGTTTGTTTCGAACGTGCAGCTCTGCAACAAGCACATCATTGGTTTCATTTAGTTCATGTTATTTCACTCAGTTGATTAAAGTTACTTTGTACCTCGGAGTTTTCCTTATACCTTAAGTCTACAGGGAGCAAAAGGACTCACAAGAAGACGACGCGAGCCACTTCGGCCAGGGCTTAAGAAAATTAGAGCTCGAGAGATTTCGAAGTGTCCCATTATTTGATAGCTCAGTTGGTAGAGCACTACACCGGTATCGCAGAGCTCATGGCCTCAAATCCCGTTCAGGCCTGATTTTTTTCAGGCTTTAATTTCACAGCTGCTTAAGTTGTGTGTATAACTTCGATGATCAATCATGACTTCTACAAATTCCGATTTCGAAAAGCCAGCTTGTTTACAGAAAATTTTGCACGGATGAGTACCATCAATCCGTCTACTTTCCGCATGTGTTACTCTCGAGGAACGCCAGTTCAAAAATCATATTAAATTATTTTCAACCTTTTTAGATGACAAATGTAAAATTTGCAAAGGAAAACAGACAAAAAAACAATAAATACAAAGCCAGTTGTTTTTTTTTTCTACAATCCGCTTAGTTTCAGAAAAAAATTCCGCGGACGAGTACCATCCATCTGTGTATTTTGCGCGGACAGGCACTACTTAAACAATAGAATGTTACTGTCCAGGAACTATCGGCAGATAGTTCCCCTACGGAAATTTGATGTTCTTAAAACTAATATTTGCCCGAGAAGTGAAGCTTTCGAAAATTTCCGCGGGACAACTATCAGATTGGTGGTTCCGAGACACAAATACTCATTGTCTTTAGTGTTTAACACTAAATTTTCTTTCCCGCGCTAGTTCTCAAAAATCATATCGAATTTTTTAAGATGAAAGTTGTTACAGCCAAATGTCAAATTTGAAAAAGAAAACAGTCAAAACCCACGTCACTTTATACAATTTTCGATGTGCACGCTTGTTTACCGAAAAATTTTCACGGACGAGTAGTAAAGCAGCTATTGTTCATCGGTCTATGTCTATCGGTCTGATAGATGCCCTTTGAAAATTTGAAAATTTGCTTCGCTTCTCGGGCAAATATATGCTTTAGAACATCAAACTTCCGCGTGGCAACTATCTGCCGAATTTTCCTCAACCGAAACAGTCGGTTTGAATAGTGTCTCTCCGCGGATGAACACTATCACGTAACATGAACAATTTAAACCAATTAGAATTGGATAAAATGTAGTGGTAAACTATAAGGGCTGATATTGTCTTTTCGTGGATGAACATTATCGCGTCACGTGATTAATTTAAACCAATTAGAATGGGAGAAAATTTAGTGGTGAAATATAATTAAAAAATAGAGTGTTTCTGTCGAGGAACTATCGGCTGATAGTTGCCTCAGAGAAATTTGATGTTCTTAAAACTAGCATATTCGTTTATCTAGTGCCGGTCCGGAAAACTACCCGGATGGATTGTACTCGTCAGTGAAAAAATTCCTGTAAACAAGCGAGCTTAAAGCAAATAAACAATTGACAACGTATTAGCGGGATTTTACATTTGGTTCTCACGGCTTTAAATAAAGTTGAAAATAATTCAACGCGGTCATTAAGCTGCGGCGGAGAAGAAAATTTAGTTGCGAACAATGAAGACAATAGATTGTTTATGTCTCGGAACTATCGTTCTAGGGTTGCCCCTTGGAAATTTGATGTTCTTAAAGCTACAATGGCATATTTGTCCTCAAAACGTCGCTTCTTGGGCAAATATCCGTTTTAAGAACAGCACATTTCCACGGGGTAACGATCATCGATATATCCTTATCATAGACAAGCTATTGTTGCCCCACAGGGTTTTGAGGCCAAAACCCGAGGAGGCATCATTGTACTCCACGCGTAAATAGAAGAAGTACTTACAGTATTAATATACAGTCGATATTACCGGATGAAATCTCGAGTTGGCTGAAATTAGACCGCAAATAGTATCGGGAGTTGATGACGTATCAAGCTTTTGAGACCGCTAAAAGTATCGGGAGTTGATGACGTATCAAGACTTTGCCGCTGGGTTGCTGTCTAGTGAGGATATTTTGCAGTTTCCTTCGAGCTTTATTGATTTCACAAGGTCTAGATGCCGAAACTTACGCAAATGATTTGATCAAAAACAAGAATAGTATGTATTGGTCTAGAAATTTCTCTTGTTAGGGTGTTGCGAGCAGCTAAGTGTGTGCTATGAAGGTGTTTACAGTGATGAAATAGTGTGTCCGTAGGCCGTTGCGGTAAAATCGTAAGGTGAAAGTTGTAACATACAGTCACGAAAGTAAACCCATCAAACGTTTGTCTTTCACTTTTGCGAACGCTTACTATACGATCGGTATAAGTTTTACAATAGATCGAGGAATTTGCAGGAAATGTGATATCTTTCGAGTAGGGACGGAGCAGAGCCAGAGTTATAGGCAAAGCTTATTTCCAGATTTTTATGTAAAGAAATTTTGACGTCTAATTTGTGCTTTCTTCATTTCAGTGCCATTTCACAAAGATGCAGAGTTTATTTGTCCCAGAACGTGTATATCTTAGCTACAAATTATAAGCACAACTCAGTCCCGCAAAACCGCGATTTGACAGACACAAACTACTTGACTAAATAAAAGACTGAAAAGACTCAATTAGTCCACCGGTCAAGATTTGCAAGACGACAAGCGGCCGCGATATGTTAGATAAACAAAATGAAGATTGTAACTGACACTTGACAAGAAGAAGAGAACCGTTCAAATGAGTTCTCGAGATAATCAAAACTCGAGCAAGGCGTCTGCATTGACCGAGGTGAGAGAATCTTTCGGCGTCCTTTTCGACTCGGCTCTGGAGCTGGTAATTCGTGCTTTAGCTCCAAATATATTGAAAACAGTTGGACTCAAATTGTAGTTTAAAACCTATAGCTATAACTAAAGTTACACCGAGATTATTCATAAAAGCAAAACAGGCAAAATGATTTCAAGCTGTTGTAGTGTAGTCACTGTCTTGTTTACGCGATTATCAATCTTTCAGAATTTTTATACAAGTTCGCTTTGTTTTTCTTTTCCTCGTCCCACCATGAAGAAGAGAAGGTCAAAAGCCTTGGGACAGTTTGTCAGTACAGCACGAGAGTAATTTAGAATACACAATCGAGCCACCATTGAGGGTCATTGTGTGTTTTCTTCGTAAAAGTCCCCCAAAAATATGATTTTCAATCAATTACAGAAGAGCCAAAATATCAAGCGAAAGCATTGAATGTAGTAACGGATACGATTTAAAAACTTGATTAACAGCGGGGGCAGCTGTAGTGGTAACTATTTCTAGTTTGATTAGTGTGCAGTGGCCCCGCGGGGGGGTACTCCCGGAAAAATTTGGTTTAGGTGTGCGGCGCGCTTCCCAAGATCGTGATATCTTACCCCGGGGTGGGGAGGGGGGTACTCCCTTATATGGGCTACTGGGTATCGATTTTAGCCATTTTGCCGCCATTTTGGTCATAAATACGGTATAGATTTCTGCACTCCAGGCTTCAATTCAGTTTTTTTTGAAGAAGCTAGTTCGTCATCTCGCCCTCCTTCTCCCATCCGCGCTTTGCCTTCCTCTACCCCGTTTAACGCCTGCTACGCAGGTCTGAAACAGGGTAATGATCCAAGAGTCAGGTCATAAATAGGGTATCAAATATGTGTTCAGGTCATAAAAATAGGGTAGGGAAAACCGCAGATTTTGGTCACAAACAGGGTAAGGGTTTTACTGCAATTCTGCTTATTCTGATACTCATAATAGAGAAAAAAAATTTTGGATCGCTTGAAACTTCTCCGTTCACCGGGGCAGTGGCTTGGTGCATGTTGGTGTGGTCGGCGAAATCGCAACGTTTCCTCCTTTCTCCAAAGTATTGAAATTTAAAAGCATATGGATAATCAAATTCCTGAAAAGACTAAAAGGAGGGCATTTACGGTTTCTTTGATTAAAAAACTCGAAATGTTTGAAAGAAACAGAAAAGCGCGTATACCCAGGGGTACATGCCAAATTCACAATTAATTCAGTCTGCATAAATTCTCTAACGCGTGAACTTTATACTAAGACCAGAAATAAGAAAAACATCTGTCACTGAGTTTTGCCATTGAAACAAAATTGAAACACAGCGATGTTCATCTGTCTTCGCAAACTATTTTCGACTTTAATGTAGGCGAAATGACTTTATTGGACTTATATCATGTTGGCAAATCCGCTCAGATCGTGTAGGTGAAACGATCGGTCGTGTAGGCAGGCCCGGGGGGGGGGATACTCCCAGAAAAATTTGGTAGGGGTGTGCGGCCCGCTTCCCAAAACCCTTACCCTATTTATGACCAAAAATTTGGTACCCTATTTATGACTTATTTATTTATTTATTTGTGAAGGGCTTTTGTTGCTGGCTTTATCCAGGCGTTAAACAGTGTAGAGGAAGGCAAAGCGCAGATGGGAGAAGGAAGGCGTGATGAAAAAGTAGCTTCTTTTAAAAAAAACCGAATTGAAGACTAGAGTGCAAAAATCGATACCCTATTTATGACCAAAATGGCGGCAAAATGGCTAAAATCGATACCCAATTTATGACCAAAACGGCTGACAAAACCATACCCTTTGGGGCCGCACATACCTATATAGCCCATATAAGGGAGTACCCCCCCCCCCCCGGGGGGCAGGCGTAAGCGAAACGTCTTGGATTTAGGCAAATCGACCCGTGCGAAACGGCTGACATTCCTAAGAGTGATTACCTCCTGCGATCGATAGAAATCTTTCCCAGTCATAACTTCAGTTCCATATATAGTACGCTAACAAACTAAGCCTTTGCTTTTCTTCTTCACGGAAATGCTTTGACGATGTTGATTTTCACAGTCGCTCAAAAAGGTCATTGAAAACGCTCCAGACAGTCCGTTTCCGCGGGACGCAGGGAAAACGTCATCGTAAATCCGCTTTTCTCTCGTTTCTCTCAGTCTTGATAGTCTTCTGCAGGCTCACATCAAAACTACTTTTAAAATACATCCACCACTTTTTATGATTTTCTCGCACTGAAATACTTGAAGAAACACTATAACATAATGAAAACAAGCCGTACAAGATAAGACCTCAGACAGCATGACATGGGGTCTCGTAATGTTGAGTTTAAAGTTACACGATTTATTGATTTAGTTTATATCTTTTGGTCGACGTATATTTCCAGCTTCTGCAATTTTTTTAACAACGTTATTTCTTACCCAGGAGTAAACTTTACATTTACCTTGCAGGCGTTAATGAAAAGACAACAAATGTCGATTCGGTACGAACCAGGTTTCAGGGTTCATTGTCTGTAACTTCCAAGTTCTTAAAAACAAACACATTTCCTCGGCTAACTATTTTCTAAATGATCTCACCTTTGTTAGACTCGCTGTGTGACGTTTTCATCAGAGATTCTTTGTCTTCGTTTGCTGTGCTTCGCAGCTCGAGTCTTTCTTCTCTTTCTTGATTTAAAACTTGAAGCATTTGTCGATGAACGCGAAGTTCGATCTCAACGTGAATCAACCCCGAGAGACAAATAACAGACAGAAATATCGAAGAAAACACCACCGTGCTCGAGACTGGACGAGTATTTGTTTTCTCCATAGCTCCGTTCTTCAAAGCTTCCAAAATTACCCAGTTTTAGTAAAAGCGAGACTTGCGCCTTGTAGAACAAAGCTAGACAAGAACACTATAGATGATATGGCACTGGGCTAACCCTTGTTTGACCTTCAGTTCCGGTTTCAGCTTACGGCATTGGACCAGTTTCAATTTTAATTTTTCTGATATTAAATGTTTCATTGCGTGGGTGAAGCTCACATCAAGTTGGCAGCTAAAAGTTTGTCCGAAGTCGCGTGATCCAAAGGAATTTTAGTAAGATGACTGGGCACTAAAAGATTGGGTTGATTATTGTGTAATCGGCCCTTGCGCCTTTCTTTGTCACGTGTCTTCACTTTTGGGCACTCTTTATAAGTATTAGGAGAGTTCAATTTTATTTGCCTTGCTTTCAATCTTCAAGGTAAGTTTTTATCCCTTTCTAGCTTGTTTTGAGATGCTGCACTTTGTTTGTTTGCACGTATTGAAAATTTGTGTTCGTATCGATATCCTTTGTAGTTTAGTATTTTAGTGTTTATGCTTGCTCTCTGTTTGTAATTATCGAAAATCTCGCTTCCTAATTTCCTATACGCTTAGAAAATGTGGATTGCAGTTTTATTGTTTATTAACAGCTTTCTTTGATTTCTCTTTTAGGTGATCAAAACGGCCAGCAGATCAGGACTTTTATTGCAGGTTGCTTCTCCAAGAATATTTCTTGCCATACATATGTCTTCATCTTGTTACGCCACATCAGTAATCATCAGACCTGTACGGAAAGACTGAAATTCTGATTCAACCACGTGACTTTAGGTTCTGGGATTCCTTCAGCTTCACACTGAAACGAGGCTGTACCGGATTCGTTTACCACTGTGGACATCGGAGGTGTCACAATTGAAGCGATTTGCCTGGATTGCCCTTAGCTCCCTTGGGGCCTTTGGGGCCAGGAGGTCCCTGAATACCCTAGGGTCCATGATTTCCTTTAATTCCCTGGGGTCCGGGTGGTCAGTATTTTCCTGGAGAGCCTCTGGGACTTGGCCTGCCCCGTCTTCGCCTGACGCTTTTGGGAAAATGAACTGTACATGCATGGTCACTCAGAGCAAGTTGCACTAGATTTTTTATGTCATCGCGATCGATGGTTTCGCTGCCGTTTGATTTCTTGTTTCCAATTTCTATGTGCCGTTTGTAACGAGTGTGCAGCTCTGCAACGAACACAACAGGGACATTTTATTGTAATTAATTTCACTTAGTTCGTGTCTCACTCAATCAATTATAAAATAACTTCGTACTTTAGAGTTTTCTTTACCAAAGAATGTCTGCTACAGTGAGCAGAAGGACTGAAAGAATTAAATAGAAGTACCACATCAAGCTTTTTTTTATAAATTTTTGCAGGAATGTATATAGCCGTATCCTACCGGCTCAGGCGGTTTTTTCACAGCAGGGGGAATGAGAAAAAGAACGCCTGATACAATTACTTCACGAGTCGTCTCGTAAAACAATAGCGGCCCTAAGCCCGCCTTTCTGATTGGTTACGTGATTAGATATCTAAATTCTTCTGCAGTTCTGGCGACCTGGAAGATAGCCTGCGAAAACAGACGTACTTCCGGCTGTCGCTTGTCTCCGCGAACTGTACTTGAAATTAGCAAATTTTCAGCTCGGAGGCCTTGATCTTCAGCGGTTATCACTTGACCTCTTCAATATCTCTCTACCTCTTCAATTAATTTCGAAAGTTTCAAAAATATGTGCAGTTGACCTGTTGTGATAATGGTTATTTCCTTCTCACTGTTCAGATTTTTGACTACTTCCAATAAAAGATTATGCTATTCTACCGCCGCGTTTTTCCAAAGAGTGTTTTGTTTCTTGACGGAACTAGAAACATTTCAACTTCGTCACTCGCCACACGAGTACATGCGAGTGACATACGGATACATATGAGTACATACGAGTAACATCCGAATACATACGAGTGACATTCAAGTAAAAACGAGTAACAGAGGAATAAAACGAGTAACGTGTAACACACGGGTACATAAAAACTAATACAGTAACAAACAGTAAGAGAGAACGATCCGTAAATACTCGTAGTATCCCCTCTTTTTAATTTTAATTCAGTTTTTCTGCCTTTTGTTAACGCTTGTATTGTTCCATCAGTATCATGGACGCTTAGGTTTGTTTTTGTGTGTGCCACGTGTGGGGACTGAGTGACAAATGAATTGTTGTTTTGGAAGTGAAAAAAAAAAACAGGAAGAGAATTTTTTTACATTTTACATTTTTATCTCCGTCTCGTGGTAAAAATCTCTAGATATAGAAATAAAACGCAAACTGCGGCGATAAACATGGCATCAAAACACTTATTGGAAAACAAAGTTCATTTACTTGACGTTTCGTATGTTTCAACATATTCATCTTCTGAAGTATCTGTTAGGAATAGAACTAACAACTAAACTGAAGCGTATCTTAAGGTCCCTATAAGTAATACCGTACGTTTAATTTCAAGTTTTTGCGTTGCGTGACATAACAATGGAAGCCCTATAAGGCTCTCGAGATCTAGAAGTTTAAAAGTTGATTTGTTAACTAAACAGTTCTTGCTCTAGAGAAGTATTAATTTCGATGTTTCGTAGCTCTAGAGCAATAAAATTTCCTTTTGATGGCAGAACTCAATGACCTTTACGGCCGCCGTGTTGGTGCCCATCTCGGGATGAGCACATCGACGTGGCTTCTCCATACAAAGCTCTATAAATTTGGGTGAAAAACTTTTTCTAATAAAGCCGCGGGAATGAATAACCTCGCAGATCTAATTTATATATCAATCGTCTTTCTTAGAGCAAGCCTGTACCTTTCCAGACAGGATCTAAAAATCAATAGAAGAAATAACGACACAATAGCCATGCCACCGAAAACAATAGAAGCTACGGGAGAAGAGAACGAATCAAAATACAGGTCTGGAAGAGGTACTCTTTGCTTCATTTATTGAATGGTTACGATTAATTGTAGCTCTTTTCTATCGTTATTTTATGGTCTCAAATATTGGAACTATATTATTTAACTTCATTACGTGTAAAAAAAAAACCGAATAAATGCTGGTTCATGAATTAGTCACTTCTGAGATTACGTCTTATCTTTGTCAGTAACTAAATTAATTAATAACTAAGGAATAAATGAACTTCAGGCAATCCAATGAGTTTTTGTAGTCATACTTGGAGAATTCTTAGTAAATGGTTTGAACCCAGGAGTATCAGTAGTTCAGAATTCTGTTGGCTTCGTAAAGCAACTGCAATGTCAAGTCATTTAACTTCACGCTTGACCATAGCACTTGAGTTTTCCTAATGTATAATATCCTTCTTCGCTTGAACTATTCAAATCTCCCAGTCTGATTTGAGTCACAGGCAGAGCAGACTTGTCTGTCAACAGACCGCTGTCCTCAGTCCAACCACTACTAGGACAATTACATTTCCTACCCGCCCTAGCACATGAATTTGTTACTCCGCATGCGCACATCTTGTCATGGCCTGTAGCTCCTCCCCAGTAGTTCATCCGTGTTCCATCACGTGACACCCACCAAGCATAACTTAACTCAAGGAATCCTACGCTAGAACTGCACTCAAACTTGATAAACTGTTCACAGTTCTGTGAGACTCGAGTGAGTGCTGCTAACTGAGCGGTGCTGACTCCAGCGTATCGCACATCTTTACGGTAACATCCTCGACCACTGCATCCATTAGGACCAACATGGGTTCTGCTTTCGCTGTCGTGACTGATAACTGTCACGCCAACTCCGACCTTGTCACCCATGTCACAGTAGACACTGAAGGGAGTCACGCCGCCTTCGCCATCAGGGTCAATCATGTACTTACCAGAAGAAGTCTCACTCCTGCTAGATTTTAGACTGCTACAAGACGTGGGCAATAGAACTTCAAGAACAGATGTTACCTCGATAGAACGTCGAAAGTTTTTTGCTACACAGGTGTAAGCCCCAGCATCACTTGAAGAAACGCTCCGAAGAAGCAAAGTTCCGTTTGGTAAGATAAAATGATTTTGGGGGAGATTTTGACCCACTCTTTTCCAGAGGATGTCTATTGAACCTTGGGCTTTGCAATGTAATGTTAGTTGTCGGAAGGCTAATGCAGAAATTTTTGTAGGAGGGTTTATGGTAAATTTGAGTTTGTCAATCACTGTCACTAGTGCGACTGCGGAGTCCTTTGCAAGGATATTCTTTGTCATGCAAGCATAAGCCCCACCATCTGCTTTTGTAATATTAAATATGGTCAGATCTCCATCAACAACTGTAGTTTTCTCTTTTGGCAATTGACTAAAAGCTTTACTCCACGTGACCGTTGGAGTCGGCTGACCAGTAGCTTGGCAGACCAGGCTCACGTTCTGTCCTTCTTCAGCGATGGCAGACGAGGGCTTCCGAGAAATCAGGGCACCAACTAGATAATTAAGCAAAAAAGAAACCCAGAATTTCCATGCATTAAAGTAGACTAAAAGAGAAAATTATAACAATTTAACGGAGTAATACGCAGAGTGAAGGCGAAACAGTGAAATGAAATAATAATATGCTTGGTGAATGTAAAGTTTATCACCTTGAACAGATAATGTGGCCAGTGACTTTACTGCTCCAAGGATATTTCTTGCTACACAAGTGTACATTCCGTCATCCTGTGATGTCACATCAGTTATAATCAGCCCACCACGTGACGACACAACTCGTTTATCCGCGGGAAGACCCGAATTCTGTTTCAGCCACGTGACTTTAGGCTCTGGGTTTCCTTCAGCTTCACACTGAAACGAGGCTGTACCGGATTCGTTTACCACCAATGACATCGGAGATGTCACAAACGAAGGGGCTGAGATAGATTTGCCTGGATCGCCCTTAGGTCCCTGGGGGCCTTGAGCTCCTGGAGGTCCCTGAATTCCCTGGGGTCCTTGATTTCCTTTAATTCCCTTGCGTCCCGGGGACCCGGGTGGTCCGTGTTTACCTGCAAAGCCTCTAGGACCAGGCCTTCCTCGTCTTCCCCTGATTTTTTTGGAGCACTGAACTATGCAAGTCTGGCTTCTCATAGCGAGTCGCACTTCTCTTCTGATGACGTCAAGATCGATGGTGTTGCTGCTGTTTGTTTCCTCATTGCGTTTGTAAATTGCGTGCAACTCTGCAACAAACACAGCACGAACATTTTACTTAGTTAGTTTCACGTTTCAGTCAGTCGAAAAAAGCCACTTAGTGTTTCGGAGTTTTAGTTATCTTAAGTCTACAGGGAGCAGAAGGACCAAAGCTCTGGCCAAACGGACTCGCAGGTCGACGCAAGTTGAAAACTTTGGTCTACTTGCGACTCTGTTTTCCAGGCCTTGAGCGCACTTGTGGCGAGTTACGATGACTCATTTAGTGCGCTCACTTTGATCCCATGGGTTGACCAAATCCCCGAGATTAAATGAATATTTTGACGGACTGAATTAAATGAATATAAACAGGTTAAGTTAAATGAATATATAGAGCGATTAAATTCAATAAATTTAGACATGTTAAATTAAATGGATTTAAAAAATATTCCATACATATAAAAATTAAATTGCAAACATAAAAAAATTACATACATATAAATATTGAATTGAATATATATCAATTTACTGAATATTGCTACAATCGGCTTGCCATAGTATGACCACCCAAACTCTGCGCAAGTTTAGACTTGCCGCTACTTGCGAATACTTTCGAGCCCCTTTGGCCAGGGCTAGAAAAAGAGAGAACTGCATCACCGAACCCTTCGTAAACTTTGATATATGTATGTACCTGCATGTATGCAAGACGCTGATGATTAATCGAGAATCTCACCTCTATCAAGCACTGCAATTTAATTTGAGCTACGTCAAACACAAAATTAAGCTTTTAAAACTGACAGGGAATCTAAAGGTGATTACCTCGGACAATCGATAGAAATCTTTCCCAGGTATTCATAAATTAAATTCCATCTATAGTAAATTAACAAACTAGACCTTTGCTTTTCTTCACAGAAATGCTTTAATGATGCTGATTTTGACAGTCGCTCAAAAAGGTAATTAAAATGCCCGGCAGTCTGATCCTTAGCCCGCGAACAGGCTCCCTTTTAGAGCGAGCTAGTGGAGTGTAGTCAAGGGTGAGCGTGACGAGCCGAGAGCGGTCTGGTGACGAGGGAGTGCACGTCCCACTCGCTTCCTCCCACTCGCTCACAGAATCACGCTTTCGATCGCCAAATTTTTTTTCCGCCCTCGCTGGGAGACTGTTCGCAGGCTATCCGATCCTGGGATGCACCCAGGAACAATTTAATACTGCTACCGCTTCTGATTGGTTGGAAGCGCATCAATTTATCCCAAATTGTATCGGTAGCTGCCGGTGAATAATTAAATTTTAATTGTATTGATCTCATTTGAGAAATGAAGTCGGATAAAACTTCCAGGTTTCCCGCCTCATACTAACAAAAAGCTTCTTATGAAGAAGCAGCGTAAACAAAAACACCAGAAAGACGTGCACTTCATTTCCTGTAGATCATTTATCAAAAACTCGCTTATGCGTTCAGAGTTTTGACATCTTTCATGTCAATAAAATGTTGCAAACTTGGGACATACTCGTCGTTGTGGCTCGCTTGCGAAAGAAAGAAATTATTTCAAGGAGAACTTTGGCGCAAAAAGCTTAAGTATTCAATCAAAGCGTGGCTTCATTTTAGCAACCCTCTATAACGAAAAGATGTCAGCTTATATTTACGGTTGCCGTATTATTCAAAACTTATTTTTCTCGAAACAATAAGGGATTAAATGTACTTGTGAACAGATCGGACTTTTCTTAATTTCCGCTCGTGGCTGCGGCAGCCGCTCTTGGAAATTACTAAAAAAGTGCGATCTGTTCACACGTACAATTAATCCCTTATTGTTTATCGAACAGATCGATTTCCTATACAAGTCCGCTTCGCTCTTGACAGTCTTCTATCTTCTGGCTTGCTTTCACATATCGAGCAAAGATTTCTTGAAATACATTCACTGTTTTAATGATTTCCTGGCATTAAAATACTTGCAGAAGCACTAGCTCTAACGGAATGAACACAAGCCTTCTACGATAATCCGTTATTTCTTACAAACTTGAATTTAATTACCGTGCATGCGTTCTGAAAGGACATTAGATGTCGATTGGGTAGGAATCATGTTTCAGCTTCTGTAGCTTCTTCATGGCAAACTGTTTTTTCAATGACCTTGGTACTAACCTTTGTTATACTCGCTGTGTGACATTTTCCTCACAGATTCTTTGTCTTCGGGTGCTGTGTTTCGTAGCTCGAGTTTTTCTTCTCTTAACTGATTCAAGACTTGAAGCATTTGTCGATGAACGTGAAGTTCCATCTCGACGTGAATCAATCCCGAAAGGCAAATAACAGACAAGAATATCGATGAAAACACCACCGTGCTCGAGACAGGACGAGTCTTTGTTTTCTCCATAATTCAGTTCTCCGAGGCTTCTGGAATTGCCCGCGGGCGATTTGATTTATAGAAAGTGAGACTTGCACCTTGAATATAAAAGCTAGACAAAAACACGGTGTATGCCCGGATGCATGTTATGGTACTGAGGTTAACCCTTGTTTGACCTTCAGTTCCGGTTTCAGCTAACGGCGTTGGATCAATTTCAATTGTAATTTTTCTGGCAATGATTTATTACGACCTATGGCATCTGTTGTCGTGAGAATTTACAATGCAGCAATGTAGACATTTCCTAGTGAACCGAATTTGGCTAGCATTTTTATTTGTATTATTTTATTATTATTTTTACACGTATTTGTCACATTTATATTATAAATTATCTAGTGAACGTGCGGTTGAGGATCATTCTCCGATAGAGGGCCAGACTGCTAACATGAATTCGCGAACGGGACTTTGAGCGCGATACTGTAAGATTCTGTAAGGTCTCTCAAGAGTATCTTGGCCGAGACGAAACGCCGTGTCAGACTTGCCACAAACTTTTTTTCACAAGTATTTGTGACATTTATTGTACAGATTTTTTTAATTTGTCAACGACCGCTTCTGCACAAATGTAACTTTTGTACTTTTGGAAAACGTTATTTAGCTCCGTGTAATTGAGTGGGTCCAAAACTAATGGATCTACGGCGGGGACTGAAATTTAAATCGTTGTCAGTACGTTATATTACGTCATATTCGCGTTCTCGGTATTGGAGTGGAACTACCTTGCAACTGAGGCTACTTCGGGGAGTATTTTAAAATGCAAATGAAATTAATCTGTTTTAAATGATATTTCTTCTCATGAGTATCCATTTCAAGCTAGTTCCAACGCAAAACCACGAATATGCCTTTTTTAATTTTGTTAGCACACGATATAGACAATTAGGTTTCCCACATTAGTCTAAAATAACTTTTGTACGCAAACGTGATAGTGCTCACGAATATCTTTTTGCCCCTATTGCGGACCTATGTTTTTTTTTATTTGGAAAGTTTG
>Ga0126337_10001103_pt1 | contig 15691 bp, 6 predicted proteins | sample DipCmetagenome_FD_92527 | JGI IMG/M metagenome (GOLD analysis project Ga0126337, IMG submission 92527) | Coral microbial communities from La Bocana,Puerto Morelos, Mexico - Diploria C A metagenome | ecosystem: Host-associated > Invertebrates > Cnidaria > Coral | place: La Bocana,Puerto Morelos... | reverse complement strand
CCTTTTTTTTTTTTTAAGTTTTTGTCCACGTTTGGAATTCCAATCTCCCCTTCTCCTTGTTTTTTTTTTTTTTTTTTTCAAATCTAACAATTTTATGGTGGGGTGAAGTATTATTTGGCGCATGATCCACTTACAATTCAGGAGCCAGCCAGTTACCATGTCATAAGGCTGGATATTTGGGGGACGCAGCTATGTGACTGGTCAATCCGACCTATAACTTACATAACTGCTTACGATGGACCAGTTACCCTCCGGTAGACCGTGCATGCAATGTATTTAACACTCTACTCAAAGCTATGCCAAAGATTGTGGACTTTCTTCTTACGAATTTTAATTTCATTACAGGGCTGCTTTTCATTAGAAGTAAAATCTGCCATTGATCCGAATCACTTCGTTAAAGGTTAGTTTTAAAATAGTATAATATGCGTTTTTATTTTTGTCCATATAGATATATTATCAAGCTGTTGCGGGCGGTTGTGGTGGTGTATTTTCCTAAATGATCCTTGGCATTTAATATAGAAATTTAAATATGCAAATATGATCCAATCAGAGGACCTCGTTGTGGACACAACTAAAACTCTAATCTCCATTTTGGCAATTATATCATCGATAGAATTGGTTAACTATATGATGATCTCTTTTCCCAGGCATAACAGCATACTGGACCTACCAAGGATCCCTTACAACTCCCCCTCTGAGTGAAAATGTAACATGGATAATATCTCAGAATGTTATTGATATATCCGAAAAGCAGGTTGGTAAAATATCTAAGGCTCCCATGACAGGTAAATAACAAGTAACTTACCAGAATTCATCATTTATGCCGGAAAGAAGCCTCGAATAAACTGGTGCTCCTTTTTAGGTAAGCTGTGAGAGCCCAATGCTATTCCTATAAGCAAACCGATAGGGCTAATTTATAAAATGGGGGACGGAATTTCGCTAAGGGCCGGTGTTTCTTTATTTGTTTCAGTTCGATTGTCTGTTTGCTTTTCGAGAAAGTCGAGGGAAATCTATCATCATCCTAGTAATACAGTATAGTTTCAGTTTAAACGAGGGGTGCAAAAGCTTGGTTAATTTTTCATAATTCGACCAGTAGCTGTAATCGCTTTCAAATAATAACGGTGAATAGTTGTGTCGTTTTTTTTTTTTTTAGCCGTAAAACATTGTAAACTACTAAATTATACGACAATTCTACCTCTGCCTACACCTTGGTGATATTAAGCTGAACTTAAATGACCTCTTATTTCCATTTTTTTTTTACTTAACAGATGAATGCGTTCCGCGGCGTACGTAATAGCATTGGGGAACCAATGGCGAACCATTGTAGACCACCTTGTCCACTGAACGGGAGGTCCATACGATCCTGTATCATTCAAAATACCGGCGATGCAGAAAACTGCCAAGATGGCAACAACTATCTCATTGAGAACGGTGATGATGACAAAGAAAACGAGCTGCCGGACGAGAATGCGAATTACCATGGCAACGATGCTGATCCTGATGTCACAGAGAAAAGTCAGTACTTTGAGGAAATTCATGAGTTGGAAACGATGACTAACCATACCGAGTAATGCAAACAATTTCGGTCCATCTCTAAAAACAGAAGGCTTGAAATAAAACAATTCCAAGTTACGTCCTAAAAACTACAGTCTAAATATTTCTTCAATTTGGTCACTTAGCCATCGAGTTCAGCTGGTGTAGTGATGCAAATAAAATCGTCCTGATCCTATTTAGCCTGGGCGACGTTCTCTTCGTGACTCTGTGTAGTTACCCCCACCCCCTCGTCCTCCTTGTGAATCTTCAAAAGTGTTTAAGCAATAGTAATTACTTTAATTCATATCTGTTTAAAGCATCCGAAACTGTTTACTTTCGCCGTGGAAGTTTCTTATCAGTCATGACGTCACATGACGCCGATATGACCTTACACATGAAAAATTGTCACCCATCTTGAATTTCCGAAGTTTTTAAATAAGTAGATAAAAAAATGGTTAAAAAACACTTAAGTACAAAAACAAATGTCATGAGATCGTTATGTTCTGTGATCCGAATTCGCACGAAGACAGAAATATAAACTCAAGAAAAAACAAATTTTGGTAAATCAGCGTTTGAAAACACGTTTCACAGGAATAGGAAGTCACGGGACCTAATAACTGACACACCGAAACACTGCCTGGTTAATTTTTTTTGGAAAAGTCGCAAGGTTTCACCACTATAATTTAAATGCCGTCTTTGAATGAAAAGAGACCAACGCTCACCTCGGGCTAAATAGGGTAATGCATCTCTGTACAACCATGCTATTAGGATAGGATTTTTCAGATTAACACATAAGGAAACAATGAAGAATATATTATTGTTAATTTTACTTGTGCAAACGTTGATTGATGGTTATTATTAACTTATATGAGATTCGTGTATTACAAAAAACTTTCAAAAGAAATCCAAATCTATGTTCGCCTGTATTACGACTTATAAACATTTAAAGTAGAAACCAATATGTAAAATTTAATATCTCGTCCATTTATAATGTCGATACAATGTATTAGTCAATACTTCCTGTAAAGTGCTAAGGCTGGTTTTCACTTGCGCATAAGCACAAGTATAAGCAAACTTAAGAAGCAAGTGAGAACACCAGAACATAAGCATAAGAGCATACGCAGGCGCAATATTAACAAAATACCTCGATACCAGCTTTCCACAACTACAATCAAGATGGCGGATGAAAATGACCACTTTACGCTTATGCTTATGCTTATGCTTATTTCACTCGCGTTCGCACTACGACATAAGCAGAACATAAGTATAACATAAGCACAAGAAGAACGAACCATGTTCGTTCTTCTTGTGCTTATGCTTATGTCGTGGGTGTTCTCATTTGCTTATGCGAGTGTTTGTGCCTATGCTTACGCTTGTGCTTATCCGCTAGTGAAAACCAGCCTTTTTTTTAATTTCTTCACGCTAGCAGACTCTGCAATCTAATTCGCTTAATAGATAATTGTTAGAGAGCCTTTCAACGACAGGAAACTTCTACCGAATCAACGGCTTTGTTTTTCCCTGCCGTTAATCATGTTGGCGAAACATAAGTTGACTTCAAGGGGTTCAAAATATTATCTCTGGGGGCTTTTATTGGTAAATTTTTAATCCATTTTTGTTGGCTTCTTTTCTTCCAAGGTCGTGTTTGTCGTAATTATGATTGACGGCAGCCAAAAACGAAATTGTTAACTTCAGAGTTCGCGTGTTATTGAAGGGCGCGGTAAAAGAAAAGAGCTATTAGATATGTTGTATTGAAAAAGCAGTTTTTCTTGACAGGGTTAAGTGTAATATATACAGCAATATATACAGCAGCGCCCTGTATTGAATAAAGACATATAAAAGATATTAAAAGAATACAAAATGAATATTTGCACGACATCATTTAAAGCCATCTCAAAAAAAAGGATGAGCGCACCCAGAAAGACGCTTTCTGAAAAAATGATGGTATACAGCCATCTTGGGAGATTAGCTTAAATATGTAAAATACAAAATCATAATCATAATCACGTTATAAATTGGGCTAAGTTATTATTTTCCGTCTTAAGACGCTAAACGCAGTCTAGCCAGTAAAGCGCATGCGCTGAGTATGCCTTAAGTTTCGAAGTTAGAAAGCGGCATTCAATCATGAATTTGGTTATATCAACTAAGTTGAAAATGTAAATTGGCCACCGTAACGAGTTATAAAGCTGACGTTTCGAGCGTTAGCCCTTCGTCAGAGCGAATTCGCTCTGATGCGAATTCGCCCCTTCTGACGAAGGGCTAACGTTACATTACCCCCACCGACGCAGCACCACAGTTTCTTTAGAAATTTTCACCCTTTATTCAACCATGAAGTTCTCTTATCATGGTAGGCAGAAAGATACCCCATAATTCAAGGAAAAATAAGTCTTCTCATACGCTCAAGCGGCATACTAGAGCACATACTGTTCGTGGTAGACCCACAATAAAAGATGTCGAGCGTTTTCGGAACGGGTCGGTCCATTGATGAGGAACTTTACGAGAGATCAACTTACGAGGCAATAGTTTCGAGTGAACCTTCTATCGAGAACTATGCCATATCAAATAAACTATCCATTGAATTATTTAATGTGAGCTTAAACCCTATCTATGACCATCGTCGAGTATCTAGACGTGATCGTGAACCAAGTAGAATACCTATACGAACTATGGAAAGTCTGAAGAACAAGAGCAGAAAGGTTAAAATGTTTGTTTAAAAACATATTCGTTCAACTATACCCAAATCATCTAAATTGTATTATGTGAAAGCTAGAAAACTAGAAAATAAAGCTTACACCTCACATATATATCCATGTCACCACTTGAGTTTTTTTAAAACCATTGCGCCAAATAAGTTGTAAAAATTTACTAAGACTAGCATCGTCAGTGATCAACGCATGGTAGAAATGACTCCGCTTTCTTTCTTTTCTGTGACGACATTTGTGAGCAGCGATTCATTAATAATAACAAAGAGAAACACGAGGTGGCGGGGAGTTGGGAAAACAAACGACATGATTTGGGCTTAAATTTGTCAAAGGGTAAATTAAACATCACTCTTCGTCAGATTACATACCCTCGTCGAAAACACTCCTAAGCAAAGAAGGCCGAGTTGACGCAGTTACGCGTCTAGTTTATAATTACGATTCCGATTTTGAAGTATATAATCTGATAACACACCGGCCCTATCCCCCACCTGGGGGCAAGGAACTAAGAAGAAGAAGAACCTGATAACACAAGCCCCTATTTAGAGTGTCTACCTCGGAGTTTTACTTAACAATTAGGTTATGACCTCGAGATTTCTATCTATTAGCCCGAGTCATCTAAAACGCATAGAAATCGAACGCGAATAATCTAATCTAGTATAAATGCACTAATCGTTCAAAACCAAGAGACTAGATAATCTCTTGTTCAAAACTTGAAATGAAATTCCTCTTCTCAAACACTGCGCAGACCGAATTGGAATTTCTCGTTTAGTACGCGCGCTCATCAGTTTTTCTTCCAACATTTACTAGTGTTGTTTTTTCTTTAGGGCACAAAAATGCAAACGTCCTTCTTGTAGTCTTCTTAGGAATTAATTTATCCATTTGTACCTAAATGTTCTTCCGTAACTTTGAAAAAAACTAGAAAACGCCGCCATTTCTCGGAAGACTTCCAGCCACTGCACACTAATGGTTATTGGTGCAAATGAATATGATCATATATTTGAACTGCGGAGAAAGATATGAAGACATGATTGATCATCGCAGTTATACACACAGCTTAAGCAGTTGTGAAATTAAGGCCTGAAAAAAACAAACATCAGGCCTGAACAGGATTTGCACCCATGACCTCTGCGATACCGGTGCAGCGCTCTACCAACAGAGCTATCTCAATGGTGATTGGTATTGTAAAGAGTAGGGCACGTAGTTCCCGGTGTTGTGGTCTGGTCTTTGTCCATATATCACTTGCTTACACACGTACACATTCTAACGAGAACTGTATGTACTCCTAAGTGTCACGTGTATAAATAAAAAATTTGATTGATTGATTGATTGATTGGTATAAACTATTACGAATACCGTCCTCTGATTGGCTACGCTACTCACTATTTATTCTGTTGTAGATAGTGAAAAGGCCTAGCAGTGTGTGCCTGACGGCTAACGAACTGGCGGCCGCTTCTTTGCGTTTGTGTCTGTGAAGAAGATTTACTTAAAGTTTTGAACGACTAAAACAGTTAGATTATTCGCTCTCGATTTCTATTCGTGATAAGTACTTCTATGCGTGATAACTATCAAGCAATAGAAATCTCATACTCGTAATGCAATTTTTAAATAGGGTACGAGAAGCTCAGCATATCAGATTGCAGCATCGCATACTGCAACAATTCAATTAGCATACTGGAACAATTCTATTACGGCGGAGTACACCCGAAGGCCGTATTCTGGCTGGGCACTATGGTTTTACCGCAAATACAATCAACTCTATCATTAGCGGACACCCTCGGAATCGTAAAAAGTGCCCGTTAGTAGAGCTGTCCGCTTACGAGAATATTATTCCCGCCTTAAAAAGGGGGAAAACAGTAAAAAATGGGAATTGAAAACAGTGTTCGTAAGTAGAGCTGTCCGCTCACGAGAATCTCCGTTAGAGAAGAGTTGACTGCATCTCGTTCACGTTTCAAGCTATCAAAAATCTCTATGCTCATATCACATATCTACGTTTCTGTCTTTTTTAATATTTTGGTGATTTTTTGGATATATTTGGGGATAAATAGTTTTCCAAAAGGATAAGTGAAATTTATGGAAATAGGAAATTTTGAGATTTGATGTTGTTTAAAATTAGAATTTGAAGTTAAAAATTGGTAGGCGTACACCAAACAGCTGCCCACCAACCTGGGTTCCTTTTCGGGGGCGTTCAACTGGCTGGTGGTATTCCAAAACTTCTTTTCTTTTCACCCTTCCCTAAACTTCGTAAAATTTCACTTAAATTCAAATGTACCCCGGCCTTAATTGTTAACAGAAACTGAAGGCAGGGGTTATTTTCTGGAAGTTTATTGAACATTGCGTTCTCTGACACCATAAGATTTAACCAAATGAATTGATTCTCTACTAAATACACCACTGACAAATATTTTTTTTTTTACATTTGGTTATCTGTAATGAACGATCATATATTAACAATTGCTGTTAAATTTAATTTTGCATGTCCACGCGTTAAATTTGCGAATAAATAGTTTTAAAAATCTCAATAAATTAAAATATCGAAAAAGTTCAAACGACAATGCCCAGCTGTATTACATTTCTAAAAATTTCAATTTTAAAATTTTCTTTCTTCTCAGTTTGTTTTGCTTGGCAGCAAAAAAAGATACTTATCAAAAAATGTATCTCGAGAATTAAAGAAAATAATTTAGAATAAAAATACAAAGTTATTACGTTTAACGTAAAGTCCAATCCAATTATTAGTAATTCCTCAGCTCTCGTATCAATGAAGCAATTTGCGTTGCCATAGAATCAGTTTTCTTGACTAATACCTCTGCATCCGAGTGAACAGGATGCAGACCGGAAAAATTTTTCACGTCCGAAATGATGTCACGATACTGCTTAAACACCTCTCTTACCATAGCAACCAAAGAATGCCCGTTTTGTTTGGACTTTTCATTTAGCATGGAGCACGTTTTCTCACAGGACTCGGTCACTTTTTCCAACGAATCTAAAGAGGTTTCCACGGCTGATACAACCTGAGGGCTACCACGTCTAACGCTTGATGAAATAACTTTGATATCGCATGCCAAGAACCTGGCGTTATTTTGAAAAATCAGAGGCCAGTTCTTCACTTCGTTAGAAAATTGTGTTTTCGCTGCATTTCTGTTCAAGCAAATCTCGAGCCTATTTTCCAAAACCGTCACCTTCGAGAGACCTTCCTCGCAAACGTTTAAACATTTCGCTTTGAGAGATTGGCATTCCTGTGAGGAGTTTGACGAGCCCGTGGCTCTAACGTCCTTCAAGTTACAACACTCATCGAAAGGAAAGCTGGAACGTTTTGTCCGACTGCCAGGAACTACAGCCTCTCGGTGAGAGGACCAATCTACACTTGAAGATCGCTGGTTTGTTTCGGGATGAAAGGAAGTTAGAGTTTGTGATCTAGATAAAGTGCTGCCACCGTATGTTGTTTCTCGCCTTTCAGAAACGTTGCTACTGGAATCTCCTTGTTTATAATCCAACGATGCTAAAGAGCGCTTGAACTTCAATTCCCTAGCAGAACATGGGAGACCGAAAGTGGCTGATTGAAGGCTGTTATTTTGAGTATCATCCTGGAATGTTTCTGTCAGTGGTTCACGAAAGTGAAAATCCTCAGCATGGAACTCGGGGATTAATTTAGGTGGTGACGACTCTGGCAAAGGTGGTGGTGGACTGTCTGGGACAGGTGGTGAGTTCAATGAATTGTTACACGTATCCTCTTGAGGATCAATTATGGGAAGCTGTGAAACAGAGCTCTCTATTAATGGCTGTGGAAGTACATCTCCAGATGCATTTAAACCTAAGTCAACCTCTGAATCCCGAAGAGATGGATGTGAAGCACGGTGCCTCATCAATGGAGGTCGTTGTGGACTAAAAGACGCTTCGTTACCAGGAAAATGGGGCTTATTTGTCGCGAAGAGTGTAGATGCTGTGGGTGCAGAGGAGTTAACTTTTGAAGTTTGCTCTGACAGTAAGTTGGGCGTATGAGATGTAGATTTGTGGGACCTCAAAACAGAGGACTGGGCCGAGTGAACACTTTGAGACCTCGAAGATGCGTATGGCGCAGGAGCGTATGGCAATCCGAAGGCAAATGACACACTTCTCCTTTGTTTATTGCCTGGCTCTTGATCTGATATCACGCCCGAATCCTCGACGCTACTAGATTTAAAACTGTCGTACATTCCGTCATCTGTCGCTGCACGAAAAATACGAGGCTTCGGAGGAATCGGAGGTTTTTCTTTCAAAGGAAAGCTGGAACGGTTTTGAACAAGTACATTTTCTTGTCTAGAGTTGAATAATGAATTTAGCTCGTCTGTCTTCTTCGAATTTTTTCTCTTGCCTCCGATATCGTCATTAATTATGTCCAAGCTAGAATAAACAGTATCTTTGTTAGGATGCTCGTCTGATATACACTTCCCTTTGTGAAATTGCTTCCATGTGGCAGGTAAATCATCCAATGTAACTGAACAATCCGTCAATGGATTTGGTAAAGAAGACCGTGAGTTAGGTGAGTGTGTCGTGGGAACATTCGTTGTTGAACTCTGCTTAACTGGAGCTTGATTTGCACTGCGAGACTTTCCACTTGAATCGAAAATGGTATTTTCAAAACTTGGCATACCAACTGATTTATGGACATTGTCTCCCTCCATGGATATAGACAATGCATCGGTCTTGACATTTTGAGCTTGGATTTTCCTATCTTCAGTAAAATTCGAATCGAAGTTTCGTGCTGAAATCAAAACATTGTTCCTTGCAATTTTGTGGTCATCAGTTAGCGATAGAAATCTCATGTCACTGAAATCGGTTAATAAATGGTCAAATTCATTGTCATTGATTTCTAATGGTGGTGGAGACGCAATCCTGATTCCTGAAACGATTGACAAAGTATCCGCAGAAGATGGAGGAGGAGGGACAATGAGGTGTTGCAATTCTGCATCTAATTCGTCTGGAGGCGGAGAAACGATACAAATATCAGATTCCTGGAGCTCAGGTGTTGGACTCGGTGGGGATGGAATGATCCAGTCCGAGGGTGAGAAGTTTCCATCTAGTATCCTTTCATCTGTATCGGGATAGTCTAAAGATTTCCACCCTTTGGAGAGAACTTCTGTCTTTTCGGGAAGGGGTTCTTTTAACGAGTTGACAAAGAAAAAGGAAGAATTTCCACTTCCATGTCTAGATTCTAACAAATTTCTTGGTTGTTGTTCTTGCAAAATGTCTTTCGAAATTTCTGTACATTCGTTCTTTTCTGAAGAGTTTTCTTGGTCTAATTGAGACGTTATTTCAACTTCTGAGCATGCTATGGGTCCGTCATCCTTGGGAAGTTTGTCATTCAGGTCAGACAGAGTTCTTAGAGGAATGTCACATTTATCACTGATACACGTGTCCTGTTTTACCATCACGTTTTGTGGAGAAAACGAATGAGAGACTTTCCTTTGGTCACAGACTTCTTCTATTCCTCTTTCGTTTTTCCCTATTGAAGTAACATAGCCACTATCCTCGCTCACTTCCTCGCTTTCAGATGGAAATTCAGCGTTTACTTCATAGGTGTATTCGAAGCTCTCTGAAGACGCTGTCGAGAGTTCTTCCGAATCATCGGTAAAAGAAACACCGTCCTGCTCTTCACTCCCATCTACAGTGTCCTTGAAATTACTCTTGTGTGCTGTGCTCAATTCTCTGACGCCGACTAAGGCCACGTCTTGATCAGTTTTTGTTGAATCTAAACCATCTGTATCTTGATCCTCTTCAGCTAGTGAGAGTTCAGCTTGCTTGTTATTTGAATACGTTAATCGCCTGCTTGGATGGAAGAACTCTGGAAACGTTGACCACAGAGATTCATCCTCATCGGACATAGTTGACTCTGTCTCTGTGTCACTTTTTTCGTCAAACTCCAAACAAACCATGTGGCTAGCTACACTATCTGCCAAATTGTCCAGATCTACAGGATTCCTGTCATCACAAATACCGTCCTTAACAGAGCTTAAGTCACTTGTTAACTCGTCGGAATCGCAAAAAGCTACTGGTGATTCGCTTTCTTTTCCGTCGGAACGCAGCCCAGCAGGCTTCCCTACGTCGCTTTCTTCTTCAAGTCCCTCTAGTGTAGCTCCATGTCTCAGAATATCTGCCAATTCAATTCCCTCACTGTCGAAAGTATTATCATCCCACCCCAAATCCTTTGAAGATAGAGTTGGACTTCGGTCTTGGAGAGGACCTGTGTCTATGAGTGGACCGTGTTGTACAGATAGACCCGAATTGGGATTCCTATCTGGGTGAAAGACAACTGGCTCTGTATACACGCTCTCGTCTGTAATGGCTTCGGTTTTCGTGAAGGGGCTATTAATAAGGAAATTGTGATTCATGTCTGTTGTCTCTCGAGAGTGGCCACCAGAGGGCAAGCAAGCAGGTAGATCGTTGTTCTGTATCTGCGTACGACCTGATTGATCACTGTTGTCGAGTTTAGTGTACAGCTGTACAGGTTCTGTCGTCCCAAGCTCCGGAAAATGCTGCTTATCAACAATGTCGTCCACGTGAGTACTGGTCTTTTCAGACTTCATCCCCACTACTGCACAGCTCTCATGGGTCGCACTTGTGCTAAGACTGCTTACACCTTCAACATGTTCTTCACTTTTATCAGCGAGCACAGCACCCGCATCTTCTTCTTGCCAAATTTCTTCGGCATACTTCCGGATTAGCTCTAAACTCAAGTCATCTTGAACATCGTCCGTGTGCTCAGCTGCTGCTATTTTTAATGATTTCATTGTCAGGCTCTCCTTTCCAAGGACATGGTGTCGCTTGTCTGATGCGACTAAGTCCTCATTTTCAGCATCAGAATCGCCGCCAATGGAAACATCTGACTGCCTTTCGTAATTAACGCTGTTGTTGTCTTCTGAAGTGTTCTTCAAAAAGGACGACGCGGTCTCCAGGAGCTCCTCTTCTTTATCCGACATAACAATCTCTAACGTATCATCTTGCTGCGTTTGGGAAACGCCCGCTTCGAAGTCATACTGTAAATTTCCTGGCGATAGATCTTCGCAATTCAGCAACTGTCGGCGTTGCATAGTCTCCTCATGTTGGTTTTCATCGGTTTTTTCCAAAACCGTGTTATCTTCTTCAGCCTCCTCGGAAATAACAGTTTCACTAAATCTAGGTGGGGCTCTAGACAAGTCAAGAAATACGTCTCTCTGCGCTGTCTTGGAATTTTCTACTTGTGTTTTCCCCTTTGCGTTTGACGTTTCAAAGCAGGATGGGTATGACCATACATCTGGAACCACTTGATGCCTTGAATAAAAGTCTGGCAATGCTGAAACATTTAAATTGCCAATAAAAGTTAATATCAAAGAAAGTATATTTGCTACTGAGCTAACTAGGTTGGATTTGTACATGTAGTCATTCTAGGCCCTAGTATCTGTAAAAATGAATTATTTTTATCCCAAATGGATATAATCTTTAGTCACCATGTAATATAACTGATTGCCTCGTGGTAGATCAGTAAAGTTCGCTTTTGTTTGCGCTCCCGATAAAGATGATTACCCTATTGAAGTATGATATAGTCACCACCTCTTTCTAAAAAAAAGGATTTCTATTCTAGTCTCCGATTATTGGCACATTGTTATATAACTGATATTTTAAACGGACCAGATGTTCGGTACCCACCATCATTCACAGGGGGGTCTCGACGAAAAGCAAATGGCCACTTCTCTTCATTCTCTACTGGCAGAGGTGTGTTGCTCGTGTTGTCAACATACACCTTGTAGTACCCAGTCACCAGCGCTATCATGTCCAGACAGTCTAGCGTGGTACAGATCAATTGAATCTTCTGGAAGTAGAAAGGAAGAATTACACTGATGCTTCCTTAAATTTAAAGGGGCTACGGGACGGTTTGCGCAACTACAAAAGTTTAGGCTAAATCTTTGAAGTTTGTCGTTTGTAATCTGTATTAATCTTTACCATCCTCTACCATCCTTTATTCCTTTATGGTGTATTATTATCTCTTTGGTGTTTTTCTATCTTAGCAAACACCTCTCTTCAGGTATCCTTCAATTTGAAGGTGATTTTGTACAAAGCCAAAACAACTAAAAATACTGAGCTCCTTTAAAGAATTATAGTGCTTTGCATTGCGTAAAGTACATTTTGTAGCAGCTTATTTAAAGTGCCTATAAACCCAAACATTTTCTTTTGCTTAATTAAATCTTTTTATAATTCTGAGTAAAATGGCGCATTTTTTGTTTTTGGTTAAAACCGGAATTTTCTATGAACTTTCAAAGTGGCGGAAAATCCGAGATTCGAAATACCATTACCGATCCGCGGAACTTGCCGAAAGGGAATGAATCGAGTGCAATTTGTAACATAAAACCCGGACTGTGAGCTTCGCGTGCTGTGACCGGCATCGATCAGAGTTGAAACCATGCCTGAGAGATGTGTTGTTTTCGGCTGTAGCAATATTCAAAGCAAAGAGAAAGGGGTACTCCTTCTTTACGGTAAGTCCGAGTCCTCTGTTGATTACCCTGATGTCCGGGAATTACGTCACTAGTACCAGTCTCCCTTTCTCGCAGGCAGAAACAACCGGACTTGACCAAATTCGACCAAAAACAAAAATGTTTGCGCCATTTTGCTCAAAATTATAAAAATATTTCATTAGGCAAAAGAAAATGTTTGCGTTTATAGGCACTTAGAGGAAAAGAGAAATTCAGTTATTGAGAAAAGTTACCTTGCCCTCTTGTAGCTTTATACACAGTAATCGCTTGTTATCCTCGTGAACGCGAATCGCGAATCCTGTGATCTCGTGAAACTCAGCCAATTGACACAACTGCAAAATTGCAATGAAAAAAAACACCAAGTTAATTGTGTGGCAGAGGCTGCAAGATATTATAGTATGTCTTAGTAGTGTCAAGTCGAGTTTCGTCGTGTTCCTTCTGGTTGAATTTAAATTACTTAGGGGGGTCCATGCACAAAAAAGTGCTTGATCATTCTTCGGATCTGTTATATTTTTTAACTTGCTAGAAACGTTGTTACTAAGTACCCTTTTCGAGCATAAGGCGTTTTTTAGTTCTTATCAATACAAAGCATTTTAAGAAACAGGTAAAACCTATTATTGATTTGCTGTTGTTGGTTCCGTGTTCATTTTGCGCTGATCAGAAAGATAACGTTTGATACAGCACTATAATAAAGTTAACTAAAAAATAGGCCCACTTACAACATTAACCTTTCCTCTGACAACTTGACTTACTCCATACTTCAGGTTGACAAGCACCGTTATATGTTGTTTCTTTGTCTAAGGAAAAACAGAAAGGGTACTCATAAATTAGGCACTCGCAGTTTTGCCTCACTACTACGATAAACAGTATTAACTTCACAAAACGACCTTCAAAAGCTGTGAAAAAAGATTGTGGCAAGATCGTTTCGTCTCGGCGAAGGGACTCTTCAGAGAACTTTCAGAATCTAACAGCAAACTCGTTGGGCATCGCGCTCAAAGTCCCGTTCGCGAATTCATCTCAGCAGTTTGGCACTCTATCGAGGAAGGATTCCTAACCGCACGTTCACGCAAATTTATACAATAAATGTGGCAAATACTTGTGAAAATTAGCAACCAGGAACCAGGAATAAATCAACACCGGAACTTAAACCCCTCACTTGCACATCATAATCTTATCACCCACTACAACTCGTAACTTGCTAACGCAATCACGCAATGACTTCGTTGTCGTTGTCGATGTTGCCATTACAGTTGTTGTAGATGTCGCCGTTGCTATCACTGTCACTGTCAGGATGGTAAAACACTTATTGGTGACCTGAAGATACGGAATATATTATTTGTTCGCTCAGGCTTACCTATTCGCTTTTTGGTGTTTAATGATTTTAATTCCGCGATCGATATATCAATTCTGCTTACTAGTCGCAACATTTTTTTTTTTTAAGTTAAGTAAGCAAATATTATTAGTCAGGCATAGGTAAGTACGTCAATGATGTGCGACAAACCTTTTTGAGACTTGGTCCTTCGTTGCCATTATCAACAAGCTCAGCTTCAAAGTACCTTCCACCATAGGAAAACATCTCTGCTGAAAGATTTAAATAATGTAATTTACACTGTAAAGAGCTCATGTATTTCTCTCCCGGAGAGGCGAGATTCTCGTTCTGCTTTATCTGTTGATCAATAATTTTTCGCAGTTCTTTCTCTTTCGTGTTATGCAAGATATCTGACGTAACGAATTTTGCAAGTCCTCCGAACTCCTTTTCCACTTGTCGTACAGAAATTTTAACTGGTCGTCCAGCGGCTGCCTCTATTGCCTTTTGCTGAATTTGTAAAGCTGCCAGCTTGATGGCAAGGTCATATTTCAGGTCCATTCCATAGAAACCTTCGACCACCCTGTTGGTTACCTGAAGGAAATGCAAGGACATTGTTTGACTTAGCTCATTTAGCTTATTTATTTCGACTATTTGCAGAACAACCACAAACAAAGAACAACTAAGACGTCATGAAAAGAATGTTTTTCAAAAACACAAACCGCTGGATTTGAATTTAAATCCAAAAGGCAAAGAATAGTGAAAAGGAATATTTCTCAGACATTCAAGACGTTGTGGATTCGCTGCTCTGTCGGTAAAAGTCCACTGATAGTGATGATCGCATCTGTAGTCAGGCCAATAAGGCCCGACGAGCTATCGCCTAACTTCAAGTAAACAACGTATTCAGTCACGTGACCAGCGGCCATGCAAGTTTACTGGAACACAATAAGTTATTTACACTAGGAATAGTTACCACTACAGCTGCCCCCGCTGTTAATCAGTTTTATCCGTTACTACAATCAATGCTTTCGCTTGATATTTTGGCTCTTGTGTAATTGATTGAAAATCATTTTTTGGAGGGACTTTTCGAAGAAACCACTCAATGATACTCAATGGTGGCGCGTGTATTCTAAATTACTCTCGTGCTGTACTGACAAACTGTCCCAAGGATTTTGACCTTCTCTTCTTCAATGTGGGACGAGGAAAAGAAAAACAAAGCGAACAAATTCTGGAAGATTGATAATCGCGTAAACAAGACAGTGACTACACTACAACTGCTTGAGATCATTTTGCCTGTTTTGCTGTTATGAATAATCTCGGTGTAACTTTAGTTATAGCTATAGGTTTTAAACTACGATTTGTGTCCAACTGTTTTCAATATATTTGGAGCTAAAGAACGAATTACCAACTCGAGAGCCGAGTCGAAAAGGACGCCGAAAGATTTTCTCACCTGTGTCAATGCAAACGCCTTGTGCGAGTTTTAATTACATGTCTCTCGAGAGCTCTTTTCGGAACAGTTCTCTTCTTCCGGTCGAGTCTCAGTTACAATTTTCATTTTGTTTATCTAACATATCGCGGCCGCTTGTTGTCTTGCAAATCTCGACCGGTGGACTTATCGAGTCTTTTCAGTCTTTTATCTAGCTAAGTAGTTTGTGTCTGGCAAATCGTGGTTT
>Ga0126337_10001101_pt1 | contig 15708 bp, 10 predicted proteins | sample DipCmetagenome_FD_92527 | JGI IMG/M metagenome (GOLD analysis project Ga0126337, IMG submission 92527) | Coral microbial communities from La Bocana,Puerto Morelos, Mexico - Diploria C A metagenome | ecosystem: Host-associated > Invertebrates > Cnidaria > Coral | place: La Bocana,Puerto Morelos... | reverse complement strand
TTTAAAAGTGCCGGGCTGGTCATTAGTTTGGAATGAACTTCTGACTAAAAAATTGCCTATGTTTTTGTCACGTTTGAATGAAATGAGTGGAGATTGCGAAAAGATAGTACCAGTCTCTGGATCTTTTTGGAGTAATTTAAAGTTTTTAAGAATAATGGATTTAACTGAATGGTTGTGAGGGTGAAACGTGAGAGTGAATGGAATGCGATCGGAATGTTCTTTTTGTGACGTTTGTAGTGATGACTGTCGATCAATAGGTTGCGCGCGGTGGTGACCCGCTTGAACGACAGAAGCAGGGTAACCACGCTTTTTGAAAAACTGACACATTGAATCTGATTTGTGGAAAAAATCGAAGTCATCACTACATAAACGACGAAGTCTTAGAAACTTACAAAAGGGAATGGAATTCTTAACATGAGATGGATGCGAAGATGAATACAGCAAGTAACTATGTGAGTCTGTAGGTTTGTAATACACACTAGTGCATAAACCGTTGCCTTCAATTGAAACGTTTGAGAAGAGTTCGTGAGTGCCTGTTCTGGCCAAGAATTGCATCAGATGTCAAACATTATGTCTCCAAGTGTGACGTGTGTCTGGCCTATTGCACGTCTCAGACTAAGGAACCACTCCTTCAACATGAAGTAATTTCGTGACCCTGGCCTAAGTTAGCTGCCGATTTGTGAGTTCAATGGACGCACCCTTCTAGTTGTGTCCGATTATTTCAGCGGTTTCATCGGTTTCCCTTTTGCAAACTGTCACTACACAAGCTGTTGTTCGCGAGTTCAAGACCATTTTGGCATGTTTTGGGGTTCCAGAGACTCTAGTCACTGACAATGGTTCGCAGTTTGCGTCCTGAGGGTTCAAAGCATTAGCGGAGAGCTGGTCTTTCAATCATAATCACCACCTCGCCAAGATATCCTCAATCGAATGGGAAGGCGGAAAATGCTGTGAAGACTGTGAAAAGACTTTTTGAGAATGCAAAGAATCGGGTGTCTTCAAATTTCAAGCCTTGTTGGATTGGCGTAATACCCCAACGGAGGGAATGGTTACTAGCCCTGTGCAACGGTTGATGGGTCGTCGCTGTCGTACGTTGTTGCCCATGTTCGAGGCTCTTCTCAGGCCCAGTTATCCACTGCGTGATGATGTGTGTGCTATGTCTGACAGGAAAACGTCTTCAGAAACATTACTACGATCGAAACGCAAAGCCAATTCCTAGTGTTAGTCCTGGTGAAATAGTGCGAATGAGACTTCCTGGGCAAAAAGTCTGAACACCAGCTACCTCTCTGGATTCGGCGGGTTCTCGTAGTTTCCTTGTCAAGTCTGGAAGTACAGTTAATCGTAGAAACTGGCGTGACATTATTAACACTAGCGAGACTCCTGTTTCGAGTCAGACCGTTATTCCAAAGGAAACGCCCTTCCCAGTAGTTCTGGAACAGTGTCGCCTGGACACACTACAGTGCACGTTCCATCGACTTTAGCCTCTCCTATGCCGTCTGTTGAGCCGCCATCCTTCCAGCCCGATGTGCCGCTAACTGACCTTCGAAGATCACAGAGAGAAAGAAGACCCCCAGCAAGATTTCACGACTATGTGTTGACGTGACTAGATCCCCAGCCAGATTTTGCAACTGTGTTGACGTTTATTTTTTGCGAGTCTATTACTTTGTTTTTCTTTTCATAAGAGGGAAGGTGTGACAAAAGCTCGTCATCATTTGACTATTCGTGGAATGTCTCAACTATGCTTGAATAATTATAGCCGTGTAATATAAAGGTCGATTAACTGTTTGATTAAAAGAGTTGTTTTGCTTGCTGTTGGACTCAATGTGAGTTGTCCGTTATATTGTACCGTTTGTGACTTTCCAGGAGCGAAGCCACATGTAGATAACGATCCCAGGAGCTTGAAATACTCGAATGCACACGGTAAAATTAATTGATGACGTTTATTGGAAGTGAGCGATGAATCAACAAGTGAGGAATCAGGATAGTACTTGTGATGTGAAGTTGCAATTAGGTAGCTGTCGCGAATATGTGATTGTGTGATTCCAACTAAAAGCAAAAAGTACAAAAGGTTTGTAAGCTAAATACTAGCGAAGATACAGAACATAAACTGACGGTGGCATAAACTGGCGAGCACGTACCGATTGCGAAAACTAACTAATAAAACCGTGGTGTCTCTAATTACGCGATTCCAAAGGTTACATTTAAAACAAAGCTTGCATTGATCACCGCGATCACAGCATGAATAGTAAACTTAAGAAATGTACTAAATAGTTAATCAGTAATACTGAAACGAATTATGAAAGTAACACCATTCGTTTCAGGTGTTTACAAGAGCGCAATATTAGATTCAGCCGGGACAAAATCCAATTTCGAGTAAACAAAGTCATGTGCATAGTTCCAAGGAAGTTTCTCTATGTTGGAGATACCCTGTCAAGAGCATTTGATCAGTCGAATGTTCCTATTGACGATATGCATCACGACATGAAACACTTCATTCATAGTGTAATTATCGATCTCCCAATTTCAGATGTAAAGTTGATGGAATTATGAGAACTTAAGTGCAATGATCCTACTATGCAAATGTTAGAGAGGTATGCCGTGGAGGGTTGGCCTGAACACAAACGTGATGTACCTCTTTCTCTAAAATCTTTCTGGAATGTCAAGAATGACATTCAGGTTACAGATGGAATCCTGCTCAAGGACAACAGGATTGTCATTCCATTTGCATGGAGAAAAGATATACTTCAAAAATTGCATATAAGTCACTGTGGCATTGAAAAATCCAAAGCTAATGCACATAGAACGGTATTTTGGCCTGGCATATTGAAGACATGGTGTCTTGTTGCAAAAATGTTTGAAATATCAAAGTAAACAAGCCAAAGAACCCATGCAAACTCGAGAAATCCCAATATTGCCCTGGCAAATTGTTGCATCAGATGTGTTAGAACACAAACATAAAAACTACCTTGTGGTTATTGATCATTTTTCAAAGTATATTGAGGCCCTTAGGCTCAATGGCAAAACCAGCAGTGCTATTATCCGGTGTCTAAATGAAATTTTCTGAAGACATGGTTATCTACAAACTCTAATTGCAGATAACATGCCCTACAACTCCAGAGAAATAAGTGAATATACTACACAATATGGCATTAATATTACAACCACCAGTCCTACATACATGTATAGTCAGGCAAACGGAAAGGCGGTTCACATTGTTAAATATTTACTGAGAAAGGAATGCAATTTGAATGAAGGTCTGATGGAATACCGTAACACGCCAATAAGTAATTTTCCCTATTCGTTCAGTAGGTAAATCCGAACAAGATTTCCTGTTCACCCCTCAGTCTTAGTACCACAGATCTGTAATAATATTCCAGAATTACTAGAAAAGCGACAATCTAAATACAAACAATTTTATGATAGACAAGGCTGCAAACAATTACCTCAACTCAAAGAAGGGGAGGTTCAAGAAACCAGGTGACAAACATTTGTCACCTGCTGTAGTTACAGGAAAACATGAGACACCCAGATCGTATATGATCACTGATGAAACTGGTAGAGAGTATCGTAGAAATAGATGTCATATTCATCTTACTCAGGAACCACCTGTTACTATATTAAATGATCTCATCGATGAGTCAGAGTCTGTAACTATACAATCCAGTGTAAACTCCCCGAGCGTAACTAGAGAATCAGATGCTAACCTGGAACCAGACCCACCCGATACCAATGCCTCCTCGGCTCCGCGTCACTCTACTCGGGTTAAAGCTGTTCCGGTTTGGCATAAGCTCATTGGCTGTGACACCACTCCCTCCTTCTATGGGAAAGGCAAGTTTACCGCCTGGCAAGCATAGGACATCTACTAAGATGTAGCCCCGACGTTTCAGTTCCTGGCCGCTAACCCCTTCCACCAACTCTGGAGTCCGAGCACTTCAGACACATCCAGTGATTTACTGTTATCTTGCACGACAAATCAGGTCCGTTTGCTTGCATCAGCAAAGCAAGAATGGAAATATTTTGTAAGAATAACCACGCTATGGATAAGCTTTCTCCGACAAAGGTAAATAATTCTATTTTCACCCCACCTCTAATTCTTCTCTGGGTTTTACTTGTCAACTAACTCATATGTTACATTCTCGTTCAAAGGACGCCCTTCTGCAACATGTCAAGCGCCGCATCTATCAAGCGGGAATTTGGACCACCAGTGAGATTTCTCAGCCAGTGTTGCCCTCACCGTACCAGTTCGCATGGAAACAGGAAGCTGGCACATGGGTGCCTCAGTGGATCATGGATTGCAGCGAGTTAACCAATTGTGGTAGCTGTAAAGGACTATGCACGAGCAGTAAAGCACATTTGGAGTAAGTGTCAATGCCGCCAGACTTAAACAGCCATAGAATCCAAAGATATTATCGAATCAGGTTCTTTTAGTGTACAGGACATCTTTTCAGCACGCGTTAATAAATGAACTGCCCAACCTGTTTTCAATATTGACAGATATTCTTGACACAGAATTCCACACAATATTTGGGGATTGGGAACTAGTCTTTCTTGGGTTGAATTGTTTGGACAGCTCACTTATATCATTTGGCATTTTTATCGTTTTAAAATGTTTTTATTGTCTGTCTATGGGCCAAAGAAGACATAAAGAAGAGATACCACAGGTATCCCGATACAAGATTTACATGAAAATAATGAATGCCACAAAAATTGTTCACCAGAGCAGATTTCATTAGACCCTTTCCAGTATCGGTTGGTAGGTACCTAAGGGATCTGCGTGTCAAGTTTGGTGCTTTTGTCATTTCTGTCACGATTATTTGTATCAAATAATACAATTTTGCTTATTTGACCCCTCCCCTTCCCCCTCCTTAGAAGCTGTTATGCACCCCTTCCTTGAGCACACATCACTGGGCACTCCTCTTGAAATGATTCTTACAAGGAAATGAAGATCTTTGTCAAATTTAGTTCTATTTGATCCAGAAGAACTCAGTTTACGAATTTTTAGCTAATCTAAACCATCCCCTCCCTCTTCAGAAGCGGTTATGCATCTCCCCTGAGCTTGGATCACCCCTTTTGAAATCATTTCTTACATAAAAACGGAGCTCTGTACCAAATTTGGTACTTTTATCATTTCTGTCACGATCTGGCTAAAATGAGGGCTTAAGAGACGTTATCCCAGGGGATGCTGCCAAGGAACATGAATACACTGTATATGTGCGTGATTGGTCTTCCATTGAGTAAAATCTCTATCACTTGGTTAACCTGGAAATTTATTCATAAATATGTACTCTGATCTGAGGTGTTAGTCAGACTACTATTAGCAAAGCAAGAGCTAATTGTTTGTTTCTACTGCAGATCGAAATCATGATTTTGTCTTGATAGGAATAAATTATACAAAATGTCACAAGTCTTTTAGTAGTCAACTGGCAGAGCAACCTAATCTTTGCAGTAGAAAAGAGTTCTTATTTGAGTCTCAGTTAAAAATTTGGTATATTATATAATTAACGTGACAGTGCTTTCTACCTTAAATGTGACTGGTTTTTATATACCGGTATGTAACATGAAATTTAGTTAGAAAGAATGTCACTCCCTTATTGGTTTTGCCAAGACTATAATAGACACAACTATTGTACTGTGATCCCCAGGATTGGAAAAATTTTGAGAGTACCGTCCATCACCTATATTATATTGTACTATCAAAGGTCTTTGGAACCTGGGTGAATCTATAACTTTATTATTTGGGCACTACCTAGAGGCTTATCTGCAGTCCTACTGAGCAGGTTCAGAGACAAGTGAAGCATCAAACACATTAGCAGTTAACAGTCCACATAAACATTTTGCAACCCATAGGCATGTAAATAAATAAATAAAATAAATAAATGTAGCCAATCATGCTGCATTGATATAAAAGTTACATAATATGAACAAATCAATATAAAAGTCACAAAATATGAACTCTATTGTCATTCCCTCAGGAATGTCGTCCAAATGTAAGCAGGCTGCTGTAAATTTGTTGATCCTAGGCCGATTTACCACAAGAGGCCCTATATTTCTCACTTTATTGGGTTTATGTACAGTGTAAAATGGTCAATGACAATACATGTGCATTGTGCCGTTCTTTTCTCTCAAGTTTTATTGTTTCAGGTGGGATCATTGTTTTACTTTGTTTTATTCTTTATGACATAACTGGTGCGGTTTTATACTGAACATGAGCCCTTTATTGTGCGACTGGTGAGGCCCTTCCAGATATTTCCCCACAATTCTTTGCGGTGCTTGAATTGTATTGTGCATTGCGATTGGCTAAATACTAGGCATGTGCTGATTGGCTCCTCCACTAACTCAATCACTCGTGTTTCCTTTGGCATATTGGCTCCTGCATTATTTTATACGCAGTAGCCAAAACAATGCAACTTCGCTTTGGAAACATTAAACCACACATACATTATAAATTGAAGAGCCTAACCATGTCGGCAAGCCACACAGGAGTGATTAGTTCAAAGGTGCTTAACACAGCCAAGCCTCGGCAGCATGATATGAATACAAAATCTGCCATGCAGGAAAACCATAAACGCATTATTTATAGTCCGAAAGTCTCACAGGCATACTTAGTGAATACCGAAACAGGCTCTGAAACGCAGGCAAGCCACACGTGTACAGGCATAATAAACGAACAAATAAGCTATTTTCAGGCATTCACTGTACATAATATTTCACCATGCAAGCAAGCAACACAAGCAATATCCATCTTGGCAATTTGTCCCAACTAAAACTAGCAACCTAATAGGGAATATATTAAACTTAAGCCGCTACTGGGGGGTTAACCGATGCTACTATTGCTTGTATGATGACAGGGTGGGGGACGCTAGCCATGCAATAAATTGTATAGAGTTGAAAAAAAAAATATGACCAAACATAATTTGTTTTGTAAAAAGGGGTACCAGAAAAACAAATTTTAAACCCACAAAACAGGATCTTGGTACCTCTAGTCTCTTAGGGGTTTCTTTCAAAATTTCTGATGAGCACCTCCGTCCTTTTCATATGGGAGCCCCTCCCTCCTTTGAGAAGAAATTAGGGACTCTGGGGAGTGGAGGAGGGAGGGACAGAAGGAAACAGTAATTGAAAGAAATATATGAGATATGGAACTTAAAAGTATGGACCTAATAAACTCTGACTTTACTGAGAAGTAACAAACTTTACTACTTGGATTGGGTAAGTGCATTTCCATCAGCAATGGATATCCCAACCAGACCTTTCTATTACACAAGTAATCAATCTCACTTACCACTCTTGAAGAAAAATGATAACTTAGACTACATGTATAACAATAATTTGTTGGCTCATGAGAAAGGGTGCCACTAGGCATATCGAAAGACACTTTGAATCACTGAAAACCCAGTAGCTCCGAGGGGCTTTCCCCCGGCCCACACCCCCGGTGAGAGGGGAAGGTAACAAAGTTACCTGTAAGTGTTATTTTTTGATTTTTTACCTTCTATGCAAAAATTTAGCAAGAACCCTGAACAATTACACGTGCCTCCATGAAGACACGGACCAAGAATCACAAAGATCATCTGCAAAACAAACGCACTTATTTGAAACATAATGGGAATGTTTGCATGAAGGTCTTTCATAAGGGTTACAAGTACCTACAATCAATTTTTAAATTAAGCAGTTTTGGACTTACCTGTCTTAGCTGTGATTGGTTTTGAATAAACTCCAATGCCTGCTACTGTAACCCCAGCTACTTCAATCCTGTATACAGAAGCCTCATCAAGTTTCATTAAAGTGGCTTCAGCGGCAAGCTTCCCCAGTAATATAAATTTAACTTCACCATCAGATCCATTGTTGAAGATTTGTCTATATTCCAGTCGGTATCCAATCAAAGGACCATTTCGTGAACCTTGAGGGACAGGTTCCCATTTCACAGCGATTGATGACAAACCCACAAAATGTAGATGGATATTAGCTGGAGGAGCACTGGGTACTGGTTATAAACAAGTTAAAGATCACTGTAAAATCTGTTACAATTCAAATACAGCTATATTTAGCCACTCAAGGGTAAATGTTCTTTTTTTAAGTAATATTATACTCTTATTAAGCACTATAACTGAGGGGTTCACAAAATGAGGTAAATAAAATGGGTAATAAACTACACTTGCTCCAATTTTCGCCTTTTGCTTAGTGCAAGTTAAATTAGTTAATCTAGAGTACAATGTATAAGTATAGGTAATCATACGGTTTTGAGTTCAGTTTGGAATTAATTTGCACAAGTAAGTTTTTCAAAAAGCTGAAATTGCACGAGCCACTTAGACAAGTGCAATTAATTTCAGCTTTTTGAAAAACTCAAAAGTGCAAATTCATTTCAAATTGAACAAAAAAAAACTGTATGATTACTTATTAATATAAACATGGAGGGACATGGTCTGTGCACATTGACTCTCTGAAGCATTTAAAACCCTCGAGCACTAATTAAAGAGAATTACTGTAGAGTTGTTCCTTAACAGTCACTTGGGAAACTATACTTCAAATCTATAGTATTTATCGGCATATTATTATAGTATTTCAGTATGGGGAAATTGCTCCCCGTCAGCAATGAATTCTCTGAACTTAATCCTCACAAGAGTTTCTTATATTATAAACAACCTTCAACCATCTCTAGCCGATGACATCTGTGTCATTAAATCAAACTGGCACCCCTTCTCTTACTTTTAGAAAAAGTCTGTTCTTATGTTAATGCACAAAGTGTAATTTGAAACTTCAAACCAATCTGTTTGTAACCTTTTCCATAAAAATGCAACTTCTCCCTTTCCCAATCAATTTTATATCATTAGGTTTAAATTTGATACTGGAAGAAACACTTTACAGTACAGAGGCCCCGTGATTTGAATTTTTTAAAACAGATTAGTTAAATAACATGTACCCAAAAAATTTTTGATGTGTCGAAATGCTTGGTAGCTGGGCACAGTCTTAAATAGACTAAATGCCAACAAATTTTCACTAAAAGCTTTAAGCTTTTTTCAAGCTTCTCAAGAGTATTGCCAGTTTTCATGTGACATAGCCACATTCCAAAATACATGTACAAAATTGCCTTTCCTTCTGAGGTTTTAGTTTCATCAGATTATAGGCCCTATACAAACTTGGCATTTTAGAACGTTTTAGCTCGACAGGGCTCTTCGTTTTGCAATAGAGCATGTTTGAATTTCTCGGCTTTTGCGTTGCGTGACTAAAATGTCTGCCCGAGAAGGCTGTCATGTGGGTCAAAAATGAGTAATCGCTTTGTTTTTTGCTAACTGAACAATTCTTGTAGTAGAAGAAATATTTATTTCAATGTGTCTGAGCTCTAGAGTAATAAGGTTGCGTTTCAGTAGCTCAACTCAACGACAGATGTTTTTGTTACTTTACACCATGTTTGTGCCCCTCCGAGGGGCACAAACATGGTGTCTCCATACAAAGCTCTATAAATCTGGGTAAAACACCACTCCGAATAACTCGCGAGTGAAAAACAGCAGAGACCTAACTCTTGGCCAAGTTGATTATATATTTATCATCTATCATATCCCTTATTCGTGACTTTCTTTATCGAATGGTTATGATTTTTAGGTTTGATCACATGATAGGTGAAAACCAGCAATTAAATGTTTCTTTAGCGATTTAAAATTTTTTTTTTTTACTTGACGAAATATCACAGCATGGGCATAAATAAGCAGTCTAGCAAAGTCCCCCACAAAAATGTTGTAAAGCGCTTCAAGCTTTCGGTAGAAGCGCTATATAAATCCCTGCATTATATTATTTATTATTATTATTACTATAAAATGGCTCGAACAATTTGGCACAAACCAAATAGTAAATATTCACTTTCTGAATTCCAACTGAAAGCCTCATATTACCTAATGAAAGTATTTGATGTTTCTTTACAATTTCAGGCAATTCTAAAAATTGTATAAGGTAAATTTACCAACCTCGTGTAGTATCGCTCACCGCAGTATCTGTGTTATCAGACCAGCGTCAACAAAACCAGGATCCGGCCAGATCAGATCAGACAGGATCACGATCCCGGATTGGATCACGGATCAGATCAAGGATCGCATCATAGATTGGATCACGGATCGGATCACAGAAAAAAAGTTTTAAAGAAAAAAAAATCCAAAAATATCAAATCGTCTATGAGATAATACACTGTAATTAATAATAAATAAAAGTGGAAAAATAAATTACCGGGTATGTTAAATAAAAATAACAAATTTTGCGCTACAAGCCAAAGTAAATTCTGAGAGACAAGTTTTGTGAAGCACGCGCCACCACGGAAGAGGGCAATCGAGAGATAGACATCATTTCATCAGTCAGTTATTATTTATCTTTTTATATCATCTCGTTTGCTACATGTACATATCATTTGCTACTTTTCCTTTATGGCTAGGTTGCAGTGTCGTGCTAATAAATACATAAATTGTAACCATTCAAAAAATTAAATCAAGAAGCTGAGATATGAAAGATGATAAACAAATAACCTTGCCACGATTTAGATCTATGCGCTTATTCATTCACATGGAGTTTTACCCAACTTTATAGAGTTTTGTATATCAGAGTATGTGTTGCATTCTCCAGCTAAGGGGAGGGGGGGGAGCACCCTTAATAGCAGGGCATGATAAAAATGTGTATGCATAAACACACTCCAAACTGCTAGATCTTAAGGGAAGCGCATGTTAAGAGTAACTGTGCCACAGACCAACATGTCAGCCATTGCAGAATTTTATATAGTCCCAAGGGAGGCCGCAACTCTGCTAGGCCGTAAAATGTCAGAGATGCTTGCAATCCTTAAGGTTGGAATTACTGTTAACAACCGCAACACAAACGTTGACAATGCCCAACCTCTAGACAGACAAGAAATGCCCTTAGGGTTCAATTCCCCAAAGTTTTTGAGGGCCTGGGCAAGCTAAAGGGCTATCAACTAAAGTTATACCAGGATGAGAGTATGCCAGCTGTGGCAGAACCCTTTTGCCACATACCATTTAGCAGGAGGCAAAAAGTGAACACAAAGTTGAAGTTAGAAGAACTGGATTTCATTGAAAAACCCAATGGTCCCACCAGCTGGATCAACCCACTTGTTGCAGTAGAGAAGCCCAATGGAGACATTCTCATTTCTTTGGACATGAGACAGACGAATCATGCAATCCTCAGTAAGAAACACCCAGTTCCTACAGTGGAAGAAACACTACAGGAGATTTCAGAAGCAAACGTTCTCGGCAAACTCAACATAAACATGGTGTTTCATCAAATAGAGCTCCACCCTGACTCACGTGACATAACCACATTTGCAGCCCCAGCTGATGGCCTATATCAATACTAGCGACTTTTGTTTGGCGTTAACATGGCAACAGAGAAATTTAAGCAGCTAATAAAAAATTATGGCAAATACTGAAGGATTGCCCAGGCGCCTACATCTTGCATGATGATGTGAGAAGTGCTCACAGGGGAGGGACTGCAAGTCTCCAAGAAGAGAGTGGAAGCAAATGTTGATGCACTGAGACCCCAAAATCAATCGGAAGTGAGAAGCTTCCTTCTGCACCAAATTCATCCCTAGATTTTCAACAATATCAAACCCCATGTGGGACCTACATGCACTAGCAAGTCCTGGAAGTGGGATACCAAGGAAGAAGAAGCCTTTGAAGAAATTAAGAAGTTACTAACAAATGCCCCAGTCATGTCCTACTTTGCCAGGGATGCTAAGACCCGCCTTGAGTTGTAACAGATGCATCACCTGTTGGCCTTGGAGCAGTCCTAGAACAACAGGAGGATGGTTCATACAGGGCAGCATACTATGCCCGCCACAAGCTAAATAGCGTGGAGAAGAGGTACTCCCAATTTCAAAGGGAGGCACTAACCATCCAGTGGGCCTGTCAAAAGTTCTACCTCTACTTGTATGAAACATTTAGTAACCATCCTGGGCAGCAAGAGCACACTCCCATCAGCATGAATTGAAATAGGGTTGTTATACATCCAGCAATTTCATTAAGTGACACACATTTAAGGGAAATGATGCTCTAAGCCGGCTCCCAGTAGGTCCAGCTCAGGACCATGATCCTTTATCCAAATGTGAAATAATTATCTGCTCTTGTGTTTACATAACCCATGCAGAAGGAACTAATCAAGCCAATCAGATATCAGCTGAACACATCAGACTATTTCTTTATCTTGTAGCACTTGAAAGCGAATTTGAAAAGCGTACAGGATAATACGCTATTTTTGGAAACAGTCTTTTGAAAAGATTATTGGGCTTTTTGCGATTTTGAGTTTTCAAGATCACAACTAATCAATATTCACGACAAAATTGGGACCAGAGAAAAAAGTCTGGATAATTGAATAGTGCGGATAATCGAGGTTCGACTGTACTCTCAAGTTTCGAAACATTGAAATTAACATCTGTCCTAGATAAATAACTGTTTTCTTAGCGAAAACTTGAGCAATAACTCATCTCTATTCTAACTCTGACCTTTTCAAGAGCCTTATCGGGCTGCCATTTGAAGGTCACCTAACATGCAAACTTTGAAATGCAAACATGCTCTATTACATAATAAAGAACCTTGTCGGGCTTAAACATTGCAAAATGTCAAGTTATTTCTTACATCTGGTGAAACTAAAAATTCTCAAGGATGTATAGCTTTTTTATTTTCAAAAATGATAACATCACATGAATACCATTTTATCATTTTAGCACACAGACACGCAAAGACATGAGGCGAAAAATGAGGTGAGGACCAAGATTTTTATATATGATCAACCACTGAAGTGCACATGCATGGTCCATATACATAGTCCATGTCGTAAACATTAATTATAGTTTCTTCTATGAACTTGTTTTACACTAAGCAAACTACATTCCACAAGTATATTGAACTAATGAGCGAAGTGATCACACAAGTTTTTGCAGATCAGTCTAGATCTGAAATCATCATGTACCTTATTCTAATAGTCTAAAAATAATCCTTATTTAAACAATAGACCACTCTTTTTATGGATTTACTTGTGCAAATATATTAAGCTGTGCAGGACGTTGGGAGAACATGCGAAAAGCCTGTAAAAATAGCTAGCTAGGGAGGAACACGTGGCAAGCCTAAAAAGGTCTGCATGAGAGGCAAGCTTGTAACACAACATTTCTTATTTTCATTTAACATATTTTAGCTTTCCACTTTTATGTTTTGTTTATTATTATCTTATAAGCGATTTTATTTTTTTCTTGATCATGATCCGATCCGTGATCCAATCTATCATCTGGTCCGTGAACCGGTCTGGTCCAGCTTTTGTCGACGCCAATATCAGACTTCCGGTCATGATCTCAAATAGTCTAAATGCCCAGCAGTCAGAAATATTCACCGAATTCCTACTGACATCCTCAATCAAACCTATGGAAAGTATTTGATGTTTCTTTAGAAATGTCAAGCAATCCTAAAAATTATTTTGGTTTTACATTTGAGACCATGACCAGCAGTCTCACAAATCCTAAGTGTCAAAAACTGGGCAATTTTATGGTAAACAGAAGCTCAGTAAATTAATTTTATGTAAAACCAAAATAATTTTAGCATCGCCTGACATTTCTAAAGAAACATCAAATACTCTCACTAGGTTTAAATGAGGCTTTCAGTTGGAATTTGTTAAGTGAATAATTACCATTCAGTTTGCCCCCAACTGTTCTAAGTGTCCAGAGATTTTATAGCATGCCCACGCTCGGATATTTCGTCAACTAAAAAACCAAAATAATTTTAACAATCGCTTGGCATTGATAAAGAAATATTTAATACTCTTAAGAAGCTCAAAAGAAGCTTTTAGTGAAAACTCAGTGAAATTTTCTGACTGCCCGGCATTTAGTCTATTTCTAGACTGTACCCCGGTGCCATTAGACACAGCGTTTTTTCATTATTTTGTATATTTTTGATCTGTCTTATTTCTAGAAATGTTTTCTTGATTAGGTTCCAGTGAACCTCATGTGTGTATATGATTATTAATTTTCCCCTGTACATAGTTCTCATTCATATTTGTAACATTTAGTAGGTCTATCAACCCTTCGGCTGCCAAATTCTCTCTACAACCTACTTATCAAATAGAGTTTACTTACTTTCATGCTAAAATAGCGGGGAAAAAAGACGAGACTGTACAAATACCATCTATGCACCATATATCGTGTAAATTACATTTTGACTAATGTACTCTAAATTAAATAAAATATTGTACATACCTCCATTTTGAGAAGAGTCCATCGTAACTTTTGAAGTCATGCACACAACGTACATGATGACGCAAAAGTGCTTCATGTTCTTGGCACAAATTGACTAGACCTGCACATCTTCCAAAGTATGGACGTGGAGCAATTAGAGTTGTTAAAGATTAGCAATGGGTTTCTTGTCTTAATTCAGCACATGCAACCGTTAACATAACATGTTTCTTTGAAAGCTCAAATATTTGTACGGCTTGTGCCAATCCCCGAAACTTTTTTAATACAGCAGTAGGCTGTTCAAGTTGGCTTAGCTCGTAGATCATCCTAAAAGTCAGACGGCTAGGCAACCACGAAATCTACGACGAAATCGTAGCTGTTATAATCAGGTTTTTGCACACCTTCACAAATACGTTTGAACGCGCGGCGTCTGAACTGGCAGACGGAGCGGACAAGCGAGCAGAATACGAAGATCCGTCAAAGAATCGCCCAAAGTTTTAAAACGTTAGTTGCCGCAACGCCGGTATACCAGAGCAATAAAGCAACGAAAATTTTCCTTACCTGTAAACATAGATGGTAGATAACTATGCTGTAACGGAATTTTTAAAACCTGCCGAAAAATTCACATCCTTTTCTTCCTCTGCAAAAATCTTTCCTGCAAAGGCCGCGTGAAAATGGCGCGAAAACTCTAAAATTTAATCTCGTCACCGGTAGGTACGTCATGTATGGGGACATATATTGTACCGAAATATAGCTCGGTTCTAGCGTAACACGGGTACATTTCTAGCATCTGTAGAATATGTTTAACAAACTGAGATTCCATGTTGCCGTGCGTCTGTTCAGTATTAGTATAAATCTACTAGCGTTCTATCACAAATGCCGCGCTCTGATTGGCTACGCTACCCACCATCTATTCTGTGATAGATAGTGAGTAGCGTAGCAGTGTGCAGTTGTTAGCAAAATGACGGCCACTTTTTGGCGTTTTCGAAGTGTCTGTGAAGAGGATTTTTATAAAGTTTCGAACGAATAGTAGGTTTATACTAAAACAATTAGATTATTCGCTCTCGATTTCTATGCGTGATAGTTGACTCGGGCTGCGCGCTCGTCAACTATCACGCGATAGAAATCTCGAGCTCATAATCTAATTGCAGATCACAGATGACGTCAAAATGTGGTAAGAACAAAAAAGTGGCACACGGGGCGATAGCCGAGTGTGTCACTGATGTTCTTACCACATTTTAACGTCCTCTGTGATCTATTACTGAGCAGACGCACGGCAACATGGAACCTATTTGTTTTATACAACTAGACGCCTACAGGCGTTTACTCGGGCTACTCTTAATGATAAAGCATAGTAATTTGTGTAAAAAGTACTGTGAAACAGGTACAGTTACAAACAGGCAGAAAACCCAACCGCGACTAGGGTTAAAGCTGTCGTCACGCAATTTCGTAATTTCCGGTCATGAATAATTCTACTTGTGTTTATTTTTGTCTGCTGGCAGTGTAGCTTT
>Ga0126337_10001100_pt1 | contig 15708 bp, 8 predicted proteins | sample DipCmetagenome_FD_92527 | JGI IMG/M metagenome (GOLD analysis project Ga0126337, IMG submission 92527) | Coral microbial communities from La Bocana,Puerto Morelos, Mexico - Diploria C A metagenome | ecosystem: Host-associated > Invertebrates > Cnidaria > Coral | place: La Bocana,Puerto Morelos... | reverse complement strand
TCTTATTTTCCCTGACTTTTCGCTGACCGTGGTAATCCTGCCATTAATTAAACACTAGTGTCCACTAGTGATGATCACATTTTATCCTTTTCAGTCCATAAACACGCACAAAAGAAATTTGGTCAACACCCAACCATCTTAACCGAAGAAGAATTGTCAATAAACCCTAAATATAGACGCAATGAAAACGAACGTTTTTTTCAAACCTTTCAATAGAGCTCTGAGTATCGCTCTGTCGATCTCGATACCATCCTCGTCCATGCGAAATATTGTTATCTAGAAACAAGTCAAAACAAATAGTTTATATCTACTCCGGAAGCGAACTGGTCGCAAATATCGCTCATTTGAGTGTCGAAAAGTGATTGGTTTTGCATCAATGACGCAACATGATTGGCAGAAAAAACCCGCGCCACTTTTTCATCCAATCAGAACTAAAAACAAAACCAATGTTGATTAACTCGCTCTCGTTTTCCCGCGTTTCGCGTCAGCTACATGTAGCTGAGTTTTGATTGGTTCGATGTATCATCTGTGTCTTTTTGTGATTGGTTAGAGTGATTACTTTGGTTTTGGTTTTACAACAGTCAATCGAAAACCGCTCTAATGCTACCTGAATAAACATCGACATGAAGATATCTTCAAAGAATTAACTGACAATTACTTCTGCACTTTTTGTTAGGTGTACTTTAACCAACTGCAATAATTAATAACTACATCTATAACTGAATCTCCTTGTCAACTTACATATCTCTTGTTCCCCACGCATTTAAGCACGTCATGGTAAATTGAATAGCATTTCGTCTCGTTGCATTCTGGGAAGGCTTTTTGAATTCTCCTAAGAAGCTGTCTGTGTTCAACAACCTCAGACATGTCCTCCATTTCGGTACTGTGAACATGAAAAAATGTGTGCAGCCCTTTAATTAAAAAAATAAAAAAATAAAACATTTAACTTGTTTCTGCAGAATTACGCACCCATCATTTGATGTGACAAGTCCTTGAGCATGCGCTAAGATATCAGCAGCCCTTCCGCTGCCCTCAGCAATGACGACAGGCACAGCTGGGGTACTCGTGACAGATTCCAACACCGTCAGGATTGTATTTGGGCCTCCCTCAAGAACAAGCAGAACCACTGGAATACCATGAGATTTACCTGAAAAAAAATGAAAATTGGGGCATTAATGTTTCATTGACAACGACGACAACCTAATAGACATGGTCTAAAAAACTTAACTGTATTAACTTGACGTTTCGTATGTTACAACATACATGTTCAGAAGTGACGGTCTCAACTATAAGAAAAACTTTATTATATGACTAGCTCCGTGAGCGGGCAAGATGAACCGAATCTTACTCGCTCGGGATACGGGCTTTGTCCCGCAAGGAAAGTTTATCATGTTTTGGTGTTTTATCCCATATAATAAATCCTTTATTGACCTAGCTTGTTCGGTAAAATGGCTGGATATTGGTCTCGTTCCTTCTTTTACGTGTTTATGGACCTCGACTTCGTCTCGGTCCACTAACACGCAAAAAAGAACTTGGTCAATATCCAGCCATCTTGACCTCACGCTTGGTCAATAACCCACAAATATTACTCACTTCTAGCAATCTTCTTTGTTGTGATAATGTTTTGCAGACTTGCACGAAATGGGATTTCTCCGCCATACTTTCCAACCGTCCCATCATCCACCAGGATGAAATGTGAATGATTGTTATCGAGACACGCCCCCTCGGACAGTAAACTGGATGTCATGTGGTACGAGACAACACCCTGCATGAAATATTAGAACTATTAGGTTAGGTTTTTTTCAGTTTTATCGTGGACAACCCGCAGTTGAATTCTCTTCACTAACCTTACTGTCAATTAAGTCTGTTCTGTGGTCTACTATACCCCAGGTAGCGATGCCGATCAAATGCAGCTGCGATTCTTTATCCTTCAATGGCCCGCGTGACATGAATGTGTGACCCTTAACAGCTTCACCCACGTGACGCATCACGCCAGTGTTTGTCCCGCCTGTAATAATCCACGCGCCTGTTGTCTGGGCTGCCTGTGGAACATCAGCATTTCTATAAATGGCGTAACTGGACAATTATCATAAGTGGACAGCTAGAGCACCTCCTAAGGGGAACCGCCCTAGAAAGAGCTTGATATACTCCTTTCTTGTTTTTGGTTTATTAGTTTTCAGAACAAAAAGTAAAAGAGAAATACCTTGAGTAGCCCCTGTCGTAACACGTGCTTCAACTTAGGATGCAGAACAAAGTTTTTAGCTCCACCTGTGACAGAGATGAGCAGTTTGGGCAATTCTAGCTTCCATTCTTCTCTCAAAAGGCGTAGAACTTTCTCGGGATCAGTATCATGAGAAATACGGATGAACTGCGGAAAAAACACAATCTACATATGACCGTTTTTTAATGGCATATAATTGTTTTTTGCTTTTCCGTCGTACCAGTTCTCTATGTCAGTAGGTAATGGTCACGATTGGTTAAAGAGCATTAGGAGTTCAAGCAAACCACAACGGCTACCGCAACAAGCGTCGCTAAACAAAAGGTTTAATGAGCGGAACGATAGCTGCGCATGCGCATTATACTTCTCAGTCTGCAAAACAAGAATAACAAATGACCAAATTCTGCTTTGTGTGGAGAACGTGAACCACGAACGATAATTATTAACATTTATATTTTGAATTTTACGCTGTGTTCTATAACGGCAGTTTTGAGAGTAAATGACATTAGAGTAGAGCGAGATTCGTAGGTAAATATAAATTCATCTCTTAGTCGATGTTGTTCTCAGCATCGCCATGGTGGCTAATAAACCATTTTACAGTTGACTGCTCAGTAACCTGGCCTTTGGATGACAGCGAGGCCAGAGTTGACCTGGTTTTGATACAGACATCACTGCTTTTGTCATGTAAATGAACCTAGTTAGCATCAGAACAACTTGTTTTACACAACAAAAGCGGTGAAACAAGGTCAACTCTAGCCTCGCTGTTATCCAAAGCCAGGTCACTGAGCAGACAACTGTAAAATGGTCTATTATCGAGAAAAATCAATTATCGATGCCGAGAAAAACGTCTACTAATAAATAGATCAATTTACAGAAAGTCTAAACTCAAGTACATGTATTACACCAGGGCTTTGTTCCAGACCTTAGCTCTACTCGTTTGTCCAGCACCAGTGAATTCCAGTTCACCGTAAGTGTTCGTTGGTTGTTCTTTTGTGTGCTTGCTTACTTCCCACGCGACATCACTACCTGGAATAACTCGTGCAGCGTCCTGTTTGTGATCCTTATCTAAGCGACCACAGCAGCAACTGAAACGAGAAATTGTATTTATCATTCGATGCATTTTTTCTCCTTTTTCATCGGCCGAGAGCCCACCACGTGACCTGCAAAATAACTCCCTACAAGTGATGGTCTGCAAAAACTGCAAGTAATATTCTGCTTATGCGAAATTGCAACCACGTTATTGTGAGGAAAACGGCGGATCGCCTTACCTGAGCTGTGAGAGAATGATTTAAATATGGAAACACACTTGGTGATCGAATCACAAAACAACTATTGATCATGACCTCTGTTACCGCAAAATACTGTGATTGGTCAGTGTCTCGCAGATCAATTACTTGCCTCAGCGTTTAGCTTTGCTCACCAGCTCACCAGCGCCAAATCACGATATTTCGCTCAACTTTTACAATAATTGTTAGACTAAGTAAGGTGCGATTTGGACGAGGTAGTTTTCCACTGAACAAATATCTTTCCCTTTTTTCTACTGTTTATCCTTTTACTGTGACTGTTAAAAAACGCACTATCTGTCATGGTACATCAAATACGTTTCGTTTGTCATGATCCCTCTGTCCCTAATTCATCAGATACTTCTGTGAGTGTTCATAGTCTCTGTATTAGCGCTATTGTAGAGCATTCAAACTGTTGGTACTCACCGCCTGACGTCTTTCTTGGACGGGATGAACTGAGCACAAGTTCTCTTCTTGAATGTATTGTATATCCACGCATCGTTTGAGGGCTGTTGAAGATTAAAAATAACATGATTATGAAAGGGATTTCATAATTTTAACAAGTGAGCTATCAAAAGCTTATTTAAAAAGAAAATGATTTTTACTGAAAAAAGTTTTAAAAAAGCTGTGTCATAAAGTGTTCTTTAGAAATGAATAATTGAGAGCAATCGCTCTTCAACCATGTTTACAAAATGAAGTAAAATCCATTTAGAAGCTTTATTCTATTTGGTTTTGATGAAAATTAAATACAAAGAAAGACTTCAGTCTGTCTCTCTCTTCAACTCACTTGAAGCAGCATGAATTAGTCGTAAAAACTGTAATTTATGTTTGGTTTTATTCTTGGTTGTAAAGATGTGTTTTCATTCGGATTCCCTTATTCCTGCATACGGACAATATTTCGAGCTACATTGGTCTGCATGCCATTTTTTTTTTGTTATTTGAGATTTAATGTTTTTTTGGTCTGGAAAGAAAGTGATGTCATTTATTCAGTTTGGGGCATCGGACTTGGCAACGCTGAATTGCGTTTGGATCGCTTTTTGTGCGTGCCAGCATGAACGCGGGCTGAATTTGTTAACGGAAGCGTGAATTTTCCTTTGTTGTATATTGTACTCACTCGCGTTTCAAATTATACCAATATGCAAAACCATATGAAACAAAAATGACTCTTTTCATTCATTTATCATAGGATCTGAAAGTGCTTCTGGAGGACTTTCGCTAATTTTTTGCTAACTGCATAATAAATACCAAAAACAATTTGCATCAAATGTTTTACTTTTGGCTTGAGCTAATAATTCAAATAACAATTTCTATCAAGGTCAATGATGTGTTAACATATTTCAGATTTCACATGTCAAAATTAAAAATTTTTTTTCTTAACCAAAAACATTTCTTGCACTGAAAATTGAAACTATAGCAACAAGGATGCCTTCGCTGTTTTCGTAAAATTTACAAAATAACTTAATTTGACCAGTGTCGTTTAAGGCTTCACAGTCCAAGAGGACACCAAAGTTGAACTTGAAAACCTATAATTGCAAACGTCTTTGAGAAAGAGCTTCTTCTATACTTCTTGAATCTTTGCTTGATTTCGATCAGCATTTTGTTTATAATGTCAACAGGAGTCTTGCAATATATTCGAGTAAATAGTTTCAAAATGTTCCATTATTTTACATTATGTAAACAACTTGCAACATTTATCTTCCATTTAATCACGCAATGTCTTGGAATAATTCATCGGAATCATCGCAAGCTAGTTTAAGCATACTGTGGTTTTCGGTAGGCAGTCTAAACAACCTGAAAATTGTCGAAAATAATCGAGTGGTTTACAAAGCTGAGCAAACATCCATTGAAGTTTCAAATTGTTCTTTCTCGAGCAATATATACGCACCATATTCGACGCGAGCATGAACCAGACTACCACGCAGTTAAGTTAAAAATTGGACGTTAAATGATTGCAAGTGTAAGCTACTCTTAATTGACTAACCTGAGTTAATGCTTTTGGTTTGTATCCAGTTCCGTCTTGTTTGGAGGCGCTTTGACCGCTCTTGTAAGGACCTTTTCCTTCCATGTCATTCGATGCCATTTTACTGTTACATTATCAAAGAAGGCTACACGAAGCCATAGCAAGGAGAAGACTTTGAGAATCAGATAGAGAGAGTTGAAAATCCTTTCCTTTAGTTCTTCAACTCGGTCAAATGCGACAAATCTACCCAAAACGGAAGTTTAAAGCTGAATTCCGGTTACATTAAAATCCACGCACGGTTGGCAATTATGTAGGCTATTGACTGGAGGAGCTCTATTGTTACGTAGCGACCGGGTACAGTGTATACATGCAACAACTAGTCAATCAACCAACCAATCACCTCTTCCTGTCTGTAATTTGAGAAAGTCGCAATCATGTCAATGAAAATTAGAATTTTATTACTTAGTACTCTCTTTCACTCTGCTGAAGGTAGATATTACTCTCTTTCCGGCTCATTAAACGTGATCAACGTGTTAGACACCACGCTCTCCCTCGTTTCGCTGCTGGCGCGCCGATCAATGAAGTAACAGAGACTGGGAACGTTCTCTCTCCCAGAGCTGTGTGTTCGTTCCATTTAACGGACGGGGCTTTGTGTTCCCTAAAATAGGGAAAGGTAGCTCTGGATACTCATGATCTGATAAGCTAGGTTTTTGTATATCGTTGGCTTCCTTGCCGCAAAAATCACTGGTTGTTATCTAACAAAAATCGCTGGATCACAGCACCCAAATAGTTTAACAGAGTTCAAAGTTAAAAACAAACTAGCCAATCAAATGATGTGTCTGGAGAGTTCCATTTTAACCGTGCAAAGGCTCCGCCGTCCATGAGGGACAGATGGCTCTGAAGACAATGATTTCACAGGAGCAGAGACTTGGAGATGCGAAACAACTCAAGATTCTTAATCTAGAAACTGTAGAAAAGCATAATTTAATATTTTAAGTGTGTGAAATCCGTTAATTTAATGCTTGAAATACAATTTGATCAGCAGCTTAGAAAAAACATGAAAAATATCGTTCTTCAGGAAATTCATTTCTTTTTATTAGGGCGTGGAACTAAAACCAAAATGATTGCAGTGGAAGTATGGTAAACAAAAAGCGAGCTCTCTTAGTTTCACGAACCGGTACGAACCATTGTATTCAATGGATCAAAACATTGTTAACAATCTTGTGTCGGCTCAACAACGTTTATAACGTTTCTCGTTGACAGCGAGCACAACCCGCTTCATCGAGTAGAGTTGACGGGGACTGTCTTTGAGTATATTGTAAAACAGCTAGGGCAATGGCCCAATGGCAGCTAGATGTCTGGCGGATATGTATTGAAACTGAGGGAGGAGGCGTCAGAAGTGAAAAATCTTTTCTTTTTCCAGCTGCTTTAAACATTTTAAGTACCTTGAATTAAATTTCTTTACATGTGCAGGACTGTAGCTTGTTTCTAACTGACGTACTTCGTTATATTTTCCACAATATCTATTCAAAAGAGGAACAGCCGATTAAAATGAATGTTTGTCATATCAAGCAAGGTCCATGCACTCATGTGTACGGGAGGGGCCGGGGAGAGGCTTCATAACAACCTTAAGTGTCTTCCAACTAATCATCCCTTAAAAAGACATTTGTAGCCGTCGTCCAGCTAAACGAACAGCTCGAAGGAGCACAACTCGATGTTTCCGAACCGAGATCTTGGACAAAGGAACGAAAAAACGGCAAATCTTCCATCAACACTAAACTTGTCTTGTTTCACCTCTGAATTTGTAAAGAACGTGAGATGAAACTTCTAAAAGGAAACGACTGCAGACGAAACCGCCACGAGCAATGGTACAACGGTTCGTAGAAATCGCACTGGGCTACCGCGCCTAGCTTGGTAACCACTACTATACTCGGTACCTGTCTTACACTATCCCCCTCTTTTGTAAGACAACATCCTCAAACATGAAACTAAAGTTCAAATAGAACTTAAAGTGTCCATTTAATAATCTGGCGTCTAGAAGAGTGAACGCCTTTCTTTTTGAGACCTTTTAACCGGATCTTCTACTTTGGGAGGGTGCTGTACAGAAGGCGCCTCTACAAAAACCTCCGGGAAAACGTCATCTTCCAACACGATCACTTCCGCATCACTGCCCGCTTGTGTTGAAGAACGACACAAGACCACAGTAAGTTCTCTCTCAACCGCGGTCCAGCCTTGATCCTTGTTGCAGGCTCCGTTGAGGGATTTCAACTGATTGAAATTAACCACTCTCGTTTTGACGCTGGAGTAACTCCCAGCTGGGCGTACAGTACTTGATCCTGTAAATCACTTCACTCAACCTTTCATACACCTGCCCCTCCGGGTTTTCTTGTCTAACAAGAGGGCTTGGTCTTCTACTTGATAAGTGTTGGTTCTCCAGCGGTCATAGTAAGCCTTTTGAGTATGATGCGATACCTTGGCTTCAGAGTTAGCTAGCGATCTGGAAAGAGCGCGTCAGCCTTGACTTGAGCTCGGTATGGTACTCAGGATGAAGCTTATGTTGGGGAAGGCAGGAGTGTGGTTGAAGCAAGTCATTAGGCAATCGAAGTTCCCTACCAAACCTTAAGCCAGATATTTGGATGGAATATACAAATCCCAGTTCCTTTGGTCCTCCTTAACAATCTTTGCCAGCATACTATTTATTGTACAAATGCTGAGCTCAGATGCCCCATCTGACTAGGGGTGAAATGGCGTTGTTTGCGTGTTCCAAATCTCAAAGAAAGAATATATTACTAGATTGATTCAGCTGTCAAGTTCTTTCCCTGATCATGGCGAATCTGTTCTGGAGCGCCGTGCTGGGGAACCCAACAATCGCACAGCTTCTTAGCAATAGTCGCAGAAATCTGATTCCTAAGAGGGTATAATTCAACCGACTGGGTGAAATGATCGGCCACAACCATACAGTACCGGAACCCCTGGAGCTCAATGGGTATTCCACAATATCCATTGTTACCAATTCTCCAGGGCGGCTAATGATTATCGATTGCAGTGGAGCTCTTCTTGTAGCAACTACTTTTTTTCTCCCACTGGCATGACAAGCAGTTCCTGCATCATTCCCCTATGTTCGGAGACATCTGCGGCCAGATATCCTCTCCTTGACCCAAACAGAAATTCTTGCAGTTTTCAAAATGGCCCAGGTCATCGTGCCACGTCTGAAGAACCCTCGATGTAAGAATTGGGGGAACAGTTATTTGTCCTGGGCCACGATTCTCAACGCTAATGCGCCCAAGGGTACATTCCTCCCCCACACTCAGGTTTGGCCACTCCTTAACAAAAAGCCTGAGCTCAATGTCGTCTACATTTTCTGTAGAGGAAACTTTGGACGCCAGTAAGGGCTGCATTTGGGAAAGTGTTGGGAAACTGTCCTGTTGTTGGTCTTCTACTCCCGCTGGCGTCAGACTGCTTCAGAACGAAACCAACTGCTTTGTCAGAGGCTTTGTGAGAAACAATGAAACGGCCCTGTCCATCCGGGAGTTTCAAAGTCACTGAAGAGCACACAATCTCTTTATTAGGTTGCTCGAAGCACAGTCACATTGAGATAGATGTCCACAGAAATTTGATCTGTTGAGGAGATGATAACGTGGGACTGCAATATGGGCAACACCTTTCACAAATCTCCTCTTGAATGTACAAACATCCAGAAACGACGAAGATCAGCTTCATCTTTAGGGGCTTCCACTCTCGGATTATGTCCAACTTCTTTGGTTGTGGTCTTATACCATCCTTGTCAATGACATGATCAAGAAACTTGACTGACATTTCTTGACTGATAATTTCAAACCAGCATTCCTAATTGTTTGTAATAATCTCTCAATACCTTTCAAATGCTTCTCAAAACCATGCAGCACGCGCTTGATGAATGAATTCAGTAAAAGCGTTCTTTTCACTAGTTTCTCCGAAAACAGTGCTCGTTACATCAATGGAGAGCACTGGGTTCACATTGCGTCGCTGTCAGTTCAGTTTTCAGCTGAAAAAAACTCCCAGAAGAAAAAAGAAATGTTTTCCGAGTTTAAGTTCAAACATCTCGTCACACTAGCAATATTTCTTTCCCTGATTCTTCAGGTCAGGCAGGAACATGTTAGCGCACTCGTTATGTCTTCTCCTGAGGGATTCCCATTTCACATTAACTGTACGTGCGTTTTTCAAGATTGGTCCTCTTTGCTTAGTTTAAAACTACTTTTTTTCTCTCTGGGTGTGTATCCTTGACATTTCTCTAAAAAAGGGACACCTATCGAGTGATATAACATGAATTAAGCCCCAGTTTTATTTACACAGTTAGACCACGAACGGAACTCTGTTGATAATTGCTTCACTTCGACAGACTTTCTCTAGGCGACTTTCTCAAGGTCCTCCGCCGTTGTAGCTTCGTAATCCAGGCACAAAGGAAGGGCTTGCGTTCTTTAACTTGAGCTCTTCTCATTCAGGCGTTCCACCCGAAAAAAATAATTTAAGTCTTTTCTAGTTTTCCATTCCTCAGAAGCCGCCACTGCCTTGTAAGTCTCTGTTACCAGAGAAGGAAAGCGCTCAAGAAAAACAAACTCTTCCAGCAAAAGCTTTTTGTTGCTCTCGGATGAAAGTTTGTAGACATGCATATAGGAATTTCTGATGAATCTAACAAGCTCAACAGCCGATTTAGTGTCGTAGTTCCTCCTTACATATCCACTTGTAACATCGTCGTATATTTCCTTGATCACAGTGTCCCAACCATTAGTCACCCATGCACTCTTATTGGAGTAAAAACTTTCCAACCTGTGTTCTACATCGGTCAATGGGCGGGTGAGTTTTCGCCTGGGCTCTTCAAATTCCAATTGATTTCCAACTGATTTAAGGAATTCAACCTTCTTACGATCATCCCAAAAGAAAGGAAAATGCTGTAGGGAAGACGCTGTCGGTCGTTCCTCTGATTGTTGTGAAAGGATATTTTCTAGAAGATAGGAAGCCTCTGGTGAAAGAGAGTGACATAAGTATCTGTTGTTCTGTAAAATATTATTTTCCGTTTGTTGAGGATTTTTCATAAATTCCCCTCCAGAAGTTGAGCTAAATGGATGGTTCTTCTTCGACAAGACATAATAAAAAAGGAGACCACAGCTGAAAATATCAGAGGCTTTGCTGTGTTGCTGAGGCGTCTCTCCCAAAAGTTCAGGGGCCATCCAACACCTTGTTCCAGCCTTGGAGTGCATCACAGACTCACGTTCCCCTCTGGTTTGGGATGTCTGAAGGTTCTTACTGAGCCCAAAATCACTGATTTTAACAGAAAAACTTGGATTTGTCTTATACAAAATGTTTTGGGGTTTCAAGTCCCTGTGGAGAACACCTTCCATATCTTCCGTCTTACATTTATGTAAAAACTCCATGCCAGAAGCAATGCTCAAACAGATGGTAAACGCCTCCTTGCATTCTTCGTCACAACGGAGATACGTATCTAAAGAACCATCCATGAGTTCTAGAACTATGTACTCAAAATTAGCATCACTAATGCAAGTGATGTAATTGATCACCATGGAGCAATTACATAACTTTTGCAAGCACTTGACCTCATTTTCGAGCACAGCACCTTTTTTCCCTAAACGTGCCTTTTCCAGGCGTTTTAGGGCTACTTCTCTGCCATCTTTTCCATTCACTCCAGGAAAAACGAGCGAAAATGAACCTTCTCCAATTGGATTCTCGTGGTGGTAATAATCCTCCACTTTTTGAAACTTCGTGCCCCGCACAACCTGGGACAAGACAGCATTATGTTTGGCAGATTCCTGAAACCATTTAAATTTATTGGGAATGTCGACTTTTTCGATGTCTTCATCAATAAGTTTCTGCAGGTACTCATTCCCATTGACAAACGCTTTACATGAGTCTCCATTGGCATCAAGCACGTTCACATCAGCATGGTAGCTCCGGAGAAGACGAATGCAATTTTCAATGTGCTTGGAAGTCAAGGAGCAACTTCGTCCTGCCGTGCGGCATATCTTATGTAATGGTGTTTCCTTGCACTCGTTTTGAACATCAACTTCACATCCCTTTTGAAGCAAACATTCACAGATTAAATGGGCAGTTTCGTTGTCTAGAATGCATAGGATATGTAGAAGTGAGTCTCCTTTCCGATCTTTGTAACACCTTGCAGATTCGGCCAAGTTTCCATATTGGTCGTCTTCAAAAATAACTTTCAGGAGATTCAACGCACTTTCAAAAAACTCTTCTTCTAAAAGGACTTCAAATGGGCATTTTCCGTCATTGCTAACACACCAAGGATTCATTTTTAAATCAAGAAAGTTCCTCCAATGACTTTTCTTGACGTCATCTCCAATTAGAGAACCTTCTCCAATGAATTTATGAAAGGGTGTTTCTCCATTAAGGTCTTTCACATTTAATAGCGCGCCTCTTTCCACCAATGCTTTCACCTGTTTCCAACACCGTGCACGATGCAGAGGTGTTTCGCCTTTGTCGTTTCTTGCATTGACAGCTCCTCCACAGGAGATGATTTGCTTACCAATTTCAATTGCCTCAGCACTGGCTGCCTCGTTCGATAAGCTTGCCCATAAATGTAGGGGAGTGTTCCCCTCAGCATCTCTAGAGTTCATTTCAAATCCACTTTTCTGCAAGAGGTGGAGACCTTGGCAAAACATGGAAAGACATTTGCGAGCCTGGACTGAGTTTCCGTCTTTCAAAACCTTGAAGAACAAATGAAGGAGCGATCTGTCCCTTTCGTCTTTAGCGTTTGCTCGTGCTTTAGCGTTCAAAAGAAGGCGCCAGACTTCTACAGCGTCAGCCCCATAGTCAAGCGTAGACTTCGAGGGAAGTAAATCATGACAAATCACCTTAGCACAGAATTCACAAGACTGAAACTGCGATGACAAGCCATATAAAAGTGGAGTTTCACTAAGATCGTTTCTGGCGTTTGGATTAGCATTGTTGCTGAGTAGGAAGTTGATAAATTCATTCCAGTTCTGTGGTGAGGAGCTCATTAGAGCTTTTTCTACCGCGTGGAAGAGGCCAGTGCAACCTAACTGATCTTTGTCGTCAATTTGGGCTCCCTCTTGCAGTAATAATTTCGCCATCTGTACACTTGGCATGGAAAACATGAGGTATGGATAACTACCAATCCTTCCGTTAGCTGGACACCGGGTCTCTACCATCAAAATTTGCACTGCGCCGCAAATTGCGTTCTCGTCCCAGCAAGGAAACGTTAAAAGATCACCTCGTTCCGTATATTCTTGTAATTTCTGTAAAATACCTTCCAGAAGTTTCTTCTTAAAGATATCGTCGTTCTTTTCATAAAATATTCGCAAAAGCGCCATCAGATTGCAAGCTTGTGCGTTGTGTGAGTTCTTCACCTTCTTCAGTACATCTTTGTTAGACGTTAAAGCATCTACAGGGTGATCAAAATTCTGTAAACCACTTTGTGGCAAGATGAGCAGTTGAACCAGGCGTGAAGGACTTACAAACAGGTTGCTTTCGCTTCTAAAGAGCTCTGCAATTTCAATGTGGTGCAGTACAATGGCCAACTCTAGCGCAGTGTTAAGAAAGTCGTTGTAGATTTTGTCATTGCCATCGCCAATTTCTTTGTGTGCAAGAAACTGTCTTACCAACTCTTTGTCTTCAAGCAGTATGGCGCTATGCAGTAGAGACCAGCCATGAAAGTTAGTATATGGTGAAACTGAATTTTTCGCCAGCATTTCTTGAATTTTTTTAACAGCATCTGTACAGTTCAAAATGAACAAAGGATCTAAATAATCAATTACTTTAACCTTGGATTGGTAATTACTTATATTGCTGAGATTGTTCCCGAACAAATCTACGCAGCCCGTTAAGTCCACATGTCGAAGTTTAGGACAAAACCAGCAAAGAATATCCAGTACACCAAAAGGCCACTTCGTCACCGTGTCGTGACTGATGGTACTGCGTCTGAGAACGGCTGTGGAAGCATTCCTTGCTTCCAAACACTTTGTAACTAGATCCTGACAAGATTCGATGCATGTGTTCGAAAGATCAAGGTCATGGTGTTGTACGTCATGTAAACGAGAGATCTCAAAACCAGCCCGCACGACCAAATTCTCCATCTGAAAAAACTTGGAGTCGTTTTCAACGAAGTCTTCAATGCCGTGTGATCCGAATTCTGTTTGCTTGACTTTGTCATGTAAAGTTGTGAAAGCGCAACCTGTTCTTCGCTTAAATACCTTCTCCATTTTTTTAACCTTCATCGACTGATTACCTGAGGTTTTTAAGATATCCAGCAACAGTTCGTCAAGTATGAAGAGATAGCTGTGTTCCTGAAAGCAATTGATAAATACCTGAACGGTGTATAGACATTATACAGCGATATTGCACTAGCGAAATGCATATTCTGATTTGCTAGGTATTTGAGCCACACAGTTATGTTCAATTTTTTCAACTGCAAAAGAGTATTCTGGACGGGAAAGAAATTATTTTCAAGATGAATGTTCCGTCCAAAAAAAAAACTTATGACTATCATTAACAAGTAGATACGCTATCGAAAATGTCGTCCGAAGGAAATTTTAAGGAAATCAAAGCCGATTGCTGCATTATACATTCCACCTTTTGTATTCCAGCAACCTTCTTCCTTTTTAAGCTCGCAATAAACAAATACTGTTCACATACACAAATTGTATTGAATTTTGGTGTACTTACAACTTCATCTCGATCACCAGAGAAAAGCTCTTCCTGTTCGCCTGCAATTAACGATTAAAGGAATCAATTAATCTGTATTGTTTTGAAAATCGGGATTAAAAGGAAATTTTCCAAAAGTAAACGTATCATCTTGGAAGGTCATGATAGACACAGCTACAAGGATACGTTGCTTAACAGCCTCTCAAAGAATTTCTCAGAACTGGGATCTCAATCAGGAAAGGAACATTCCTGACATTCCGAATTCCATTTCCGTTTCGTCACACAGGTTTCACGATCAAATAGCCCATCACTTCCCACTTCAGAAAGTAAAGAGAAACTCTCGGCGTCTTCATCTCCTCCGCGTCCTGTGTTAAATAACGTTTATGTAAAAAATCCCTTTAAAAAGGGGGATTGTTTAGAGATAAAAGCAACCAGTATTAGCACTCTATTAGAAATCGATAGCTTAATATCTATTTTTATAAGGTTATCTCAACACTTCTCCAACCATGGCACCAGAATTATGTAGTGCTGACAGCCTCTTCAATGAAACAATTCGTCGTAAGGGTTTTCATGATCATATGACTGATCGCTTTCGCTCAAAAAGTGAAGAGAAACTCGGTGCGTCATCATCTCTTCCGAGTACTTTGTTAACAAACAATATGTACGACTCCCATTAATTAAAGAATTAAAGAGATTACATTTTCGAAGCAACAGTAATCTATCACGAATTAGTAGCTTAGTATCATGCAGTGTTTACAAAACTTCTTACATATTTCTGATTGAAGCCAATCAGCTGGGCCTTCGATTTCACTGACATCTTCATCCTCACTATCCACTAAAAGTAAAACGTATAACATTGATAGCAGAAAATTATCAAGACATACTTTCAGTCAACATATGTAAAAGCTGGGGAAGAGTTTTTTTTTGGGGGGGGGGGTGGGAGGAAAGTTTTACAGTCAGGTAGGTTTTAATAACAGTGGAATCTTTGATGAGTTCAATGGCATTAATTAGCAGAGGCATCCTCTAATTGCATAGTAAAATTCTCTCTGAAAAACATCTTACATTTATTGGAAAAAGTACTGCGACATACATTTTCGGTCAATATCCTATGGCGAGGGTCTTCCTCATGGGCGGATCCATGGGAGAGTTCCAGCAGGAGGAAAGTCAGTTAAAGCGAAGCGTTTTATCTACAGTATAACAGTAGAATCTTTCAGGAATTAGATAACTGGAAAAAACGGAAATCTATAACGAAACATAGCTTTAATTAATATCATAAATGGAGTTGCCAAATTGTTACCTGATTTTTGTTGAAACCAATCAACTTGGTTTTCGTCGTCGGTGAACTCTTCTTCATCACCATCCACTAAAGTAAAAGATAGTTAGGGCCGGTTTAGATGGTCTTGGGTACCCGAAACAACCGTTCCCCTGACCGAGCTAACTTGAAAATGTAAGTTGAAAATGTAAATTGGCCACCGTAACGAGTTATAAAGCTGACGTTTCGAGCGTTAGCCCTTCGTCAGAGCGCTCTGACGAAGGGCTAACGCTCGAAACGTCAGCTTTATAACTCGTTA
>Ga0126337_10001096_pt1 | contig 15723 bp, 9 predicted proteins | sample DipCmetagenome_FD_92527 | JGI IMG/M metagenome (GOLD analysis project Ga0126337, IMG submission 92527) | Coral microbial communities from La Bocana,Puerto Morelos, Mexico - Diploria C A metagenome | ecosystem: Host-associated > Invertebrates > Cnidaria > Coral | place: La Bocana,Puerto Morelos... | reverse complement strand
GTGTACTATTCAAAACCGGTCTGTTGTTTACTTTTGGGGAAGAAGGCAGACATATACAGGTTATAGAAACACCTGCTCAATACCTACAAAGAAGACAATTTACAAAGAAAAAAAACATATTAAATTTTATTTACTTTGTACCTAATTAAAAATGCAACCTTAAATAAAGCACTCTTTTCTTTAGTTTTTATTTCAATGCGGTTGTGGAACATGGCCATCTACGTAGAAATTCCTGGTTGCCTTTGGCAATGTCACTTCAAGTCCTTCCAACTCCTTGGTTAGAATTATCTGGCAACCTGTTGGTAAAACAGGAAAAACAAAATTCCCCCATTTTCAAGTGTCAATACATTTAACAACTTGTTTTAAAAATATTTATGAACATTATTAACATTTTATTTCCTTAAAAGTGACATAAAATTGTTTCAACCTGCAAATAACATAAGTTAAGCTGTACTTCATCTTTATACTACTAACCTAATCTTGAGTTTTCCTGAAGAAATGGAGCCATGTCCAGCATATCATCCTCCCTAAAAAAAAAATTAAGAAATTAACTTTAAAAATCATTCTATTGGGGATTTTCCAAATTTAACAAAGTAGTCCTTAGTTTGACCAGGCTTTCACTAGACATCAGAATCAGTAAAAAGTACCCTCCATTTCAAAGTTGGGATCTAGCGTAGCACCCTATGTAATTATTGACTGAGTTAGGTTTGGCCGAACAGAAAAATATTTGGCTCAAGGTCCATGACCAAGAGCCAAAATAATACTTTCCAGTACAGTCCGACCCGACTTAACTCAGTCAATAAGTATTTTATCATAAGACATATACTGAAGATTCTGTTTGAACAAAATATGATGTAACTACGTAACATCAGACGGCTGCACAAGGGACACAAAAGATTCCACATTAAAAGTTTGTCATTTATACTTCTTCGCATCGGAATCGCAATTTATCAAAGAATGAGATTCATTGTCTCATTTCCGTTTTTCTTATAATTTAAAGAATACACAATCACAATTCATGTTAACAGGAGATGTTGAAAAAATAAAAATGGATTGTGAAATTGATCTGAAAATGTGAATTGAAGCAGTCATTTCATACAAATCTTACAAATCTATGGCCATAAAGCCGTTTTAATTGTTCCTATTTTCACTGGCAAAACTGCCTAGAAAGCCAACTGAAAGTTTGCATATAGCTATTAAAAATGTGGCTAAACCATCAAAAACTTTGAGAATGACGAAAGTTTTCTATGCTTCACTGAAATTGTTCACAAATCTCCTTCATCCAAGGACTCAATAAAACATCAGCACTCTTTCAAGCTCAATATTTAGTGAGCTCATGGTTACTGTTGACTGAGGGAGATTCACCAACTAAATATCAATTATACCGATGTTGGCGCCTGCAAACAGTAACTGGGTTTGCTTTGCTGACTTTGCTATGTGGTGGAAATAACATTAACAGGAATCGAATGAGCAAGCCCTGATAATCTATTATCTGGATAAACTGTATGGTAATAAACTTGTGTTTGGACTCAGTTTTGTCCCTTCAAAGAACACTGATCTAGAAACTGCAGAGCAATTTATTCTTATGCACACAAGATATGTTTGTGAATTTCTTGTTATTTCAACTTCTCCCAGACACAACAAGCATTCATATCATAACTCTTCTTTATATTTGCTTTCTTCAACGTAGTAACTTGATGTTTTCTTGCTGTGGACCCACAATGAACTATTTTATGCTTTCGTTATATCAACTAAGTTGAAAATGTAAATTGGCCACCGTAATGAGTTATGAAGCTGACATTTCGAGCGTTAGCCCTTCGTCAGTGTTAACGCTCGAAACGCCAGCTTCATAACTCATTACGGTGGCCAATTTACATTTTCAACTTAGTTGATATAACGAAATTACCTTGTTACCCCCACCGACGCAGCACCACAGTTTCTTTAGAAACTTTCACCCTTTATTTTATGCTTTCCACTGAAAGAAGCTTCGCCTGAAGTCTGTCTTAAGAGTTCATTATCAGACAGTTCATCCAGATTAGTTCTTTTCTCCGTGGCATCTGCTTATTATTGGCTTCTCTCAGATAAATGTCAACTTCTGCATTTGTGAGGAGTATGGTCTTTCTTTCTACACTCAGTTTCAAAGTAAGTTGTACTTCTGTAAAGGACAATTCACTTTCATTGCTCACATTGAAGAAAACAAAATTTTCCATTCTGTGATCAACTTGCATCAATTTTTCTGAGTGTGCTTCTAGTAGGACTGTCCGCATTTCTAGTAGGGCCTTACACGTTTCCTGGCCCTATCAGTTTGATGCATACAGCCCTCATACAGGACCTTTTTCCCTGTGGTTTTCCACTGAAAAGGCAGACAGGGCCATATGGGTCATATGATGATATAAATTACTTTCCAGGAACTTTTGATTTTTTTGAGAAAGAGATAAAAGAGTAACTAGTCTGAATTTCAGCCGTCTATTCCCTCTCTAAAGGGAAGAGATGGCTGAAATTCAGACTAAAGAGTAACTTACTTCTCTTCTGGCTCTGAAAGCTTTTCCAAGTAGTCCTCCCTTACATAAACATGACATGTGGAACAAGCTAACGATGCTTCACAAGCTCCTTGTGGACAAAATAATTAAATAATTAAAACAACTAATTTGATGTCTTTGATGCATTAATATAAAGGCAGACAACTTAACTTGAACACAATTCCATTTCTCTTTTCAGGAAAGTGGCATATTAGTGGAAGGGATGAGGGCCTCAATACTCCCTGCTTTCCTTTTCTAAATCCCTAATATGTAGGTCTAGATATTGATCCAGCATAGTTTGGGAGCAGGCTTTCTGTTTAGAAATTCAATACATAAGGTCGCATAAGGCAGGTAAGAGGGTTTAATTCCTATCACACATGATGTAAAGATGACAACCGTATGCTAAAAGGGGATAAATCTGAGAAAAATAAAATTATCAACAGTTGATAGGCTTAGTGGCAGTATCCCCTGGTTTAAAATTACTATAAATAGTTACTATAAAAAATACAGTAGTCACTATGAACCAGCATATCATCACTGCCTAATAAAACACTAAGTTCAAATGAAATTATCACCCTTACAGGTTCTTTTGCCCAAGAATAATAACAATAATAATAACAATAATAATAATAATGATACTAATGTTAATAATATCAATAATAATAATATTTGTAATAATTATGATAAGAATAAAAATAATAAGTTTACTATTGTGTCAAAAGGCAGTAGCTGAGGGTAGGAGACCCCTGTGCTAATCCTGGACACCTTACTAATAACCTAATTAAAATCATTTACTTAACTCTGAATTGATGCATTGAATAGCAATGCCTTAGCATTCAATTGTTAAACTACAGAGAACTTTTTTCAGGTGTTAGCCTATGAACTCAATTACACCAATCATCAAGTACCAAGCCAGCTGCCCACCTTCCAGTTCAATGCCATGACGATGTGCCAGGTATAACAAGTTATCTCCTACTTTGCCTTTTACTTTTATTCGATTTCCATCACGATCAATGTATATCACATTTACACTGCAATGGAAAGATTTCAACTTAATAAACTTTTACAGATGAATGTCAGAAAATCAAAGATGTCAAGAATATGATGGCTTTTGACCTAAAATCATTTTTTTTAAAAACATTCACCATATCAAGGGTGCTTGCTATGGTAACTGAAGAGTAACCCCTGAATAATTCCATAATGAGATCAAGTGATCAAACATGGAATGCAGAACCAAAAGCCCTCATCTCAAAGAAACAAGCAAATAAGATTGATTAAGTCCAGCAGTGGGCAGTAAGATTCATAATACAAGATTATAACTGGGATTCTAGTGTATTTTAAACGGAATATCTCATTATTATCACTTTTCAAGACACATTACACAATACTATTCTAGTACTACTTTCATACAACTAAGGGCATGCTGTGACCATTACGTGCACAGCTTCTTTCTCGAACCTAACCCTAAGTGTTTCAATGGAGAGTGAAAGGATATTAGATAACTTCCTTCCTTGACTCATCAGTTTCAAGAGAGCAACTGAAAGATGGCCACCCTACAACCAGCATTTACAGTAAGCCCATGCGCACTGAGCAGTACTTAGCATATGATTCACACCACCTTATATCAGTTAACGTAAACCAGTTACTGTCTTTAAAAGGGCTTTATGGCTAGTAAAATGGCTCATCACGTAATTGTCAGTTATCCTCAAGCGTTAGGGTTTAGGGTCATCCAAAGAAATTTTGTTGGGTTTCTGTCAGCCAACTTGTCTGTCGGCTAACTGGAAGCCATTCGTCAGCTGTATGTCCACCAACTATGGCCCTTTTGTCGACGTACAGTTGAGTGTTTGTTGGGTGACAGATGGCAGAGTTTCCATTCCATTTCAGACTCAAGTGTCAGCTGACATTAAGCCAACAATTAGCAACCAATCTACAAACTGTTGGCAATCTGTTGGTGACCCAGGGTAAACATATAAAATGATTATGTAATTTTATACTTTGTAAATGATATACCTATTTATAACACTAACATAATGCACAAGCTTTTGCATTACATTCTAGTTACATACATAACTATGATATTAAGACAGTTTCCATCGGTTGATATTTTATTTCTTTCCATTCATGACTTGCATGTATGGTTGCTTCGTAGCAATGTTGTGGCATAAAGTTGAAAATATTAATTGCTTTAGGGTTAAAACTGGACAATTATAATAGAAATTAAGCTTTCACCTACACTTCATCTGGTGACTTTGGGTCTTGCATCTCGTATTCCCCAGAGTGAAGAGGCCCTTGTCAGTAAAGTAAAAGGTACATTTTACATTGCTGTTTACATAAATACTGCATTGCAATAAATGGATTTAAAACCACTAAAATTAGGCACTCTAACCCTAAGCTTACAACAAACCTGCACGAATAAAGAAAAGCCGTTTGTTCTTAAGGGTATTTCTCCTTGCAACCTTTCGTGAGAGTACAGTAGTTGTCTGCATGGAATCTGTTATGTGTTTCCATAGCTGTGTACTTCTCTGTATCAACATCATTGTAAGAATCATCACTGTGAATTAATTTTCTTTTAATTGTGTCCAGTCTCCCCACAAGAGTCTCTCGACCCAAGCCATTCGCTATGCCACCGAGCCTTTCAAATTTGGCTTAGCACGTTGTTTTCCTTTGCCTTTCGTTTCAGGATCGAAACTGTGCTTCCTATAAATTCCTCTCCTAAGTATTGACCTGTTAGGATGACTACAGGAACGGAGAGACCAAGTACAAGAGTTATTCAGGTGACAAATATCGCCCAAAATGCCACAGTTGATCAAATGAAGACGCTCTTTGGATTCTTGGGTGAAATTGAAGAAATGCATCTCTTTCCTGAGTAAGACTAAAAACTGGAAATACCTTTTTATTATCATAACTTGACTAAGTTATTTCAGAATTCACGAATATTCAATGGTAACGCATCGTTTTGATTGTTATAGGGATCCAATGATTCACCTTGGTACAGCTACGCGAGTTTGCTTTGTCAAGTTTACTGATCCTTCCAGTGTCCATGTAGCTCAACACCTTACAAACACTGTCTTCATTGACAGAGCGCTCATAGTTGTACCAGTTCAAGACGGTAAGTTCAGATTTACTCTGTAGGTGCCATCAAATAGGCTATTCCATTTTAGGGCAACTGCGTCGGTCCCTTTGATTTTCTCAACAAATTGATGTCAGTTGTTCTCGCGTCTGCCCTGTTATTGATCATGAATTTCGTCAACAGTATCGCCTCGTAGATCCACAGCCACTTTGACAACGTTATGACATAATTCATTGTTAATAGCAGGACAGATGCGTAAAAAACTGTCATTGATTATTTATCAAAAGAGAAGGATACACTGAGCGATTTTTATAATTTGCTTCAGTCTAGAAATAACCAGGAAGCAAGATTGTTGTTAGAATGCAAACAAGAAGCGTTTCAAAGCCTTTCAAAACTTGTTTGTTCAGAGCATGAATCTCATGCAGCAGCTAGGAGAGGATGTTTTTGCAACGTCTTTAGTTCCAGAGGAGTTTGGGGATAAAGTGTTCGCCATTAAAACTAGTGACAATTGAGATTGTCTGTTTAACGGAACATCTATTTCTCTGTGTGGCGATGAGTCCTCCTTATTACGAGTTCTAGTCGCTGGCAAATTGTTCTTCAATGCCAGTTATTATGCGGAGTATGCATTGTTTAAAGAAAGTTCTGTTGACACCAGATATCCTGTGGATACTATCTTTTCAATGGGGTTAGTTTGTAGTACACTTTATTTAGTGTAGAAAAGTCAATAATTGTATGTCAGTCGTACATGTGAGCTAAAGAGGATGCTTCGAAGTGTAAAACTTTATTTAAGTACACCAAATAATCAGTGTGGACTTGTTACTTCCGTAAACAATTTTGTTGCTTTCTTGTACTAGTTAAAGGGATTGTGTTTACAATATATAACATACATGCAATGAAACCCACTGTACACTTATGCAAGCTTGTCCTGAAGCAGAAATTAAACAACACACTGTTTTACATTCAAGGCCTCACATAAAACAATCTCAGTCATTTATTGTTTGTGTTCAACGACAGAGTTTCTCTGCAACTGGCTCTTCCACTCTCCATGGATTCCTAGCATTCATTCTTCCCTGTGAACCATCTGTTGATTGTGTTGTTAATTTCCTGTCAAAAACTAAAACAAACAAACAAAACAAGGAACTCGTCCTCGGTCCAAGAGTAATGAATTTTTCCTGTGAAAACACGTTCTAAAAAATCAGCGTAATCCGAGGAACGGATTTACATTGAGAAGAGGAGGTCTGGTACTAAATGGGTATCCGCCATGTTTGATTATGCATTGTACAATTTCTTGCATGCGATGTGACAGATGCAATTGTTACTGGCTAAAGTAACCCTGAAATGTTATCATTACTATGTTCGCTTACTGCTTTAGGTATTAACCCTAACCCTAAACCCTAAGAAGTCTTCCGGAGTTTTTTCGTTCGTGTTTTCATGTTTCAAGTCATTCCAGATCAAGTATTTTGGTCTGTCCTACAACTGTAGCTACAATCTACCAGAAACCAAACAACAATGCCAATTAAATGAGGCTCTAATCTGAGTTTCTATTCTTGTACTATCTGGCAACTGCATTTTTGCATTTGGCAACCATTTTTTTTTTTTTATAGTCACCGAAGGGCAACTTGAATTTTTTTTAATCTTGAGCCCTGCATGTATACATGTGGTTGTAATATACCTCAATTAAGTACGTAAAATACTTACTTAATTAAGCAAAGTATTTTGAAGAAATAACGATGACCGGTATACTACATGTATTTTACTATGGACTCATATTTGATTATGAACAGTATACAAATGGTTGCTAAAGTTAAATAGGATATCTAAAACATACAATTGCTGATACCTAATATATAATTTTAACTGCATGCATGAATTTGTATTCCAAAATTGACTAATATGCATTTCTGTGGTTTATTCAGGAACTATTCCAGATGAATCTAAAGCTGTTCAGTTGGCAGCACCTGCTAGTGCTGTAGCTGGAGGCTTCACAGGATCATCAGGAGGGTTACTGCCCACTCCACCAATACCAGCTCAGGTACATGTAGATGCTACCCCTTCCCACCATACTACTGTAGCTCACTTACAGTGTACTAGTCTTACAGTGTACTACCAACTCCACTATTCCAGCTCAGCCACACTAACACATTATACACTTGCTATATACCAGGTCATATAGATTCTACCCACTCCACTACATGTATGTCAGCCAGGCACACTGACACAAAATTTTTCAAGAATCAAGTTTCGAGGCTCGAGTCTCGAGTTTCAATTTCCGAGTGTGGGTTGGGTCATCATTTGCATACTGGTATTTTACATGTTTTCAAACACAAATATCTCCAATTGCAAACAGTAAATGCCGTTTTTATTCTTTCATGCAATTCTATGTGATACAACTAAAAATCAAGGGGTATAATTTTGATCATAGTACCACTTCAAAATAGTGTTGACAGAAGGGATTTAGTGTCAATTCGTAATGGGCAAATGATGAAAAAAATCTAAGGACTGATTATTTTAAATTTAAAAAAAAAACATTTTTAAGCCTTGTGTTTTAACTAGCCCTGTTGCTATGGTAACAGCACACACCTTAACGAAAATGCAAGAATAAACTCTTCTCTGCTTAACCTTGACTCTGCAAAAAACGGGCACCAAAGCATAAATAGCTTACATGTAAAAGTAATGGTAAATTAGGCATAGGCTTTTGAAAACTGGGTTCAGCCACCTTAATCGGGCAAAAAGTCCTTTGTTTTTTCCACTCGAACATCTCAAAACTCAACTCGAGCCTCGATCCTCGAAGTTTTCGAGAATAGAGTTTTGAGTATCAAGATTCGAGGAACTGTCAAGTTACCTTTGAGCGGTACTGTAGGTGGAAATGTTTTTTTTTTAAATGTATGTTCTTCTTAGTAGTGTATTTTGAAAGTGCTATATATTTTGTGGTGGTTGAGTTTAATACATATTTTGGCTAAGGATGTATGAGGTCCCTTGTATATCCCTTCTTAACATACTATAATGTCACCTGGTCCTCCACCTACTGAATCCAACCTAAACTGTATTTACCCTTTGCAAAAGCATTTAGAGCAGCTCATAACAAAAACTCTCTATCTAGCAAATAATACGGTACCCCTTTATTAAGCCAGCTTAAAGTCCTTGACATATTTAGCATTAATTCATTTTTTGTCACTACCTTTTTGTATTCATATCACCATAATCTCTTGCCTAGTAGCTTTAGTGACCTATTCTTAATAAATAATCAAGTCCATCAATATGAGACTTCACAGGCCTCTCAGTATAGACCTTATTTCTGTAGAACTAATATTAAGCAATTCAGTATTTTTCGCTGAGGACCTAACATTTAGAATTTGTTGCCTATTTCACTTACATGTATTAGCTCTTCTTCATTAAAACAATTTAAAGGATCAGTTATTGATAATCAATCTGTTACTTAATTTACTGATCTTGCTCACTCTGCACTCAGCCATGATTTAAGTCCACTAATTAATTGAAGGAGGCCTATTAACATAAGCTTCAAGCTTCATTAGGCTCCCTGGTCACATTAATACATAATTTAATTACCAACTTTGTTAATGGTGTTTTAAGGTTTTGTGAGTGACTACTGGTAAATAAATAAAGAAAAAGAGGTCTACTTAGACGAAACCATGTTATCTTGGACTCAGGGTTACAGTTAGCGGTAAATATGCCTTGACTCAATGTACATGGAAGTCTGGTGAAGTGCATTCTCTAATTGTTTTGATGTGGCTTTCCTTTAGGTTCCTATTGTCCCAGGTGTAGTTTCTACTGTCATTCCTGGGGTAAGAATACCTTCAATGTTTAATATTGAATATGGAGAGGGTATGTTACAACCTCTTGGGGTGGGAGTTTTTTCTATTGCAGATTCTAGCTGCAGGCAGTAATGAGAAATATTTACTAAAGCTTAATGTCAAATCTACTTTTAGAGAAGCTTGGTGTAAATCTTGATACTTATTATGATGATTTACACAGAACATTAGACAACCAATAATGGCAAAAATTAGTTACAAAAAAACTTGGCGTGGTAATATTTTGAATACAGTTAAGAAGAACTTATTGAGACTTAAGCTCTTGAAGTTGAACTTGATGTTATCCATATAGCAATTAAAACACTGACATTTTGCTTTAGTTAGAAGCACATTAACACACACTTCAAGCATTCTAACTTACAAAGTTTGACATTACCTTTCTCGAGAATGCTTCAGAATTTAATTGTGGGATTACTTACAGAAATGAACTAAACTGAGTTTTAAAGTATTCCAAAAATTACTGTATGTATGAGTAGATTCTTTTTATTAAATCATTTAAGCACTTATTGCTCGAACTTTGAGCAGAATCCATCTAAATATGTATAGGTTATCATATGAATGCTAGTGCAATTAAGGGTTTTGCACTATAAGTGATATTCAACAATTCTCTCAAAATTGCATGACCTTTAGGCATGTGCAATTTGAAAGAATGTTAAATCACTCAGACATGTAAATCCTTAATTGCTTGAACCTTCATACAAGTACTCTGTTATGATAACAAAGTTACAAACATGAAATATGTAAATAAGTGAATTGCAATGCCAATTTGGAAAGAACTATAAATTGGCTAACTCCCCATCAATCACAATGAAATAACTCTATTAATTTATTTCCTAAAGTTAATAATATGTTATTAATTAATATTTGACTTCGTAAACTAATGTGTTGTTTTGTGATCATAAACAGTTGGCCACTGCCCTGACTGTACCTGCTCCATTACCTCCTCCACCTCCTCTCAACAATGTGGACCCCAGTAAAATTGATGAAATACGGAGAACAGTTTATGTTGGCAACTTAGATACAACGGTAATGATATACTAGGTGATTTACATCAATGTATGTGGCGCAATATTTTACTGCGACAGAGCATAGTCATGTTGTCTGCGACAGGACATAGTTTTGTTCACATTATAAACTAAGTTCTTGCCCTAAGTGACTGGACACTGTGGATTAGACATGTAGTTTAAAAGTCATTTGGAAATTTTTGTGAGTTGTGGAAACATTCATACACAAATTACAGTGGTAAGGAAGAGGGTTTTTCCCTCTTGTCATTTTGTTATGACTTCTCCATGTTATATAATCAACACAGCTTTAAAGAATTAAAGCAGACTCTGACTAACTCTGTCTTCTGAAGTTGATTTAAATTCTTGTCTGTACAGGATCTACTTGAGTTTGTAGCATTTGCTGTTTACATGTAGCTCTCGGATTTTTCTAGGCTACAACAAATAATTCTGTGCTTGTGTCCAGGAGACATAACTAAATGAAAAAGCTTTTGTGATTTGGCAATGTTGCTCATCACATCTATGCACTGTACACAAATAATTTTCTTTGAGGTAGGGGACAGAACCCCTCAAGGTAGTTTTGGTGGAAATCAAGTTTTATTTTGAGATGACTGTATATGAAGCACATAAAAAAGGAGAAAATGTCAATCATGCTTTTCATACCAGAAACGTATGCTTTGATTCACATTCCTACAAGTGCAGCAAGGAGACGTTTTTGTGACTTGCATCTTTCATACTCACAAGATCACTTTTGAGTGAAGTGAAGGATCTAATTTGTAGAGGTTGATTTGCGGCAAGTCTACAAGTCAATGCATTCTTGATAATTTTAATCACTTTTCTGAGACTTCACACAGTTCAAGATTACGCATTGTTACATTAATAATAATGATAGTAGTTTAAAGTTTCTCAAGCTGAAAGGTTCTTATTATAGTTACTGTATTATTGTCATTGATGCCTGGGGGGGCTACTCAAAACAGTTTTATACGGGGAGGCTCCGCCCCGAGGTCCAAACCCTTACCCTTTTATATACCATTTTTTCAGAAAAGGCACCCCTTTCAGATACCTTTTATTGGAAAAAGGCACAACTTTTATATACCTTCTTAAGAAGACTTAGGAATAAATCATTAAAACAGGAAGTCTTCTTGTCATTTTTTTTCATTTAGTGCGTAATAAGTTAAAGTGAAACAGTCATAAGTTGCGTCTGCTTGATCTGTTTTAATTCAAGGCCCTTTTTAATACCCCAATGAAGATATTTTCCTACCCTTTCACATACCTAAACTTGTGAAATCCCTAACCTTTTATATACCTGAAGCCTGAAAAAGGCACCCCTTTTGGGCGGAGCCTCCCCGTATAGGCCATTATAGGAAGTACCCCCCTGGGTATTGATGATGCTTAATAGTCAATTAAATTTCTATGCAGCTGTCTGCAGAGCAACTCATGGCATTTTTCTCAGGCTGTGGTGAGATCAGATATGTGAGAATGTCTGGCGATGAAACACAACCCACCAGGTAGTCATTGACGTTTGCTTTCATGGTATTAGTTTTCACTCACTTGGTTTTCAGTTAAAGAGCCATAAGGATGCAATAACTTTGTAGCGTGACCTGGCAGTGCCTTGATTTTGTTGTCAGGGAAATCACTTTTTTGTGTGTGTACTACTCAATCCTTCTTTAAATTGCTTGTTTATTACAGGTTTGCATTTGTCGAATTCTCTGAGGCTGGTGCAGTGAACACAGCTTTACAGTACAATGGAGTGATTTTTGGTGGCAGGCCTCTCAAGTAGGATTTTAGCCTTTACTGTGAATTGTTGATATTTTTTTCTGTTCTGAAAAAAAGATTTCAATAGCTAATGTGTAAGCAGAGATGTCAATGAAAAATTTGCTAATCAAATTAACCCATCACCCAAAGAGTAGAACTGAGAAGAAAATAGAACTACCACAAAGAAGAGTGGGAGGGGAAATGTCAGAAAGTTGCACACTGCAAAACACCATACGTCCTCTCCTCACCACTTTGTATTTAAACATTTCTCTTATAAGTCAACAAAATAGTGCTAAAACATTGCTTATCCTTTGCCATCTCTTTTTATTTCAATTGATATAATTATCTGTGTGCTTTTATAGAGTTAGCCACTCCAAAAATGCAATTGTGAAGCCAGCATCGAAGTCTTCTGATAAGGACCGGAAAGACATTGACAAAGCAATGCGACGTGTTAAAGAAGCATCTTCTATCATTGAGGATGAAATTGATCCTGGTATGTTAAGTGCCATAATCCATATTTACGCAGAGCATCCAATCCCTGCTCTGGAACAATTGTTTTCTTTTGCCTGCATAACTCATAACTCTTCAAGCCCCCTCCCCCCAGCCCTTCCTTAGGGACTGGGCATAGTAGAAAAAGAACATTTTTGTTAACAAGTTGCTCAACATGTCTCCTTGTAAGTGAACAGATAAGAGATAAAATCTCGTGTAAATTTTTTAAACTCTGCATATGAGCCAAGTAGAGGTAATCATGGTTTCTGTAGCATGAATTGACTAGGAATATTTCTACTCCCCCCTTTATGGAATGCCAGTCCATCACAGGGTTACCCCCAGCATTAATTCGCCAGCAACCATTTAAAGGCCATTTAAAGGCCATTTAGAGGCACTGTGAGATTAAAATGTCTCCAGGGCTTGAACCCAGACCACTCAACCTAAAGTTGAGAACACTAACAACCAGGATACCACATGTCCAGAAATGAATTTTAACCTTTCTATGTTTGTTTTTAGCTGATAGGTCTAAATCTCGTTCAAGGTCACAATCTAGAAGAAGATCAAGTTCAAGGTGAAGTGGTTTTTAAATGTGTTAAAGAAAAAGCTTCATCCATGTTGCAGCATGTTTTATCTCCTGTAATCAGCTTTTATTGTTGGTTTAGAACTGCAATAGTGTTAGCCAACATTTTACCCTGGCCCGTCTTTGTTTATGTAAGCCATGCATAAATTTAGGGTTAGGGTTAGGGTTAAGGGTTTTGGTAATTGTTCCATGTTGCAAATAATATTGGGTACTTAAAAAGTACAAAAAAGGAATAAACTTTTAGCCCAGAACCTATGAAAGGTATTTTCTTTAACTTAATAGACAAACTAGCACCAACTGTTTGTTTGAAATTATATTTCCATATTTCAATCTAAGATCAAGGAGGCGTAAATCCCGTTCCAGGTCAGGCTCCCGTCGAAGAAAACAATCACGCAGCCGCTCACCTTCCAGGTAATGTGGTGATTTAATCTGTAAAATTTTACTCAATTATTACCCTCAGGTGTGATATTACTATTATGTACTACATATACATAACAACATCAACACTCAAACAACAACAAACCTGTCTCGCTGCTTGTTTGTTAGGGCCTTCACATTTTCTCCTTAGTGTGCTAGCATTGTATACATGAATCTGCTCTCCGACCACAGCACTGCAGTGCGTGGTAACATTACTGGTTACATTAAATTTGCATTAGGAAGAAGGATTAGAAGAGAAGGGCTTAAACAAACTTTGATTTGCAGCGTAAATGGCAATGCAAGAGTATTTTATATGGAATGACTTAAAGAGTTCTTCTAAACCTCTACCAGAAATGCGCAACAGTAGTTACAAATCAAAGGCAATGCAAAGTCTGGAAGTTAGTGGTTGGGTCTTAATTTTTTGGAGTAATTCCGTTAACTTAAGAGGGGTGACATTTGCCAGGCTATTGTGAACAAATGGGTGCCAAAGCAACAAACTGATCATTCGCATTTGGAATCGAACAAGTGCTCCCAAGTTTTTTGTATATAACTTTTTTGTATATAACAAAAGTGAGTGTAAAATTCGATCCATCAACAGCTGCTACTGAGTTTAACAGAAACATTGCTAAAAATCAAGTGCAAGATTTTTTTCTCGAAATGAAAAGTTTCAACAATTTTTTTCAAATTTTCCCACTGTCTTTTTTAATTGCCCCCGCAGGGTTTTGGTCCAGAGGCCAAAACCCGAGGAGGCACCCTAGGAGTGCCCGGGTGTATACATACAAGGACAAAGAATATTTGTTGAAAATGTAAGAAATGTGTTTGTAATGGGCGAAGCATTCTCGATTTGACGAAACTAGGCGCGCACGGTCGTCTCGGGTAATATTTTAGCACGCGCGCACGGTGGTGTCGGGTACTTGCAACCACGAGGTCCCGTTTCGTGACCTTCGTCTTCTAGCAGCATAGGTCTTGCATCAACGAGTTCGCGTTTCGTCGCCTTCGAGCTTCGCCATCTTCTAGTAGCATCTTGCAGCATTTGAAGGTCAATAAAAGGCTTCAAACGTTAATTTCTTAGCAGTTGTATACACAATCTTGTATTCAATGCACATCAAATAAACAGGATATCAAAAGCGGGGGCAGCTATAGTGAACACTAGTTCTAGTTATATAATAAGGTGACCTATATTATTGGTTGTGTGTTTTAAGGGACAGATATAGGGAACGGCGTCGAAGATCTCGGTCGTCATCAAGACATAGAAGTTCGCGGCGTTCTCGTAGCAGGTAAAGTTGGATGTAGTCCGTAGGGTTTTACAAGACGTTAATATTGATATCAAACAATACTACAGCAAAATAGTCTCAAAATAGCCTAACAATGGCCCTCCAACCAAACCAAAGCATGGGAGGTACTTGAATTTTCAGTATTTTAGTTCCACCTGATGATCCCATGCACATAACTTTTCATTTTGAAGTGAAGTGAAGGTGAAATGTTGAAGCCTGTACTAGTCCTATTAATGTTTGCAGCTGAAGAGATTTTTCTTTATTACCCTAAGATGGATGTTTCTATTTTTTATGTTCTTTCCTTAAATGAAATAATCGTCTCAAAGGTATAGGGTATAGTTACCTTACAGTAACATTTACAATGTTTCTGTAAGGTTACTTTAACCCGACCCCACACAAAGCCACGACTATAAAGACTCTGACGAGACGAGCGCAACTAGTGTGTGACAACACACCGAACTGCTTACGTGACGAAAACAAATACCTTGAACGTGTTTTTTCAGAAGAACAACTACTATTTATTTATTTATTTATTTATTATTATTATTATTTAAACACAAGCAAGCGAATATTAACGTTAAAAGCCGACGTTTCGGCGTCATCGTGACACCATTTTCAAGGCATAGTGATTAATTAATGCGATGTCAATTTTTATAGTCTCTACGAATGTACCAACAAATTTGATTGCCTAATCAAGGAGATGCTTTTTATAAGAAAACTAAAACCATCCCTAAACGTGCAAACGGACTCGATTCGCGCAAAGGTGTTCACTTGAAGAATTTGTGATC
>Ga0126337_10001095_pt1 | contig 15726 bp, 15 predicted proteins | sample DipCmetagenome_FD_92527 | JGI IMG/M metagenome (GOLD analysis project Ga0126337, IMG submission 92527) | Coral microbial communities from La Bocana,Puerto Morelos, Mexico - Diploria C A metagenome | ecosystem: Host-associated > Invertebrates > Cnidaria > Coral | place: La Bocana,Puerto Morelos... | reverse complement strand
TTCGGGGATGTTTTCTCTACCTGGTCACCGGTTTCTCGCCAGGAGAGCCTTCAGGCCTTACAAGCTGAGGTGGTCAAGTGCCAGGAGTGATGTGTGTCCACGTTTGTGTGGGTTGGTGCTTGGAGGATCATCCCGCTTAGGTAAGTGGTTAATAACCATGGTTAGTTGTTGTCGCTTCTGAAGGTACAAGCCGTCGACGGCTTGCACGTCTCACCTCGCGTGGTGCCATGGGTTGTTGGAAGCCCTCCATGACGCAGGGGTCCTTGAAGGCGCACGGATGCGAATACAAGTAGCAGTCACAGCTGTTTTTTATTCAACACAACATCATGACAGTACGATGACACCATCATTGTTGCCTTGCTTCAGGAAGTGACTTACTTCTGACAGACTCCTGCCTTTTGGGATGTGAAGCCCCACAGGTTCGACAAGCGTTTGAAGATGTAAGTAAAGCTTGCATATCATATATCTTGTTGCGTCTCTTGTACATTACTTAGTGCTTCGCTGCAGGAGTGCGATGATGGCGCAGCGGCCAAAGAGTCGCTGCGAGCCGTGGGCTACGAGGGCTATGTTGCCATCAGGGGCGGCTCAAGTTTCACCCGCGGGTGGCGGGAGCGAAGCTTTTTGGCTTTGCTGAAGGACATTGGGTTCTACGAGTGCAAATACTCCTCGGTCACTCTGGTGTGGGCAGGAAATGACCCCACAAGTCGTCATACCGCGCCCGATACTCTCACCCAAGCCATCGAGGATGTGATGGCGTTTGGAATACGTTACGGCGTTCCCATCCGTCTCGTGGATGTGGTGGGTGAGAGATACCGGTGCCGGTGATTATCATTTGAGCCAAATAGCATCTACGTATAGATGAACATCAAAGAGATTTATCAGAAAAAGATACAACCATGTTCTGAGGTAAAAAGCTGGATGGTCATAGATATATTCATGTTTTCTTGTAAAGGCATTTCCTGTCCACACCACCGCCACCCGTGGTTTCTCGGGGGAATCAAACCAACGAACTGAATAGACATCTACTCAAACTGTTCATGGAGACGTCCAAGTCACAAAACATAACCAGCATTGCTTTCATATCCTTCAAAGACTTTGATTCCCATCGAGAACATTTGTTTCACTGCTGCTGCGGCCGCAAGATTGGTGAGGAACAGCTAGAATCTAGAATTACTATTCATTCAGCAATGTCAACATAACGCACAGAAGGAGCATATATTAACGCATGTAGCACATACACACACACCCTTATCAACGCACAACTTCCCCACGAACCCGCCCGGTCAGGTGAACTTCGTCGAAAAAGTGCTTTGGCTGCATGAAGATTCGTCGCCGGTCCCTTCGCCCTCTGTGTCTTCTTGGTAACTTGTGCTGCTGTGTCTTGGAAAATTCAGCTCGAACATCTCCTTTGCCTTTGTTTCTGCTCCCTAAACCCTCGTTTGCTGTGGTGGCCCGGCTGCACTTTCCAAATTGCCATCCTTCCTTCGTATTTTTCGCTTTTTTGCCAGGACATGGCCGTGTTGTACCTGAGTGGCGAGTTTGGTGGCTGCATGTGCGAGGCCGCGCTTGTGTTTTTAAAGCGTGTGCCCTCGACGTTGTGTGCTAGTAAGCGTGCCATGCCAGGAGTGCGGGGCGGGCAACGTACCCTTGGGCGAAGACCCGGGGTACCGTGGAGACAATTTGGTCCTCCTCTGCCGGGTTCTTAATAATAGTCTTTGTTTTTTGCTTTTTACTTTTGTTGGCCAGCCTCCGCCTGACTCAGGCGCCCAATGTGGCGAAGCCATGGGCTACGTTGTGGAGGCAAGGTGTTTTTCTTCTACAGTAGCCCCCCTCTCTGGAAAAATATTTGACCCCACGCCGACTTAACAGGTGGACCAAGAAGGCAGCCCGGAGGACGGCGAGTCCGACATTTCTGGCTGAGCTAGTTGCGTTTGAAAGTTTGGGTTGTTTGATTTTGGTAGGCCTGCCTGCACAGTTCGCTGAAAAGAGGCGGAGACAGACGTTGGGAGTGCCAGCGGCTTAGCATCTTACAATACAAGTTAGACATGCCACACCCTGTTTGATACCGCCGGAGACAAGCCCAGCCGCTTGCGCAAGGAAGCCTCCGCGGAGACATGCGGTACACGCATGACGGGCCTGTCGACAGCGGCCCTGGCAGAAGGCACGTGCCTCAGCTTGCAGGTGTCTAGCTTGCCAATTTTCTCAAGACTTGTATTGCTCGTCCGTCCACTGCCCTTGCAGATCTTGACCCTCGCCGGGTTTGCCGTTTCGACGGCAAAGTGGAGCTACTGGCGGAGCTCGCAAAGGCATGGGGGTGGGCAGCTCACTACGGAAGAATTTTGCGCAATGTTTTTTTGCTAAGTAGAGTCGCGGTGTCTTCTTGCTAGGTGCCGACGCGAGCCCGCCGGCGGCGCGAGATGGAATATGCCGGGTTTGAGTGCTGGAGCCTCAGAGCGGCATGTTGTGCCCGTTCTTCTATTGTAATTTTTTTTGGGTATGGAGTTGTAAACGCCGCTGGAGTTGTTGCTTGTAAAGCACATGCCAGGGTACCACGATCCAGAGACCATGCGGCTCTGGTGGTGGCATCCTACATACCAAGTGTGGCTCTACGAGGTGCATGTCTGGCGTTTGGAGTTTAATGGAAAAATGTACATACTTAATAAATATATCTTCGATATTGATATTTATACAAACTGTCAATGAAGTGAGACGGTGAGACGGACACGTTGTTCGTGCCAGCGTCCTTGCTTGCAAGCCCGTCCCGCCGGAATGCCCGCAGGTAGAATTCCCGTGAGCAACCCCGGCAGCGCCGACGTTTGAAATGTTCCATTTGAAAAAGAGCAGCGGCGTGTTGACCACCCATGCGCCCTATATATTGTTGAAGGGAGCTATAGGTTTGGAAGTGAAGGACTATATCCATATAAGCTGCTGAGATCGAGAACGCTGGATAAACTTATAGTAGCCAGCCTACTCCGCCACTGCGACAGTGACCGCACACCGCATGTGAGACATGTTAACTTGAAAGCGTTGCCAAAACTCCATGCCCGCGGCCTTCTTTTGAGCTCGGAAGTCTCCGCTGGGTTTGCTCGGGCGCCGTTGTCGGAATGGCAGGCGGGAGGGGCCCGGATGCAAACAAAAGTTTACATGTGCACCAGCACCGTACTAATGCATGGCACCCGCCCTGCAGGTGTCAAGCGGCTTCGCGGAATGGATCTTGTGCGACCCTCAATTGGTGAAATGCACGCTTCGGACGCACACGTTCCTTGAGCCCACCTGCCTACAGGAAGAGTGGCGAGCAGGCGTGCTGGAGAAGTTCGGCGCATATATCAAGGATGCCATGTCGAAGGGCATGGCAGAGAACGACGCCACCCGAAAGGCGCAGATGTTGTCATGGGGCACGCAAATACTCCTGCGTGCAAGCGTGGCATTCTTTTTGTGGCAGGCGTTCGTTCGATTTGGCGCGCTGTTGCCCCAGTGGCCGGGCTTTGCCCAAACGCTGCTGGAGGCGGGCTTCCACTGCGTGTGAAGGGAACGCAGGACGTTTGTTAGTTTTACGAGACTTCTCAAAGACTAGGTTTTCGGAAGTGAGCGTACGGTGCAAAGGGGTGGAATAGTCGGGGCTTTGTTGTTGTGGCACCAGCACAGAGGCTTGCAGTGGGTGAGCAGCTTTGCATTGTAGCTAGGGCTCAAAAACTTTTGGACCGACTGCTTTGTTTTCCCCGGTTAGCTTTGGAAGACCATGGCTGTCAACTAGGATGAAGTTGTGTCGGAGCTTATCCAGAAAGTTTGGGGTATTTTAACTGCCAAGTTCCCTGACATGACGTTTGTACCCGGATGCACTGCAAAGGGTGGGGGCTACCATCTCGAGATCGCATATTGGCCTTTGCCGCGCCCCGAGGAAAAGCTGGGGGCACCGACATTGATGTTATCAATGGCAAAGAACTCCACCGAAAGTTGCATCGGGATGATGGTGGCTTCCATTCGTGAGAACGCTGGCGGCCGTCCTTTTACCATTGACGTCTCGACAAAGGACGTTGAGGCGTACGAGTGCGCAGATGGCTTGGGAGGAGGGGAGGTCGTCATTCCAGTTCGGGTTCTCCTCGAAGAGTGAGAATGCGGCCCGGCAACAGCCCGCGACCCGTGCAGACCCGCGGAGGCTGTGAAAACAGCGCAATGGGACTGGGGTTTTGGAAGTGGAGAATACGGGGCAGAGACTGACCAAAACAACGCTCATTGTGGCGAGTTGCATGTTGGGGCCTTTTTGGTTAACACCGCCCCTCGCCGCAGGCCACACGGCAAGCTCCCGAGGCCAGGCGCATGTCGATATATTATTCCTTGCACGGATAAATTGCCAGCTTGCCATCGGCATACACCTGTGTTGCAGGCGAAGCGCCGCAAGGCTGACGAGGTGGTGGAGGCCGGGAAGCCCAACACCCCCGGATGTGTATTCAAGCTTCCCTGCTGCACCCTGCCCCGGCAGGAAGACGGGAGCGAGGAAGAGCCCCTCTCGGGCCTCTATTCGGATTCTGCTTCCGATGTTTCGGGCTCAGCGACTACCCTTTTTCTATATAGATATGTTTACGTATGTATATGTTTTGAATGATAAATAAATATGGAGGAGTTGTTGTATGTAAATGACAGTGCCTGCGTGTTGTGACTGTGTTTGCACACATGCCCTACCCACCCATGATTAGTTTAATGAGGCAGAAGACGGCCCTTGAGCGCGTGCCGGGGCAAAAAATCTCGACGAGAGGCGTTCTCTCAGAGTCGATCAAAAAGGACCATTGCGCGGGCCGCGTCGCTTTGGAGAAGAAAACCTTTTGGGGAAAAGAGTTTGAAGTTACGGATGCTAAAGTGACGCCAGCACACGCTATCTTTGCACCGTGCAATACAAACGCCCCGCTGCTCTGTTCTTGTTTTGGCCCAAGCTGCTCGTTTGCTACCCCGGTTGCCGCCCAACGCTCCTATATAACTTCAGACAGACCTTGACCTGCACATGGTGCTGAACAAGGCTCCACGCACTGTGTAAAGTGCATACTTTGTTTTTAAAAAAAAAAACTTGACATGCCTTTTCTTTTTGTTGTGGGACAGCGCCACACACCATTGTGACAGACACTGGCTTTTTGAAATGGGTTCGCTCGCCATCAAAAGGAGTTGCGCAAGAAATGCCAGCCTGCGCCCGCTCCGAAGCTGCAGCCGCAAAGGGACCCTGCAGATCCAGAAATGCTGATCCTTCCAAAGGCGCGGTTTCTGGGACAAACCGAGACCGCAACTCACGCAGCGATGCCGAAAACCTCCTTGCAACTTGCCCTGCCCCCACCAGGCCACACTGGAGTCAAGAGGCCAGGCATGTATGCATCTTTGTAAAGAGAATAAATGTTCAACAATTTAAAAAACAAAACATCGACAAAACATCAGTGTGATATGTTGTGCGTTGCAGGAAAAGCGCACCGTGGCAGCCGAGGCAACGAAGGCCGGAGAGCCTAACACACCCCGAAGAATGCACGCTACCGTGCTGTTGTGACTGTGTGAGCACAAACTATGCTTGCGCAGGCGGCCTTAGAGTTTTCCAGGGCCTAGTATCGACGAGAGGCGCGCTCTCAGTGAGTCGAGGAAAGAAAAAAGCGAGCGTGCCCTGCCTTTGGGGAAGGGTCGTGGGGAAAGAGTCTGAGATTTGAAGCTACTGACACAATAGGACCAACGCCAGCACACGTTGTCATTGCTCCGCGCAGTACCAACCAACAAACACGCTGCTGAGACCAGCTATAGGCCCAAGCACTTTTCAACGCCGTCACCTCGCCCTTTGCCATGGCCAGTGCCAAGGTCTTGCATTGCGTGGGTGCATGGCTGGTGGAACATCAGCCGGACAAGAGGAAGACAGCTGAGCATTTGGCCTGGTGCCGCACAGCTTCATCTCTCTGCTGCCTCGGACGGCTCTCGGAGCCATTGCAGCAAAAGCTGTCCTACCCTGTCCAGCGACTCCGGGCAAAGCACGCCGAAGACCAAGCGGCAGAGCAGCGTGCTCTTTGCCTGGCCGCAAAGGCAGAGCTGCAAGAGCTGCGGCGTCACTTTGCCTTCCAGCTCTCGGAGGGCCAAGAGCGCGCGCGAGTCGAGCTGACGACTCACTGCGCCTTTGGCTTGAAGGAGATCCAAGACGTCCTGACGACAAGCTTGATGGAAAGCTGCAATGCCTTCTGCAGCAGCCGGCAAAGATCAGGCGGCTGCCCCTGGCCCTACAGGACGAACAGAGGCTGTAAGAAAGCCGTGCGCTTTTGTGAGACAGTGAGATGGTGGAAAAAGGAGGGTGAGAGAGGAAGGGGGGAGGACAGCCAAAAAAACATCCTCACGAGTGGGCTTTTGCTTTTGTAATGCCCTGTGGTGAAAGAGACTGAACTTGAGAGTTACTCACGCAGAACCAATGCCAGTTTATACATGTTGGATATTTTTGGCTCAAAGCGATTGAAACTTTCAGTTGCATCTTGTGTGCTTTCACTGACTTATTTCTTTTGCCCGACATGGAGCTGGCACTCAAGGACAGTGGAAGATGCCTGCGTGGCAATTCAAGCCGCTAAGAGGCACCTTTGGAAGTTGCTGATGCACCTGTGGTGCACACTCCAGTGGCTTTGCAACCGCATTGATGAGATTCAAGAGATGTGGGACAGAGCGGATCAGATGCTGGCTCAGGACAAATGACAAATGTCTTTTTTTCACATCCATTGTTTTTATTTATATAAGCCTTTTGCCGTAAGAATCTTGCATACATCGATGGAATTTGGTTTTCTTTCATTTACAGTACCCATCAGGACCGAGACATGTTCATAAAGGACCACGACACTTTGTGCGAGCAGAAGATGACGTCCATGGTGGGGCATCAGCAGGGACAAGTCATGAAGGAGCTTTTCGTCCCTCTTGCCGAGAACGGAGCAAGGACTTCACATTTGCGTTGGAGGGCCTTGATTGCTCAGAATTGGCATGGTGATGCGGCCGCACATGAATTGTGTTTCAGCCTGGGTGAATTTGTGAGGTTGCTTGACGAAGCATGGCTTCAAATCCAGCGCTTGTACCCCAGCCAGGATTGGAAGGCCATAAGGGCCCCTGAGCACTGGGAAGATCTGCAGCACCAAATCGACAGTGAGCTGCAATAATAGCAGCAGTTCCCTGTTGCAGTGAGGGGTGAAAAAAGGTGACATGCGCGAAGTCAACATGCATCATGCCATGGGAAAGGAGTCATGGAATTCGACAAACATGTCTCACATCATATGTCATGACCAATTATTCAAGATTGCGGTGAGAGGAGTCGCGGAATTTGACAAACATTTCTCATATCATATGTCGTGCCTAATTACTCTTTGATGGTTGGTGGTGTCTTCGCTAAAACCGTTCAAAAACTAGACAGCAACCAGTCGAGTCAAAACGCTGTCGTCTTTATGGGCTTCACCTCTTAGTAGCTATACCTGGCTTCAGCAACAAGTATATAGTTTTCGCCTCGCGTGCGCTTGCAATGGGAGAAGACGGTGCTGGCATGGAAGGCATCGGCATGAAATATTGCAGACTGGTGGAGGCCTGGTACAGATTGCACCAGCTCATGCGCTTTGCAAAATTCGTTTGTCAGCAAAACGTGTGTGTCCTATTTTTGCTGGTTTGTGATGCATTGAGGCCTATCTATCAAGCCCCAAATGCCGAACTCACGATGCAGCCGTTGCATTTCGGCAGATCATCAATACGGCTTTGTGCACTGAAGGTTCGGAGGAACACAGCGCCGTCCTGCTGCGCCAAGCGGTTGATGGGTGTTTGCCACCTTTGCGCTATGAAGCCATGCAGATCTTGATCACCCGAATGCAGTCGCTGTTCGAAAAGCTCTTCAAATACAAAGATGACTCAGATGCAAGGAAATGGCGTTGGATGAGGGTCTTTGCTCACCTGTGCCTCATGAAGACGTCTTGTGGGAAAAAGTTTGTCACCTTCCCAGTCATCAGCCACATGTTGTATGCCTTGACAAGAGATGCAGCTTGCGAAGACATTTCCTGTTTGGCAACCTTCTTTGAGATATGTGGACCTGCACTTGACAGCGAGCCAAATTGGAAGAAACACATGGACACCATCTTTCACGTCTTGTCAAAGGAGATCACAGATGCCGACGTCAAGAAGCAGGTTGACAAGCTATGCCAATGGCGTTTGGAGCAACGCATGTGATATATGACGCCACGCATAAACGGCCGCGGTTTTTGACAGCTGTGTAAACGCTGCTTGGAAAGTTTTAGGCCCTAGAAGGAAGATGACGACTTTGATGGCTGCAGTGCGAGAAAAAGGGCTTGCTGGCTACTGGCTGCGGGTCTGGGCTGACTACTGACTGCATGCAGGCCTTCAGCAAGGGCCCGGGCCATTTGGAGATTTGGCCCCTGAACACAGATCTAGTCTGGCCATACAGGTTCCTTTCAAGAATGGCGTCTCTTCTGACATCTTTCGTAGGGCATACCCTAGCAAAAACCCGCAAATTTGCCAGCCTTCCCCAAACAAATGAATGTCTAAAATGGCGGCTTTTTTTGGCCATTTTTCCTAGGGGGCACCCTACCAAAAATGAACAAAACTCGGCCAAAATCTGGGCCAGTCTTTTTCCTCGCTACCAATACTTTCCACTCACGAGAACCAGAAGCGCCTCCTCCTATCATTTTCTGCAGCTGGGCTCAAGCGCCTCCTTGCAAGTGTCCGGCTTTACAACCCGCGTGCCTTCATGGAACCCGGGTGCTTGACGTTGTGGTTATGCCGCATCGCAGGCACCTGGCTGGACGGCTATGCTCTGTTGGCAATGCTTCGGACGTCCAGGGCGACCAGAGAGTCCACGATCGCCCCTTGGCGTGAGACCACGGTGGACGCAGCTGCCATTTTTCGCGCTGCGGACATGTTCTTTCGAAGGGCCATCCATGAAGGAGCCATTGACATTCCAGGCTTTGGGGCGGAGGACCTTCCCTTCGAGGGAAGGGTGATGCCCCTCATGAAACCAGGAGACAGGCGGTCCAACGGCCGAAATCTTTCCCGCCGTCACACACATTACCTCCTCAAGAATCCGCGCACGCCATGCAAAGAGTGCTACCACAGATGGTGCGGAAAGCACGGGCTAGCCATCCTCGATGCTGAAGGTACGACTGGAGGCCAAGACTGCTTCAGGACGGTCCTGGCATACTTGAACCAACAGCTCGCCCCAGACCCGGGCTTCGACGCACTACTGAACCTGCTGGGGGACGGCGTGCCCACAGTGGCGGCGCCCACCGAAATCGTTTGCCCCAACCCGTACGAGCCATGGGCCAGCGAAGCGGTGCCTTGCCACCCGCCTGTCCTCACGATGGCATTTACCTACCAAGGCTTCTCTGGCGTGTTGTGTGCCTGTGGAACAACTCGCACCAGCAGCCGCTTGCATCCTACGTGGTGAAGCACAGGTGACGCCCAGCAGTGCCGACCGGCCGGATAAAAAGAGCAAAAAGAGCGAAAATTGCCAACACAGACACACGCCTCCCACTTTTTTTTTACACGCATGTTTCTTTGCATTAATGAATATGAATATAAATATGTACAGAACCCGATTTATATAACGATCCTACAGACGTTGACACACCGAGCTTTCCTTGGCAACAATTCTAAAGGCGAGCCCTTGCCATTGTCGTTTTTTGGCCTCTCCTTCCGCAGCCCTGTGCTTTTCACCTTTCGGCCCAAAGGATAGCATACAGACAGGCCAGGCTTCAATTGTCACAGTCGCGCAGTGCCGTTTGTGCGCCATGCCCGCAAAGCGCTTTAGCGTAGCAGCACACCAAGCAAGCGGCTCCTTGGTGAAAGCAGCCCGCAGGACGGAGAAGACGGCCAGCTCTGGGCCAGCAGGGCTGATTGCTGTGGTGCGACCATGGGGCAAAGCCTTTTCAGCCTTTGTGGAAGGCGCCCAAGGGCCCTTTCACGCCGCATGGAGTTGACCATGTTTCTCTGCCTTTAGAATACATCATGTACGAAACCTATCCGTAAATATATATGTGAGATTCTTCTTACAATAGGTGTAAGGAGTTCTGCTGGTATGGATCAATGTATGACTCTTACGCCCCCCTATTAAATCCCTTTCGTCCCAAAGTACCCACCGCGCCTCAGACCTCGATGCGGAGCAATTGCCGCTCTGGCAGATCCAAGTGGCTGGCAATGCAAAGCATGACTTTGCTAACAGGGTGGTTGCAGGGTCTCGCAACGCCCTGCTAGACCACCCGGATGAAGAAGTTCGAAACCTCAAGACCTTCGAGAAGGTGAAGCGTGTCCGGCTGTTGAGCGGCCAGGTCAACCCTCGAGAAGAAGCCGACCTGGACCAGATCGGGGTGCAGGCCTGGAACCCTGTGATCTACGCGGATCCAGTTCGTTTTGGAGCAAAAGGTGGCCAAGAAGGAGCTGCAAGCCTTGCCAGCGCTTGCAGTGCAGATGTTGCCGGGCGTGAACTTTGCGCCGCCCGCCCCGTGGACCAGGATGCTGCAGGCTGAGCCTCTTGCCAAGACCTTTGCAGCCGTGCCCCCACGTGGGAAAAGGCACATCCTCGCCCAACTCGAGCTGCAGGGCCCGGGAGGTTCCAAAAAGGCCGACAGCCAAGCGGAGGAAAGCCAAGCGGCAGAAGCCCAAGACGAGGAGGAAGGAGAAGAAGAACAGGGGCGACCGGCCGAAGAATCCACCAACCGCGGCAAATACATCTTCTCCGTCTTTGGCGGCATGTACATCTACAAGGACCGCTTCGAGGCCTGTGGCATCCCGGGTGCCCAAGTCCAGCTCGAAGCTGACAAGACGGAGTACTTGCGCATGGCCGAGTTTGCCACCCTGGCAGAAGGCAAGCCTGTGCTCAGGACAATCTTGGAAGACTGCCTTCTGGGAAACCCGGTCTACTTCATCAACACCCTTGAAGCCACGGATGAGGCCTGCCACATGCAGTAGGATCTCGAAGAAGGCAATGGACCATCAATATATTTAAATATTGACACTATATATCAAAATTTATAGCATAATATGAAGATGAATATATTATAGGCCTTGTCTTTTAGCATAACTGTAAAAGATGAAGTGTATCCCGAAAACAAACGTATTTATTGCCACTTCCCTCCTATGAACTTTGTAGAGTACGTATCCACGTTTCTGTCTAGGTCCTCGAATGGCTCTTGGCGCAGCCGAGTGTGATCCGCGGAGAAGCGCCTTAAGTTTTCACCACAACGACTGCATGCCTGAGTGAGGGGCGGCGATCCGTAGTTTATAGGCAGCATGCCCTCCATGCCTGGTTTGGGGATATAGAAATATACGTAGATTTACACACAGAGCCACAGTATACCTCACGCCGACGGGTGTTTTTGAAACTGTTTCCCCGTCAATTTACTGATGTCACGGCGTTGCCAGCCCAGCCGGGCCGGGGTGTTGGGCCAGCAACATGCAGCTTTACGTACAAAGCTTTTCTAGTGCTGAAAGGGCCTGCCGGGTGCAAAACCCCACCCCATCGACACAAAAAAGCTGCGCCCCGTGTAGGTGGCCAGCAAGGAAGCGACCGACCTGCGGATACAAAATAAAGGCGACGGGATTGCGGCGTATTTCTCTTTCGGCCCTGTTCCAAAAACGGTTCATTTACATGATGCATCCTTTTTTTGGTGTGGTGTCTGTGTGCGCGTGCGCGTGTCTCTTTGGAACTCAATTCAGCAGCTCACTGGAACGATGCCACGTCTCAGGGCTCAAGGCTTTTGAACACCGCCCCACGGCCGCTGTACTATATATCATGTCGATCGTGTTGCCACTCGTGGAAGAAGGCAATGGTTGCCCTGCTCCGGCAAGCAACCCCCCGCTGCCTTTGCCCTTGGACAAGCCCCGAATAGGGGATCGCGTGCTGGTGTTGCGCGAGCCCTGGCTCATGAAGGTTCTGACCGGCGAGAAGACCCTCGAAATCAGAAGCCGCGCCTGCCGGCTTGGGCGGACCTGGCTCGGCCGTGAAGGAAAAGTCTTCGGCAGCGTGGACATCGTGGGCACACAGCCGCTGACCGAGCAGGAGTTCCGAGACAAGGGCGCCTTGCACCATTGGCCAGCTGATGAACCCCCGCCCTACAACAAGATCGTCGGTTGGACCTTGTCTGGCGCCCGGGCCCTGGAGACTCCCTTGCCATACTGGCGCCCTCGCACGGCCATTGGCTGGAACGTGTTCCGAGAGAAGGAGGAAGACTTGCCAATTCAGGGACGAAAGAAGCGGGCCGTTGCCCCGGAAAGCAATGCCGTTGATGATGGGGAAGGCGACGGAGAAGCACAGGCCGAGCAGAACAAAGCCCAAGCAGGCCTGAAACGACATCGGACCACGCAGCTGGATGAGGAGGATGAGGAAGATGACGGCGCGCAAGACGCCAAGATGATTCAGGTCGAAGAGCCTTCTGGCCCTGCAGATCCACGCCCCCTCGGTGAATGAGAAGGCGAAAAAATGAGAGGCATACGCACAGACAGCCAAAGGGCTATTATAGAGAGTAGAAGGCTTGCCTATCTTGCATCCACGTCGGAGCAATAAGAAGGCGATTCGTTCAGGCACCAGCAAGGATGATTTACAGCACAATACAGATTAAAACTGCAGTCAAAATGTTGTTGCAAAAAAAAAATCAAAAAGAAAAGATACGCGGGTGCCTGTGCAGTTATAGCAAAAGTTTGACGCCCACGTTGCGGTGCGCCACATCGAACAAAAAGCCTTCTCCAGCAGCACGACGTGATGACGTCTGGACGGACAAAAACAACCTGGCTACCAGCCCGGCCACAGAGGATAGACTTTGGACATTTTTTTTGCTATGTGGTTGCCCTCTTCACCAATCCCCTTCCCTTTCTGCAGCCGTTTTAGTATCAAATCCCGAGCCCTTCTGGTGCGCTGGCCCCGTATATATAGGCCTTCACTGACTTCAATCGAAGTCTTTGTGACCATGAGAGTCCTATGGTCGGGCCTCGGACCAGTTGCTGCGGAGGTCAAAAGCAGTCCTTCGAGCGCTTCAGAGTCTGCGATGCCTGCTGCAACCAGTAGCAGCGGTGAATCCGCAAGGCCCACGGTGGCCATCATGTGCATCATGCCGGTGGGTGGCTTTGACGGAGACTGCCTCTTCCACGCCCTGGCCTACTTCGACGGTGTCCAGGCGGAGGATTTGCTACTGCAAATGGCATGGTACATGGAGCTTTTCGCCCCCGAGCAAGCTGGGTTTGAAGGGGAGTGGTGGCAGGAAGCGCAGCGGCTGAAACAGAACCAATGGTGGGACGTCGCAAGCATCCTCAGCGCCTACACCCTTTTGCGACAAGTCCGAATCATCGTGCACACACGCGTGGCGGACAACCCCACGCCTCTGGTCACAGAAGCCAGCCATGTGGCCGTTGCCAACAGCGACACGGCACCCATCCGGCACATCCTCTACAACAGTCCATTGGGCCGCTATGACGCCCTGGTGTAAGTGCCTGACCTTCAGGGCTTCGTGCCGGCATGGGGGCAACTGCCAGACCCATCCCGGCTTGGTCTTGCGGAAACCAGCGACCCGGGCACGTCGTCCCCAGTGGAAGAGTTGGAGAGCATGGTTTGGTCGCAGGCTGGGTTCGCCCATGCTGGGAGGGGCTTGCAATGGGACGCCCTCCGTCAAGTTGGCGCCGGGGCCGACCTGCAGGCCAATGCCAACAACAACACCGTAGTAGGCCAGTTCCCTTTGCTCCCGAAACGCTTGAGCGAGGAGGTCTTCAGGTTCATCTGCGCTGTGTTCAAGAAGAACTCGCATAAGCGCTGAGAGCTGCGCCAATCACAGCTTCCCGTGCCCCTTCTGGCAGGCCGTCCTCTACGACTTGGACTTGGCACTTCACTTGGAAGTGGAAACCTTCGCACGCATGTTGCGCGCAGAGGCGATCAGCCTGGACGTCCTCTTCAATTGGCAACGGCGCCTGCGCAGCCAGTCAAGGCGCTTGTGGCTGCCGCGCCGGGCGTGGGTGGACTACCTGCACCGCGTTGACCTGACAGCCAGCGTACCAGACATACGTTCTGCCCTGGCCGAGCTGCAGCCGTCCTGTCTATACAGCCGGCCGCTGAATGAGGCCAGCGGTTCAGCAGCAACAACTGCGCCAGTTTTTTCTCCCATTCCCCGCCGCTCTGAAAGCAGCGGCCGAGAAGGAATATAGCGCAAGGACAGAAAAAAGACCACGGTGCCGCTGCGGTAAAAAAGAAGCCCCAACGACTCGCATTTTTCTCAGCGTGCAATTGCTTGTCTAAGTTTAAGATTCATACAGCCTATGGACCAATCTTAAAGCACATTGACATGGGAGCCAACGCAGAACAAATTAGGTGAGCTTAAAACACACATGTACAGTCTACAGTATGTATCTCAAATTAGATATATACATGGACCAGTCTTCAAAGCGCCAAATATTTGTGAATAGATCCACAAGGGCATCCCCTATATTTGTTCGATCCTCCGTGTGTTTCGGCCCGAACCTTTGATAACAGGAAGCCACCGCTCTGTCCAACCCCGCTATTCTGTTGCTTCTATGGCGCTGCCAGAAGCAGCCGTTGAGACCGTATGCCATGGCGCCTGGCACTTCTTGGATGGCTACTCTTTCTTGGCATGGTTGGCAACTTGCAAGACCGTTCGCTGCTCGCCCGGGTCACTGCAAAAGGCACGGGAGGCCAAGCACAAGTTTCAAGAGGTTGACAGCTACTTGAAAAGCGGCAAGATCTTGCTGCCTGGCCTGTCGAAACGGCGCAGCGTCCACGTGGAAGTCTCTTTGCTGCCCTTGAACCCCTCGAAATCCAACAGCCCGAACTGGAACATCTTCGGGGAGTTCTGCCAAAGCAACCCAATGTTGAGCCCGATGCTATTTGCAGAGCTGACTTATCTATGTCATCCGTGGTGGTGCCAATTCGAGATCAAAGACCGCGTGGAAGGTGAGGACTGGCCGCCGGTCCATGAAGAAGTGCTGCGTATCGTTCATTTGCAGCGTGCTTCATATGCTCCGTCCTTGCACTTCTGGTGCTCGTGCGGCCGCTGCTCTCAGCAACGCCACCTGGGCGCAGCCCTTTTCTACATGGGCGTGGCTTTCGGGAACTTCCACTGCGCCATACTTGCACAAGAGACCTTTTGATATTGGCATATTTTGGTGAAATCCAAATTCAATCTTGGCCGGCGGGAAGAGAGGAAAATGCACCGTTGCCAAAAGAGCGCACCAAAGCCCTGATCAGTCCACCACTTTACTTATAGTCACGCGCTGTCAACTTATATATATATATATATATACATAATAAACGCAACCTTACACATGGAAAGCGAATTCTGACCCGAAGTCATTCTGCGCCATGCCAGGAAGACAGGTTTTGTGACTTAGTTTCTGTTCCTTATCATGACATGGCTTTTACCATTATAATTGGTGGGTTCGCACACTTTGAAGCAGTGTCTTCTGCAGCCGTTTCAGCACTACATACCATCCAAAAACTTCTTCTGCTGCCTGCGGTCATGGCCGTCTCCGGAGCCCAGCAACATCCTGACTGGGAATGGATTTTCATTCCAAACATGGCGAACGCGTTGGAGATGGAAGAGGAGCTGGCCGATCCCCGCAGCTGGTACTTGTTTGCAAGGAACTATCCAGCCAACTTTTTGGAAAAAAACTTTTTCAGGGTTATGTGGCCTAACGATGAGCATGAGGAGTTGTGGCTTCCACTGATTTGTGTCTCTCCACGCCCCTTTC
>Ga0126337_10001094_pt1 | contig 15726 bp, 17 predicted proteins | sample DipCmetagenome_FD_92527 | JGI IMG/M metagenome (GOLD analysis project Ga0126337, IMG submission 92527) | Coral microbial communities from La Bocana,Puerto Morelos, Mexico - Diploria C A metagenome | ecosystem: Host-associated > Invertebrates > Cnidaria > Coral | place: La Bocana,Puerto Morelos... | reverse complement strand
CCACTTGCGAAGTTGCGTAACGGGTTCCTAAGCTGGAACCAAGAAGCCCATACATCACCAAGAAAACTTGTGGGTGAGGCCAATCAACAAGCCTTTCCCGTAGAATGTCAGAGCCATCAGTGGCCGGCTGCGAAAGTCCAGGCTGAGGATCGACATGTTGAGAAGAGGTTGAAGGCTCCGGCCTGTCGTCATCGTGGATAAAGATCTCAAGCAAGGAACCAGAAGTAAATTTCATCGTAACTAGCTGTCAATTTAGATTAATCAGCTGTCAAGACAGCAAGGGTGGGGCATGGCAGCCCCCACCCACACACAGAATGGGTGGGAAGGGTGGGAAATCAAAGTAGCAGCTTTTGGTGGCACAAGCTCCAAGTCAATGAAGCAGCTTGCCACAAAAGTTTGCAAGTCACTGAAGCAGCTTTGGTGCCGCAAGAAGTTTGCAAGTCAATGAAGCAGCTTTGGTGCCACGAGAAATTTGCAAGTCAATGAAGCAGCTTTGGTGCCACAATAAGTTTGCAAGACAATGAAGCAGCTTTGGTGCCACAAGAAGTTTGCAAGTCAATGAAGCAGCTTTGTTGCCACAAAATTGCAATGTCCAAATTCTGTTTGCATCACCGGTGTTTAGTTTGATGTATGTATTTTTTGAAACCCATACATTTGTATATGTATTTACAAACACATATATGTCACAACAATTTTACGTAGCAGGGACCACCACAAACTTACACCCTTTTCAAGAAATAAAGGTTTGAACCTAAATCGGTTGGACCAAAAAATCTTGTGTACAATTTCTTCTTCGAAGACTCCGCGTCAATCTTTTTTTGCTATGAACCCCATGATGAAACAAATACATGGTGGAAATCTCCACTTCCAAACATTCAACCCCATGGGCCCCATGGACCAGGCAAATGCATTTTTTTCCCAACAGAAATTGCCAGCTCCACAAATGAGTCTGGGTCAGTGAGACTCAGGCTCAAGACTCAGCTGAGATAAGTTTTGTCCCAATGCCAAAACGTCACGCTCCAAACTCAGTGCCAAAACGTCATGGTCCGAAACTTCATCACACTTGCAATCCCGCGAAATGCAAGCCAATTTGAGTTGATCTTTCCTTGGGCAAGTGTTGGCCCCAAAAAACGACTAAACAAAGATACACCTAATAGTCTACTGATTTTTCTCGAATAAGTACACTGTACACATATGTAAAATTATATACACATTTTTCACATATTATTTGTGGTGTTCATGCATAGTACCAATATAGAGCAAATCCCTCTGCCAACCACAAAAAATTGCCATGTTGCAAAACAGAAGATTCTTGGCAAGGTAAACCATTATGGCACCCATGTAGCACGACAAACACAAACGCTCACACCCCAACATCTCGAGGTCAACTTGTTGGATTTTAGATGCCATGTTTGCACCAACTGGTATGACGAATAGATCAAAATGCTAGGAGCCAAAGGGTTGATTTGCAAAAAAAATGCTGAATCACAATTTACAAATTTAAACGTAAACAGTTCCTGTACTACTTTGTTGGGGGTTGGTTGGCCACCATCATTTGCCCACCAAAATACCTATGTGTCGATGAAAGGCACCAAAAACATGACACATTGTATCATGTGGTCATTCACCTACGTAATGGTTTGCGGTTCCCATCAAATCTGCTTGTTCTTTGGACATTTGGTTTGAAACATTTGAACAATGAACCGAAACATTCAAACAAAAATGGAATGAACGATGCTCTCACACATTTTCACATCCCCCATGTGCAGCTGATCAAAGATCCGATTTCTCAACACGTGTTCATCACGTGTTCTAGCACGTGCTCGTCACGCGCCTTAAGCACTAAATTCCCCATCAAGAGGACAAAATGCTAAAGACCCTCAGTTTCTGGATTTCAAACTAGATTTGATTTCCAGTTTTCCCAGCCATCAATGCTGCACGCTCGTGGCTCACCATCCACGCTTGATGTGCATCGCCAATACTTTTGTTTGGGTTCTTCGCCCGAAAGTCGCGAACCTTAAAATCAAATATGGTTTCAAGGCTCAAAAATTGAGATCTTTGTTCCTTCATTGAAATGTTTTGATTTTTTCATGGAACACTTGCAAAAAAAAAAACTGTCCTGCTAAACAAACTCCAAAACACAAATGCCCAACGTGCAACATGTCCAGCTGACTTCGTAGTGTCCTGGTCCTGGCCACCAGTGTTGCTGTCGTCATTCGCGTCACTTGTCTTCGCCTCCAAACTTGGGTTTGAACAATCAATTGAGCAATCAGTATAGATATAAACAAAAGCTTACACAAACCAAATCAAAATGCCTGTTCAAATTCTAATTACAAATTCCAAGGTGCAGATTTTGGGTTTGGGTTTTGTTTGTGCCACAAGCGTGATGTCTCGCGCTTCCGCTCCAACCGTTGCTCCATGATCTCCTTCTTCGTGTTCGGGGTGGTGTCCTTCGTAATCTTCTCTGTTGAAAACTTTGAAGAAGAAGGCTGATTGATTTCAGGGACTTGGTCTCCACCACTAGGTGCGGCAGCCTGAGCAGGGCTCAATACAAGAAACAGTCATTCTCAGGGTTTGTTTTTCCAAAATGTTTTGAATCACAGTGCCTGAGGTAACTCTTCCGTAGTTTGAGGTAACTCTTCCGTATCTTGAGGTAACTCTTCCTTTTCCTCAGCCACAGCACGACCATCTTCCTCAGAGACTCAGAAGTAAACAGTCTTGAAACCAATGAAAAACTGTCTACAAAAGAACACACCAGAAAAACAAAACTTATACATGTAGCCTGGCAGTGGCAAGCATCTTGAATCATCCCCGCACTGGGTGACAAAGCCTCACATGGTTCCATGATTGCCAAAACACGCTTATACTACAATCAGACTGGATCCACTGGATTCATGATAAACATAAAAACCTTACCTTAAACACTTCCTAATTTGTCACCAAAAAACCAATGTCTCCTGAGATTCACGAAATTGATCTTGTGCTTGGCTGGAAGTCTTGGGTGTCTTGGGCGGGCTGCCTTCAAAGGCATCTGGTGGCAGGATAGAAGCTTGGTTCCAGTTCGGCAAAGCCTTGCCGCCCCTACCCAATGTCCTGCCAAGTCCTTCTCCTCCATCTTCATGTGGTGCTTCTGTGGGATCTGGGTATTCCATGTCAAACCGCTCCAAAAGATTCTTGGGTGTTGTTGGAGCTTGAGTGCCACGTCCATCACTTTCAACTTCAGCAGAAGGTGGCTCCACAGGGAAGGCCTGACAGGGAATTTCAATGAATGTTTCTAGAAGACCCACAGAATGAAACATCAAACAAAAAAAGATCAAAAAAGATTGAACTAATCAATTTCTCTTTGAACCCAAGGATTCGCACTCCTTAGTGGCTGAGAGGAACTTCTCAACATCTGCTGAAAATTGAAATGATCGAGCTAGACGAGGTCGTGCTTGGTTTTGGACTGCGGCCAACGACACTGAACCTGAAGCTTTTTTGTCATCCTGCATCTTCACCTCTTGTTGGCTGGGATTGGATGGCAACCCCATCATAGCGGTTAAATGCTTTCCCAAAATCATCTGGTTTGAGGAGGCGGTCTGCTCATCCTCCATCTCCAAATCAACAAGTTCTGCTGACATTGACATCTAAATGTGGTCACCACCACACCGAAAAGCAAACAAAGCTTGAGAGCCCTGGAACAAAATGACTACCAACATGTTCACATACAAGGCTAATTCATAGTAGGTCCAATGCCAATCACATACTAGCAAGTTTCAAGTTGCTTCAAGGTTTTCCAAATCATCACAATAAGTACAGTGTGTGTATTGCCTATTTTCGCTTTGCAATTCCCACGCAATCTCACCTGTCTTACTTCCAAGAAAGCTGCGGCTCTTGTCGCCACAAAATCATATGGGCCCTTCCCCCAACAAAAATGAAGTACAAACAGTACAATATGTTTTCAAAAAATATTCTTCATGTTTCAGATCCACATGACAGCGACCAGCCTCTCAAAAAGGATACGCCTCACATTGGTTGTACATAGTACTCATACTATGGTGGCGTATCTCAGACTCATATTTTAGCAGACCTTGTAGTACATGTTGGGTTCCATCAGAAATCCTTGGCCCTTGATAAACCACAAAGGTTTTGCCGGTCCAAGAGTTTTCTCTCGACTGTAGTGACGTACACCTCAGAAGACCATAAATAATATTCATGCATTTAAAAAAAGCTGAGGAAGAAAACTAAAACCTGCATTTGATCTGACTAAAAAATGTGAAAAAAAACTAACTAACAAATGCAAAGCGTCGCCATACTTGCTCCAGAAACTCTGATTTTGACAGCAGCCTCGAATGGCAACAAGGTTGAGACATTTTCTTAATCAACATATTGGGATGGGATCCGATTTGATCCAAGTAAATTTAGAACACCACCGATAAAACCACAAACCTATAAGGACCTCAAAACCAAGGTGGAATCAATACCAAGAAACCGGTAGCCGATCAAGCCTCCGATGTTTGTCCCCTTTGCTGATTTCGCTTGGACAGGATTTGGCTTGAAAACAGAATATGCCTCATGAGTGAACTCCATCCTGGCAGGGTTGGCCAACCACTATGTTGTTAGATGGAATCAAACTATGAACCAACTATTGTTTTCCCAAAATGAAAAGCATGTAATGTGTTTGATGGCATCGCTCCTGTCTTCATCTTCCCCCCGGACAACAGAGGGAGGTCGCTGAACATTGTGGCAGCTGAGCTTCAAATCAAGCACTCCTTGTCGCTCCAATTGAACCATCAAAGCATAGATGGACATTGGCTTCCCATCACTGACTCCACCAGCAGAAGTGCTTTCTTCCAAGACCACCTGAGTTTGGCAACCATGGAAATCATAAAGCAATTTGATCAGTTTGCGCCTTGTAAAGAAAACTCACTGGTTTCAATTTATTTTCAAGCCGACGTCCCAACCAGCCCACCCCAACAATCAGCAACAAATTTCAAACGGAGAGTCTTTCTGGCTCGAACTGTCAATGCGAAACTCAATGGCCTTGTTTTCATTCGCAGCTTTTGACAAGAAATCCTTGGCCTCCACGTTTCGACAGGGGTACAATGATTGTTCTTTGGAAAAATATTATCCACAGTTAAAAAAAAACCATCAGCCCTTTTCTATCCTTTTCTTGTTTTGTCACCCCCGAGCCTTTGCTGAATCGCTGATCCAAGATCCTCCTGCAAATAAGACCAATGGTTTAGGATCATTGGACAAAACACCAGGTACATGGACTCTGCAAGGAGACATAATGAACACAGCGGTGTTCATCGCACATGGCTGTTAAACTCAACCATTAATCTATCCACCATTTTTCTTTGCAACAACTAAACAGTCAGGTCACAGTTGATCCCAGGTTGATTGAAACACTTGCAACCACTGTGGAATACTTCCCCTGGAACTCCTCTGCAGTCATCTTTGGCGGGGCAAGGTCTTGAAGACCTTGGGGATCTTGGTTGGGGTTGTTGCTGCCATTCCCCGGCGTCTCACCCAAATCCATCTCAGCAGTTCCTGCACTTGGAGTGGGTCTCTCAGCTGTCTCTGTGCTGCTGACGTTCTGAAATACAGAGTCAAAGTTCTGCAATCGTGTTCGCCAGTCAGGATCTGGGCTGGCAAGAAGATGAAAAAACCAAGCAAACATATGCAATTCATGATCAAAGAATTTCAAGATAATTTAGATCAAACTAGGCATGCTATCCCTTAATGGTTTGCCAGCAAATCAAAAAAACATGTGAAGATTGAAACCATGACACTTCGGACTGGATCAGCCAGCCACCGATCACGAATCTCTCGTGGAATGCTGAGATGACCATTTGGGGAAAGGTTGCGCATCTTCAGGGCTGGTGCAGTTGGGTTGGTGATGCCGCTCAAATCTGCATCCGCCACAAACTTGGGAAGTACTTGCCCCATTTGCCCTTTGCTGTTTTTCCAATCCTGAAGTGAAACAAAACTCAAGGTCAAGATGGTAATGAAAATCCTGATGGACAAAATGAGTGAATTAACACATTTTTTTAAAACTCCCTGTCCTCAACAAGTTTGTCTTTCACCTGGCCACATGCATATGTCACAATTGTTGGATTGTCTGACTCACTATACATCGCGATGTGCACTTCGCTGTGAAGGTCAGACATCATTTCCACCACCACCTGAGTATTGAATGTATGGCGAGCTCAAATAAAGTTGAAATCCAAGAGCTAAAAGAAGCCAAACCCAAGAAAAATGGTTCAACAAATCTTCACCAAGAAACCCTTTCCAGCGTGCCTTCATACATTGTTTTGTGATGGATGACCAAGCAAGACCTCTTCAAACTCGAAACTCTGGACATGCAACCCTCAAGGATTGCTTTGATGGTTGCCGGCGCTGCCACCCACTGAGCAGTCTCCTCCTTGTCCTTGCAAACATGAAATGGACATAAATGACTTAAATTCAAAAACCCATCAATGAAGTAAGTTTGGAAAAAATATGATCACCTTATTATTATGTCAGGTTTGTGTTTGGAAAAAAAAACGCGTCAAACCATAAAGCAAGTAACTGTGAGTGAGCGGCCTGTCTCATGGCTGAGAAATGTTCCACTCTCAGGGGTGACATAGTCACCTTAGATGTCAAACTTCGGGTATATATAAATTTGCTGTCAACACCAAATGAATTAAAGTGCCTCGGAAAAATGTTGCAAGGAAAATTCGGCCAGGAGGCTCACGTTCAGTGGAGGTGTTGCTTTGCATGTGACCAAATTCCAGAAGTCTGACTTCGCCCAAACATTGTCATCTTTTGCAGGCCGCTCAGAATCTCTGGGTGCACGAAAGAGGGTTCCCAAGCGAGCCCCCAGGGTTGAATCCAAGACCACCAAATAGGCAGGAAGGAGCTGCGAAAACGTCCTGTGGCCATTGTTAAGCATGAATTTGCCACTGGCATTTAACATTTGCATGTTTTGAACACGTATTTGGCTTTAGGCCCTCCTGTTTCCATGGATGCTGGCAGTGTCGAACATAATCTGTACGGTTTTGAACTCCATCCCCATACCATTCAATTTGTCTTCAATTCGCCTTTCCAGGGTTTGGCAGTCACTTTCAAGTTCTACTGCAGATTTTTGTGGAGAAAAAAAGAAAACATCAAACATGTTTTGTACTTTGAGAAAACTTCAAACATTGGACCCGTGGCCTGTACTCGCCTCTCAAGCCATACAATACCCCTTCCCCAGCCAAAATGGGACACGCCATGAAGACCATACCTGTCAGAAATCAAAGCCAAACAAATTGTCTCTGTATTTGGGGCATGCATGGACAAAACACATTCAAATATAGAAACGCAAGTGTTCAAAATATGCCAAACTAAGATTCAAATAAGGTACTGTAGTTTGGGTTCAGGCTCAGCGTTCTGTAACACCAGCTGGCAATGTCGTCAATTTGTGGGGCTGTCAGCCTCCCAAACTTCGTCAAGTCACAATATCCAAGGTGGTGGAGGTTTTCCATGGTGCAAGAGTCAAATCTACTCCCAGCATCTTGCAATGCTCTCCTGACAATCATGGCTGTGTTGGTAGTAGAAGCCTTGGTGTTGCAAACCATAAAGAGTCTTCTTTGCATAAACGCATCAGCAGCGGCCATGCCAATCTCCAACTGATTGCGCAGATGAAGGACCTGTTTTGTTGATTTGTCAAGACCAAACGCGACTTTGATTGTCCCTTTTCTCTCAAAAGAAAACTTGTTTATGTCTGAAGATAGCGCTTATATCTTTTTTTCTGCAAAAAAAATCCAGCTTCCTGCCTTCTGGACATGACGATTGCTGTCAGTCTTGTTCCTTCGCAAATTGAATGAAACAGTTTCCTTGAAGTCGTGGCTGAGATTGGTGCAAACCACCGCGTATTCAGCCTGTCTCAAGTTCTCCTTTCCAGGGTTGTATTACTCCTTAGATATTTGATGTTTTGATGTTTTTTTGGGAAGATTGAAGACAACTTGATTTTTCATTTTTTTGGTACACCATAATAGTCCTCTGCTTCATCAACATCAGCAGTGCTGGAACCGCCAGCATCCCCTGTCACTGACTTCATGATTGGCTTAGACACATGATCCTGGTAGATGGAAAGCATATCGCAAGAAACCCTGCTGGGTTTGCTAATCAGAAGCGCATCCAAATCTTGACTGTAGTCCCTTAGATGATGGAAAGCAAACCAAAGCGAGTATTATATAGATGCAAATTAAGCCAAATAGAACCACCCTTTTCTTTTCATATGAAACAATAGCATGCAAAGCCTGCCACTGCGTTTGGGGAACCCATTCAAGAAGCCTTGGACCATCTTGTCAATCATGCTGGTTTCAACCTTTGTGCACTGTGTGCCAGAATCACCAAAACATAATGGGGGAGCAAGTTTTAAACCCATTTTCCTTACAAAAGAAAAACAATATTAATATGATCTTCAACAATATGACCAAGAAACTCCAGCTGAATTGCGAGATTCATTGGCACACCAAAGAACCAAGCAGGCCTGATCAGTAGCCCTTGACCAAGATTCTTCATTCCATCTCAAGCGGGAACGCATCGTGGGTTTGACCTTCTTTGCGTTCATGCCCCACCATGTATTGTAGCGTTTGAACAAGAGCGCTTGGGAGTCAGGCGTCACCTGTGGTGAAATCTAGACGTGTTTACCGGCTAGAAGTGAACCATGTTGTGAACATCTCACCAACACAAAACAAGTGATCAGTTTCGAAATGTTCATTTCAATCCAAGAATCGGTCAGCATCTTCGTCCAAGTAGCATCCAAACCCTTCGGGCTTTCATTGAGCTGGTGCCTCTTCAGTCGCAACAATGCTTCACTGTAGCCTGGACAAGGCCAAAACAAAAAAACAAATAACCATAATCAAAAAAATCCTGGTTGTTGCCGAGTTATTGATTTTCCAAAGGCCCCCAAAAAAAAAACAATCCGTAGATGCCACAATTGCCATCAAGTTTCCACTCTCTGTCCACTTGTTGTGGTTGAGATGATTTTGAAGCTCTTGGCGGGCTTCAGGGCAAACTCCCAAGATAATGCCTGCAATCGCATTCACGAAGTCAACAGACAACTGCCACTTCTTGAGTGCGGCTGTGGCTTTGTAACTGTTGTAGCGGCCAGCAATGGACTGCAGGATCTCAAGGTCATTCATATCTTTGTACTCTTCCATGTTCTTTCGCTGGTTGATTAGAATCTCGAATCTGTTCGCCACTTTCAGCACCTTTGTTGAATCATTTTGGTTTGGTGGAAACAGATTACGAGGAAAACAACACATATACATAGTATTAAAGACACCTTTAACTTGAACAAAGAACAACAACTTGTCAATGTGATTGCTTGGCACATCTTTGCGCTGACGTTCTGCTCCTTGAGTGCTGAGCTGGATGTTTTGGAAACTGACAACCTCAGCATCCTTGGTGAAGCTTATGGCACATGGTAGGTTGAATTGGTCCTCAAAGGCTGGCAGCAAAGGACGAACAAGCTCCTTCGTTGGTTTGGAACAATGGAGCAGTAAACAACCAAACAAAAAAACAAAACAAAACAAAACAGAACACAACATTAAAACCAAACAAAGCAAACAGATTCCAAACACATACTTTGCTAGTGTTTTGCTAGAGGCCACACCAGTAGCAGGATCCAGATCTGAAGCCACCAAAAGCATGAACAAGCCAGCTGTCCTTTGCATCTCCCAACAATTGATTTGCAGGTTGAATTTTGTTTTCATCAGACCCTTTTACATCTCAACAAAAAACAATGAACATGTTGTAAGCAAATCGTTAGGTTCAGCCGTGTGAACCCCTTCTTGATCTGGAAACATTGTGAACCAGGCTTGAAATCATCCTTGAGATTCAAATCCAAAGGCTCCCGGAAGAGCCTTGAACCGCTGAACAAAAACGAAATGGCTGTTGTCACCCAATCATCAATGCTGGGAAGTCCATCATCTGGCACCACGATCTGAATCATGTCAACTGGGACATTCTGGACCATGGTTTTGCCATCAGCAATGCTTGGTAAAGCCTCACAGTTCAAAGTTTGACTTCCTCTCAACAACAAAAAATTGCCCCCAAAGGAAAGCAAACTGTAAAGAACAAATGTAAAGAAAACAAATCGAAATTGCAGAAGGAGGTGGCAGTCAGATCCACGCTTGTGAAAGGCTTTCCCAGAACTCTGCAAGCATCCTCCAAGAAATTTTTAATCTTTGAGAAGTTTGTCGCTGCGAGCTCTTCAGTATGGAAAGCATCCACCACGACCAGAGCTGGGTGTGCTGAATCTGCAGATCCATTCCCACCTGCTGAGGTATCCTCTGCAAACATTGCGAGGTAGTCCAAGATGTCCTGCATACATCAACCACCACATGGGTCGAGCATTTTTCAGAAGGTACAAAAACCTTAAAACAAACATGTGTTTTCTTCAATTCTTCCAATTTGAACCCTTGTCCTTGACTAAAGCTGTATCCCCTTCCATTTTTTTCATAGCTGCAGACCATTCCGTCTTTCGTTTTTTTACTGCAGGAGCCTCACTCTTCACCTGTTTTGGGTCCAAACTTCTTGGTCCTGTGCTTCTATCTACCATAGTGTGGTATACCAACCTATTTTTTAGATGGATAAGAATGAATCTAGAAGTGAAAAATATCTGAAACACGAACCAAGCCACAGAAGAAGGCGGACTGGTGCCAAGTTCGCTTTTCACCGAAGCCGTCTCACTCTTGAGTGGGGCGGTTTCTTGCTTTGCCCCTGCTGGTCGAACACTCAAAGCAAGTTGAGCTGCTGCCACAGAGCTTCGAAGAAGTGGTGATTCCATGGCCGACTGATGCTAAATCAAAGCAACTAACCCAACACAAACATGACCCATCAAATTTGATAACACATTCCAAAACAAGTGTACCGCACACATATCTTAAATTCCCAGACGTTCATCATCTTATGGTCATCATCTTAATGAGCCAAAACCTTTAGCCACTTAAATCAAATTTGTGGGCACAAGGATATCACAAAAAATCGGCGTGGGTGGCCCTGAATCTCTCAAAAATCGGCGTGGGTGGCCATGAATCTTTCAAAAATCGGCGTGGGTGGCCGTGAATCTCTCAAAAATCGGCGTGGGTGGATCTAGATTTTCATGAAATCGGCGTTGGTCAGACCCTGAACCCCACTGATTTTGTTCATTCAAAAATTTGACACAATATCTATCAAAATCTCGTATTTGGAATGGGACCCACACCGATTTTGATTAGGCACCTCGTATGGAAAAGTCGGCGTGGGTGGCTACCCGACCCACACCGATTTTTGCTCCCACAGGATCGTCTCGATGAAATTGGGATTTTTCAAAAAGTCCGAAATCAGTACGACGAGTCCATGGGGGCAAAAATCGGCGTGGGTGGCTACCCGACCCACACCGATTTTTTGGTACGAGGTCCCTGATCAAAATCGGCGTGGGTCCCATCAAAATACGAGGTCCCTGATCAAAATCGGCGTGGGTCCCATCAAAATATTCCTGATCAAAATCGGCGTGGGTAGTTTAGAATACTCACGAGGTCCCTGAGCAAAGGTCCTATATTGAAATTTAAAGCATCGCAATTTGATGTGGGTTCCACAAAAAAATCAAAAAAATAATTAGTCACAATTTGGCAGGGGCCCCATGTCAAGATCTATGTGTTTGGAAATTTCATTTGAAATGATGAATTGGTGTTTCCGTCTTTGAACTCAATGGGTCCAATGTGGATCAAAGTCAACACTAAACAGTACTTGGTGATCAAAAGTTTGAAGGAATCCCCTGGACAACCATGAACAAAATTGCGCTTCCTGTTTTTTTGCCACATTTGGAGATCTTGGCCAACAACGGCCAGAGTTTCTTCTCACTGACTTCGACGACCTTGGCAGATTCGACATGTATATTGGTTTTTGCAACTGAAGCTTGAATATACTTTAAAAATAGTGAAACCTCTTGGAAACCAACATGAAGCAATTTGAAAGAAAAAACACTTGTTCTACTCCCAACTTGACTTGACCACTTAAAGTAGTACTGCTGGGTGGACAACTGCAAATAGTTCAACCTGCCTTGCATGTTGCATTTTTTCCTGTTTGGAAAGTGAAAAGGTGGCATGGGGGCGACAAGTTTTTTCCTTTGAGAGAAAATTGAATTAATAGAAATAGACTCCTCTAAAAAAACTCTTTTGCTAAAACCTCTGTTACAACAAACTCATCATCTCCCACGGCGCCATACTGCTCTAAGTGGAATACTAGGGCTAAGAACCGCAAGCACACAAGCATGGGGCTCTTCCCGAGCTTGTGGCATAACTTGTATTTCATCACTGGAATGCCACGGCAATGGCAACACTTCATCAGTTGGCAAAGTGTTTGACGCCAACCCACGCAAGTAAGCAGCAGCCTTCTGACTCACATTTGATCCTCCGTGTATCCTATCAAAGATTCCAGCCAATTGAACCCAGTCAGCTCTTGTAGACTGAGGTACTTCTCGACCAGGCATTATTCCTAGATGGGTTCTTATCAACTTTTGTGATTTGAAAAATATGGTGTCATCTAAAAAAACTATCATCCCCAAACAACGCAAAACACACAAAACGACAACAAAACACAAAAGAAAAGTTCACGTCCTGGAGCAACTAATGGATAAGCCTTCTGAGCTGGAAGGACAAGCAAAGGAGCTTGACGGAGTTCAGTCGAAGAGATATATTCCTTCACCAGCACGAAGACGTCAGAATCACAACGTGCTCCCCTGAAGCTCCCTTCCGCCAAAGTGTACTCCGTAGGAACGTCTTAGGGAGGAGAAACAACATGAACAAACTCACCAACATTGTTCACAAATCATTCAGTACAGGATTAAAAAACAGTGGTTCTTAGTTGCACAAAAACAAAATGAACTTCTTTGAAGGTCCCACACCTATTCGTCGGCAAAAAAGAAAGAAGTGGTTGGCATAGGCGTCAGTAAGCAACCCGCCTTCCTCAGCATAGCAGAAATGGGGACGTTGAAAGAAGCAGCTTGTCAAATTTTCATCATTAAGTATTCTTAAGTCATAAGCTTAGATTCTAAGTGCACTGGCGCATGCTGGGCAATGTGTGATTTCCAGTCTCTGTATTTTCGGATGATATACACAATAGGCTCACCATTTAGCCAGCTCCTGACCGAAGGCTTGTCCAGTTCGGTTTGAATGATGCGAAGCGCAGAGTCAGCATCAACCAAATTTGGATCTCGTCCCAACCGACGTGATAGCAAGCCCCACAGTTGATCTTGGATTCAAGAAAAATAAGAACAAAATCTGCCCTACCACACCGAAAACAAAAAACCGCCCCAAAAACAAAAGGCAAATATGGAAAACAGAAATATTTCTGAAATTCACATAGCAAATGACCGATAACGTCATGAGTGTGCGAAACTCGCAACATTGCGAGAAGAACATACCTTGACTGGACTCAATGAGAAAGAGTTTCTTTTCTGGGGGAGGTTAAAGTTAGACGATGTTGGGGGGTGTGAAATCACAAAAAAATCTGGTCAGATTTATAGTCCATCCAAGTGGCTTCATTTTGTGGTGACTAACCAGCCCTGACAAGTAGGACATCAACCAAGTGTTTTTACACTCTTTGACAGTGTTGTCCCCCACAACCACTAAGGTTGTGGGGGACGGAACACCTCTTTCTCTGCTGATTCGTGCCACATCTTCCAAAGTGTGAGCAATGACTTCTGTCACCATGGCTTAACCATGTGTTGTTGTTTCTTCTAGAAGAGCCACCCTAAGACAATATCCGAATGCCCACGCCCCATGCAGTTTGATTCGTGGACGCCGAAGTTTTGATGTTCTATAAGCACTTCTCAGCATTGGATCCCTTGGGAGGCAATACTTGGCCTGATCGGCCCCGTCTGTCATGATAACCACCACCCGAGACAACTCCTGGCCAGAAATATCTCTGAGAGACCAAAAGCCACATCTGTCAGCATATTGGTCTAGCAAATGCTTCCTGTAAAGTCGAAGGGCTCCGAGGCGAATGTCCATAGGTTGTTCTTTGTCTTGAAACCTCATTGCAAATTACCAAAAATTGGCTCAAGAAAATGGTCTTTAAACAGCAAGGCTTGATTAGTTTCAAAGGCAAGAAGATTGAAGGGGAATAAATAATAAAGCACAAAAAATGAATCTGAAGTGTTGAGGCACTGCGCTTTGAGCTCCTGACAAATATCACATTGACTGAATGACGACTTATCCCTGAACTTCATGACAGATGTCCACTTGGCATTCCATTGCCGAAGGAAAGATACATACCTAGCTATTGATTGAAACCTCTCAAATCATCTCCCAGTACTCTTTGGTTTGTGGTATTTCTCAAACAACTTAAGTTCCTAGAAAAAGGTTCTAAAATCAAACATGCTCAAGTTGCGAAGCTTTGCGTTCAATCTGATGTGCATCACACCATCCCACGTAGAACTGGTACATCTCAAAAATTGTGCCGGGGGGGGCAAATATTTCCTCACCAGTTGCGAAATATCCTCAGATTTTGGGGTTTCAAAGATGTTCAAAGATAAAAAACTTGTGTGACGAACACATGGTCCAGTATACAGATGAAGCTAGTTGAGGTGACCCTGGACAAAAATAGGCAAACCAAAAAGATCAAATAAGATGTAGTAGTGTCTGTAAAGGCAGCAGTGCTTGTCATAGCGACGATGAAGTCAGAATTGGATTTCAAATGCTGAAGTAGGTCAGCATCATTGTCTTCAAATTCACTGAAATACACAACTCCACCAGGGCCCCAGTGATCCGTATCAGAGCCATCATTTTTGCATCGATGTTCTGTGGTTTTCGCGGGCCCCTGTCGAACGAGCCTTTGTTGTGACACATTGAGTGAATGTGCTTGGACAAAGATTTGAACAATTTCAACCATAAAGAAAAATTGCCAAAAGAAAAAATGCCAACATACAACCAAGCCAACTTGTCAGGAAGTGGTTCTGCTATGCTGTTGTACATCACGCAGCAAAATGCATCAATGCTGGCTGTCAGTTCAGATGGCTTTGTAGGATGCTGTCGGAAGCGCATGTCAATGCAACCAATACGGTCTGTTCTATGGGAAGAAATGCCCAAGAGATGCTCCATGCAGACTCGTCTCACAGGATGACCTAAAAGAAGATAATCTCTCCTTTTGCTTGACCCAGACATGGAAACGTTGTGCAAATCAGAACCTAATGCCAGAAAGAGCACAGTATCCTGCTCACGTTTGCCCAATTTTTGAAAAGTATCCAGAAAAGTGGTCAGATCAGGCTTGTGAAATGGTTTGTAGCACTTCCCGCTTGCGCACTTGCATGGGTTCTGTAGCAATGCAGCAATTCTTTCCTTGAAAGGTGCAGCCAAAGCGAAATCAAAACATTCAGCACAAGACCAAACAAACTAACAACAAACAAAGAAACACCAAAAACAGCATATCTCAGGTACCAAGTTTCTAACAAGAAAAAGAGAAATATATAAAGGATAAATGGATAAACTAAATGTACACATCTCAAGTACCAAGTATCAGGATCATTTCTTGGAACCCTTTTGGCAGTTGACCCTTTGTTTTGAGCCCTTCCAGCAGCAGCCTTGGCTGCTCGCTTTGCATTGTTGTAGCAGCGGCGTTTTTTCGCTGGCCTGTTTGCACCTGCAGAATCCCCAGCCGCTTTGCACAGCTGCCCCGCCATAAAGCGATTCAAAGTCGTGAACGACATATCAAATAATGCTTTTCGTGATG
>Ga0126337_10001093_pt1 | contig 15734 bp, 12 predicted proteins | sample DipCmetagenome_FD_92527 | JGI IMG/M metagenome (GOLD analysis project Ga0126337, IMG submission 92527) | Coral microbial communities from La Bocana,Puerto Morelos, Mexico - Diploria C A metagenome | ecosystem: Host-associated > Invertebrates > Cnidaria > Coral | place: La Bocana,Puerto Morelos... | reverse complement strand
GCCCATGTCCATCAATCAAACCACAACATGGATTTTGTAAACGTTAGTGTTGTTGGACTTGAGGCCAATTATCACGAGCGACTTCTTCTAGAAGCATGGCACTCGATTGAAGATCCAAATGCTGGGAACAATCATATCACAATCCCGGAAGCATATAAATGCATTGCATGAGCATAAGAGTTTTTTTCAAAAATAACGTTTCTGGTCACGCGTGGAAGTCTCGCGCTACGTTTTCTTTTCCTTTTTAAATAGCGTGTAACAATGAACTCGCTTTCATTACTGATGAAGGCTTAAGTATTAGCCGAAACGTCTAACAAAAACCCAAAAAGAGTCAGTGACAAACCGTTTAACTTATAATAAAGCTAGGATCTCCGCTTCTACTTTTTCGCCATCCCAATTGACAATCACCGCCATTCCTACCATTAAATCCAGTTGTTTGTCGATGACTATTCTTGTTGGTGCTATCCCGGTCTTCTGTTCTTTCCGAAAGTAAAACAACGCATTCATTGGGTGCCTGTAGGTCTGCTTACACAAAATTCTGAGACGTAATTTATTGCTGGCAAATGATCTTAATGATGATAACTGATCCGTTATATAAACCGTGAGCAAGAATGGAGTGAAAATTCTTCGCTGACACAATTGATTTTATACACATTGAAATTCATATAGCGGATCAAAATTCTAGAGTTTTCATTGGAGAAATCGAGAGTAATTGTTTTTCAACTTTGCATATGAATGACTCACAAGTTTATGTTTGCATCTGTAATGAGCGATCGACTCGCCAATTGTTCTCAAATTGAGAAAGTAATTAAGATCTTTTAGAACAAAACAATAACTTTTTTTGGGTCCTTTGGAATAACCTGTGAGCAAAGTGTTGACATCTAATGAGAAGTTCACAAACACAAGAACGCATGTTGTTTACAACGATGCACTAAAGCTAAGTTTGGAATCGAAAAACCTCCACCAAACACGCAATAACCGAAAACCATGTGATGGTTACGAAAAAAAGGCGACTTAAACCGCTAGAGTGGATTTTACCTTCCTTAATTAATGACTGGGGAATAAATGTGTGACGTTTTTCAAGGGTCAAAGGAAAAAATAAATGTCGACAGTAACGACAGAGTATTCCCTCAGGGAATATGATTTAGCACTCGATATTTTGTGAGAACATTTTTGGGGAAAATAAATTAAAGTTAGTCTTGAATGAGAACGTGTATCGCAATCGAGTGTTATGAAAATGGCTGAGAAGTGGCAGATGAACCGTGACGATTCTTAGGACCTCTATGTAAACCACTTTTAGTGATGGAGCTTCCTAATAAAAGATTGTTACTACTACTTCACAAAGATGTTTGTAAACACCGTTTGCGTAAGTCCGATAATTATAATCATGAAAGCAAAGAATACTCATTTAAAAGTTGTTTGAAGTGAACAGATAGCGAATTGTTTTCGCGCGAACAGCCCTAGCTGGTCGCACATATGATAATTTATTGTGAACGGATAACTTGATCTGTGCGCACGGCAGGCAATTTTATTCAAATGGGTAACTTGACCTGTGCGCACGGCAGGCAATTTTTTTTGCTCGGATAACTTGATCCGTGTACACGGCAGGCAATATTTTTCGCACGGATAGCTTGATCCATGCACACAGCTCACAATTTTTTTCGAACAGATAACTTAATCCGTCTGCACAGCTCTGAACTTTTTTCACACGGATCATACACGGCTTACGCACGGCTATCCGTGTGAAAATGGCAAATCATAAGGAACGTTTTTGCATGAGAGGTCACATATAGTATAAACATCTACAAAACTTAATTTAAGAGGAGCCGCCAGAATATTTCGAGAATCGAAAATCAGTGACAAAAAATCGAATTTCTTTTTATTTCGCCTTAACATCCCTTTCTGTGAACTAGTTTTAAATAAAATATTTTTAAGTTCCAGCGATTCTTTTTCCGGCTGAAATTTAAAAAAGTTTGAAAATTCGTTAAAAGAGCCATTTTCGCCTTGCCTAAGAGGTCAAATCGTCACGCAACTTTAGAAAGATGTTGTCCGTGCTAAACAAGTTCATTCACCATCACACTTTGCACAAAAAATTATTACAATACCACTGTACAATAAAAGCATATAAAAAGTTTCTTGTAGTTCTCTTTGGTATGATTTTTAATGCCGTTTTTAAAAAGGTGTATTTTGCACGATGTTTTTGGAGACAAAATGAAGGCTAACTTTGACCGGTTTAAACGACGCCTGGTACCTAAAATTTCGACATAATAACCATACCCGACGAAAGCTCATGTATCGAAATATACACCTGGAAAGTTTGGCCATTGGAAATTAAGTTTTGTCTTGGTAGTTAAATAAAACAAGATGCCACCCAAGCGCCATCTGTGCGTTCAGAATTCGATGTAGAGTGTGCTACTCCATGTGGGCTCTTAACACGAATGAAACGGTTTACAAGCTTAAAAACATTCCGAAACATTTGTCGCTTCTTATACATGAAGAAATGCTCTGCTGAGTTTTCACTACATATCCAAAAATACATTTCAACGTATTATTACAACGTACACTTAGTAAAAGAGAAGTATGTTAGGTTTGGTGATTAATATATAACAAGAAGATCTTTTAGATCTTATAAAAATTAAAATGTATTTTTTAGGACCTCTGTCGCAAAGCATTGCATATTCCAAAGCAGCCTTTCATGATTCACTGAGTACTCTAGACACCACATAACTTGATCAAAACAAACTGTATCATTGCACCATCGCTCTTAGCGATGGTACAATGATTGCACCATGGCTCGAAGCTATTAATAAATCGTTCTTAAAAGTCAAAATTTAATTTGTCTGTAAAGTAGTCACGCGAATCACACAATCCGAGATTTTCGTTATCTATGGCTAATTATAGAACTGCTTGTTCAGGCAAGCATTTAATTTTCCTTCAAATCTCTGAATTCGCTTCGATGAAACAGCCAAAGAATTTACTTAAATTGCCTAAGCCCACAGAAGATACTCGCAAAATTCAAAATAAATTAACGACCGTGTGTTCTGCGAAAAAAACTTGGAAATTAAGACTATCCGATTTTGTCACGTAGCGAAAATGAAAGCTGCAATGTCAGCACATTCCATTTATTCTTAGTTTATTTAAAATTCTCTTCAAATCTAACGCTTCGACAAAACCGAAAAAAAAAAAATTTTACACACATTAAAGAAACCAATATCCATAACATTTTCCCAGTATTAATGTTTCAACAGCTTTTGGTTAATAAACATCACGGGTTGCGTGATTCAAAGTCCCAAACACGATTTGGCCGAATGCAGGTCTGCGTCTGACCACCGACATAAATTGCGTCATTCGAATTCTGGCCGAGAGAAGTTTGGTTCAGCCTTCCGGCCAAAAAAAAACCAAGGGTAGATTAAGAACTGTGCTCGGCCTATGGTGACGCGGTTAACTACCAAAAACGTAGATAACATTTAAAAATTCTCGTAAGTTCATCCTTTGCATGACCATTTTGTGTATGTGACCCTAACTTTGACCGGTTTAAACGACGCCTGGTACCTAAAATTTCGACATAATAACCATACCAGATGAAAGCTCATTTATCAAAATATACACCTGGAAAGTTTGGCCGTTGGAAATTAAGTTTTGTCTCAGTAGTTAAATAAAACGTGATGCCACCCAAGCAGGAAGGAAGTGCATATGCGTTTTATGAGTGCTCGTTTTTATGAGTTTTTTTGAGTGTAGAACTCAAATACATAGTTATTTCGCAGTAATTTGATGTTCCCTCTCTCAAATTCGATGGTTTTTTATTGTTAGCTGTAGCCTAGATGTTAAGTGTAAACAGTCACAATAGAGTCAAGCTACTTCTGTTGTATCGAGAGAAAATTGCTCTGACTGCGACAACAAATATCATTGATAAATTTCATGTAATCTCATTGGCTACCTACGCTGTACATGTTACACGGCGCAGATGAAGGCCACATATTTTTTACACTAAAACGGGAATTTATTTGCTTTTACAGGTGCTAGTCATTTGCTCAAGTTTGCCTTTCTAAAACTATGCAATTGTGTTTTGACAGCTGTTAAATTTGACCACTCGCGGCCCATCTTAAATTGCTTTTCCCAGTGAAATTCTCAGTCGTGTTTCCACTGCACTTTCCCTAGCGGTTTTTTCAGTGTGGCACCAACGATTTTTAATAGGAGTTTGAAAAAGTGAGCAAAACACTGAAAAGGTTTAACCTAAGTGATCAGATTTATTGGTTACCCAATTTGGGTCAGGGTTAGCCTTCATTTTTGTCTCCCAAAAACATTGTGCAAAATACACCTTTATAAACCTTTTTAAAAACGGTGTTAAAAATCATACCAAAGGGAACTACAAGAAACTTTTTATATGCTTTGAATGTGTAGTAATATTATAATTACTGTGCAAAGTTTCATGGTGAATGGTCTTGTTAAGCGCGGTCAACATCTTTCTAAAGTTGCGTGACGATTTGACCGTTTCGGTAAGGGGAAAACGGTTATTTTAACAAGTTTTCAAACTTTTTTAGATTTCAGCCAGAAAGAAAATCGCTGGAACTTAAAAATATTTTTTTCGAAACTAGTTCACAGAAATGGATGTTTTGGCAAAATAAAAAAAAATTTGATTTTTTGTCGCTGATTTTCAATTCTCGAAATATGCTGGCGGCTTCTCTTAAAAAACCCACGATGCAAAAATGATCCAGTATCACATACAGCACCGCAGTCACAAATATGATATTTATTCAATCTTAAAAACATGTCAAATGAAAACCGTAGCAGTTTTCAAGCATTAATACTGAACGAAAGTAAACTGGCGTAGTACAATATGGCATGTAATCATTTGTGTTTACGTACGGTTTCCAAGTGCCTTCTTGTCTTTGGTCTCATTCGATATTCCATTCAGTGTTTTCTCCTCCGTCGATTGCTCGCATAAACTCTCCAACATTTTCTCGGTTAATGAATTTAGAAATGAAATACGGATAGCCGGACTTCACGCTGTCCACCCAACTGTAAACACGGTTGGAAGTATGTCACGTACTTACTGTATACATTGTAGATAACTTTGAGATTTGCGAAGGCCCTAAAAACTACAAAACTACCCACCAAGAATACTTTTGAAATTTAACAACAAACAGAAGCAATTTCTTTTGAAGCGTCTCGTGTTTAGAGAGAAACTTTTAGAAAGAACCTACATTGTAGCTACAGTACAAGAAACAGAACGGTTTATATTTGTGTTACATCTCTTGAACATCAATTCTAGTGTGTTACTTTGTTCAAGTTCTTGTTGAGCGCAGGAAAATAGCATCGTAGCTCCAGTTTTGGTCGACTGGCTAAACAACCCAATGCAGGACCATATATTAAAGGCGCTAAATCGAGCTATGTACTCTGTCAGCGATTGGAGCCAAAATTTACATGTTCTCCAACGTCGTAACGGTAAACTTACTAATCACTCGCAGACCCGTGTAATTTTTCTACAAATCATCCTAAATAGATTCAGTTTAATTGTACAACTTCTTACTTATTCAAAGTTAGCGCAACACTTAAAGAATCATCGAAAAACTTGCACCTTTACTGAAGGTCCTGTATTGCGTTAACTTCAATATTTAGGTTCTTCTTGCCCTCTTCAACTTGCGTCTTGAGTAGCTGTTAATTCTTTTGATTGAAGACTTCATTGAACATGGCAGCGGAAGGAAAACAAGAGGACTACATGGCTCCCTAATAAGAAGGAGCATGATTAAGAAACTAAAGTGGAAAAGTAGTCATCGAAAGCACTTTCAGGAAAGAAAGCCAGGCGTGAATTTGTCTTGATATAAAAGCAAAGTTTGTTTTGTTTGAAGCCGCCGCTAGTATATCAACATCCAGTGAGATCGCCTACTCGGTGGGGCCTTCCTTATCTCATCTAGATTACTTCTCAATGCCATCTTATGCTGTTTGTTGTTTTCCAACCATAGTGTGTTTTGGTTTTAATGTCTCTGGCAATTGCAGGTATTTGCAACACTTTCGTTCTTGTTTGTAAAATTGCACATCGTATACTGCGTTTTGTGTGGTTACATCTGCACGAAAGGTTTGTCTGCACGGTAAATGAACGAGATGTAAGATAAAATTTCTCAAATTCTTTTATGTCTGTTTTGCGTTTACGTTAAAATTTTAACAAAGGAATGTTTTATTTCAGCGTCGCTTTTTCCAGTATCATCGCAGTACTTGAGGTATGGTGGTATTGTAAATACTGAAATGGAAATGTGTGATCATGTACATGTTTATCTTCTCCACGAACTTCCTCCATTTGCATCAAAATGTGCGTGATGAAATATTGAAATCTAACGTAACAAAAAAAACAGGATTCAATTAGGCTAATATAATGACGAAACAATTTTATTTAGGTTGTGCAAGATTCTCCTCCAAAACTATTATTCTATTTCACGTAATTTTACGAATCAATTATCGTCACGGGGCAGCTCTGCAAACAGTACTGATTTCATTGTTGTGTTTGGAACACGCTCAAAGCCAGCAATGTTATCGCCAATATGCGAGCATGACACAAGTCATGGTCACGAAACACAGTGTCTCGTAAATAATTTTAAACCATCATGTCGAGGTATCGTTCCATTCCTGGTCATAATACAGCCTGATGAATGTCACGTTAATCATCGTAAACAATGTGAAATCAGACTCGCTCGATCACGCAAAATTCTGGCCATGTTATCACTCAGAACATAGCGAGACAACTGTCTCGGTCGCCTACTGTAGCGGGACAAATCTGGTGTCTCGCTTTGTCTCGTTCAATTCACGCCAAAAAAATGACATTATGGCCAGTTTCAAGCCCGATTCTCACCATGTCAGGCTATAAATTTTCGTACGGGGTACTCTCTCCAAGTCCGTGATGGGAGAAAAAATAATGCACATAACTGATTGTTGTGTTCGCTCCTTTCCCAGTTGAACTAGCTTCATCGATAAGAAGTTCATTTGGCATGGTATCCCCTCGGACATGACCCCAAAAATTCCACATTTTCGGGGGTATGTGAACTTGTTGCGCATAGTCAAAGCTGAAGTGCATTGTTTTGTTCAAAGAACAATCGTTCTGATCTTCGTGGTTTAATACTACGTTGATCCCAATTGCTTCCACAGTTTTTTCATAGTTTTCATATACACTTCTGTAAAATTGCTCTTTCAGTCTGTGCACAATTCGGATGATCCTGATGAGCCTTCACAATAAGTGACTTTTCCCTGTCTGAGAGGTTGGCGGCTCTTTGTAGTTTGGTGGTGTTATGTTGTCATGTCATGCACAGATCCGTCATTGGTTTGGACACCACCACGTGAGGATAAAACTGTCCCCATAGTTTAATAAATTTCGTGTAGGAAACTGCTCGCTTGTTTGAAGCTTCGCAGACAGTGTCATACGATCGCCAAACACCCATCTTCGTCTCACACGAAGGAAGAACTTTGATATTGTCACTTTTAAAACCTGGAATTCTTCCACGTAATTTAACAGAAATGCACAAACATCTTCAACCGTTGATTGAGGAAGTGTATTTTCGGGCAGTCTTTTGGTGTTGCCCGTGAAATCTTTGCAAATTCTATGCTGCTTGTAATGTTCATTCAACAGCCTGAATCTTGAATAGCTTATGCCGTAGAAAAGCATAAACATGTCCTTGCAAATAGATTTTGATTGAAAGAAGAAACTGCATCGTGGGTTTTGGTTTCGTTTCTCACCAATTGTCTTGGTACGGGTATAAAAGCCTGGATGCTTGCCAAAATTACTAGATCAAGCTCCCCGCTTGAAAGTTTAAGGCAGTTATTCAGATTAAACAAGACTGTGTCATTGGAAAACTGTTTAGAACAAGGACTGCCTTTTGCTCCCAGAGCACATCCACAGCCATCAGACATAAATTTCACCACTTTCTGAACTGCTTGATCATTAAATGCTTGCTCTCCTAAATCTGCCATTGCGTCGTAATGAGTTATGACCTCATCACTTCACATGACCGTGCACGTAACTTCATAGTCTAAGCACTGCACTTTCGACAGTAAAAACAGCCATCGATTAATGAACGTGAGTAAAGACATATGTAGTTTTCTTTTCTAAGGTTTTTTTTTACCTCATAATGGTTTAAAGGTTGCCTTAACTGATAGCTTGGTTGCCGTTTTAACGGAAAGAATATTTATGCAACGAATGCGCAAACGGTTACAGACAGTGCTTGCCGTTTGGACGGATGCAGATTCTTCTTAACGGATAGAGCTTGCCGTTTTAACGGATGCTAAAATTTTCTGAACGGACAAGGATGCAGTTTAACGGATGTTTCTGTTTGCTGAACTGATGGAGCTTTCCGTTTAATGGATAAGCCTTTCTGTTTAATGACTAGAGCTTTCTATTTTAATGGATGCTTAAAGCTTCCAAACAGATGACGCTTGCTTGCACTCTACGAAGCAGTGTTGGATAATAAAACGAAGTCCTCTAGCCCCCGGCCTCTCGCTTCTCACAGCATTTTACTTTTGATAAAAACAACTAGTTGAAAATATGTTACAGCACTGGCAGCAATGGGCTTAACATATACAAAGACACAAACGTGGTTTGCTGTAATTACCTTTCTAGTTACTCAGTGATACACATACATGTACTGCTCTACTGCTGTTTCTTTGCAGAGTTTCTCAAAGGAAACAGAGAGTGGCACTGACATGGATTCTATAAGATCCTGAATAGAATTCTTGAATGAGGTCTGGTCCTCCTCGTACTAAAGAGCACTCTTCCTCACCACCGCACAAGGGGTGGCACAATTTTGGAAAAATGGACCCCTTGATATTTCATCCAGAGATACTCCATGGTATGCTAAAAATCATGATATAAGTTTTAGGATCTAGAGTTTTCACATTTTTGAGAAAATTGCTAAAACCATCAACAACCGGTCAAGCTGAAAAATCACAGAAGTGATGTTATATTTCATGATCCGATAATCGAACTCACATGAAGGTGCATAGCAAATTAATAGAAACAAAATGCCGCAACACCTAGTGGATGCAAAAGAAAAAAAAAAGCATGCCATGACTAATGAGGAATTGGAAGACTTGTGTTTTGAACTGGGAACTTGGCCGCTTATACTGAAGAGAAACTAGAAACTGCTGGGGAAATTAATTTCTTCACCATGCGAGGATTTTTAAGAAATGCTGTGATCTGCGAGCTTCCAAAATTTTTTGACAAGGTGAACAAGTCTTTCATGGAAACCATGGGCATTTCATTCACAAAAAAAGTTTTGGAAGCCGCGAGAAAGCCTTCTCTTTCTCATTGCTGGTTACAAAAGCTTCCTTCATTTTTAAAAAACAAGTGGCGTTGTCAGGAATTGTAGTAAGGTTTCTAGAGGTGACCAGTTCTCTGTCTTGGCCTCTGTAACTGAAGCTGTGTACGATTTTTCTCACATTCATAGTCACAGCAAAATTTTATCGAACAACTGGGCACCAGACATGCAGCCATTATGCACTGAGAACGATGTTATCCTACACAGATTCGGTGGAGCTGCTATTTACCGAATGGAAAAGGTGGGAAGATATACCGTATTTACCCGTGTATAATGTGCACCTGTATATAATGCGCACCCGTATATAATGCGCACCCTGATTTTCCAGACAATTTTTGAAAAAAACAAAAAAATCGTTGTTCAACAAAAGACAAACATTACAATGTGTATATTCCATTGCAACAGTTTAATAACATGAACTTTTAAGCTTACAATACTCAGGTAATTAGTGTTGACCTGCGGGTAAACTTTCCTAAATCACAAAGCAGTTTTTTACAACAGTTTCGAAGTGAGCGATAATTTTTTGATTGTTAACAGTACCTCTAAATCCGTAAAAATCCTCTGACTCTGAGTCAGATGCGAAGAGCTCGTCTACAACGTCATCTTCTAAAATAGATTCATCATCTGAAGAACTGTCGAAAACACAATCATCCTCGGAACCATCCAGAGCATTTGTGATTGTTGCTTAACTGGGTAAAACTCTCGTAAGCAGGCTATTATTAAACCTTTGCATTGAAACTTATTAAACCTTTGCATTGAAACTTGCTGTAATCTGTAGTAGCTCAAAGAAAATTCTAAGGAATACAAGATAAGTTTTCTAAAAATTCTTACCTGGAAATTAAAAAATTTAGTTTTTGGCCTCAAAAATTGGGGATCGACTTATACAGGGGATCGACTAATACACGGGATCGACTAATACACGGGTAAATACGGTAACTTTCAACTTCTCCGCTGTGGTGTAACTTTGTCGCTTAGTGTTTTCTGCTGCCATGATTGCCCGTAAGTTTACAATTATTCCAATAAAGATGCTTCAAAACAATTTGTTTTAATCTACATATTTAAACAGCTGTTATTGGTTAGTTATGTTTTTATTATAACAAAAGCAAATGAGTGTAGCGGTGTAATCAACAAACAAAAGGTTCCGCATATAATGCACAGTGCAAATTTCGAACTAAAAGTTTTGGAAAAAAAGTGCGCATTATACACGGGTAAATACGGTACTGTTAATCACAAAAAGGGGACCATGAAAGTAACAGATGCACACAAACAAAATTTGAAGGAGCTTGAAATTATTTGGAAAATGAGACAAGACACTATGAAAAACTTGCCACAAGAAATTAGTGTCCATTTAAATGAAGGTGGACTCCATTTATGAAGGATGAAATGACAGAATTTGTTCGCAAGGCAGATAATCGCACTCGAAAGTTTACTGTTGGCCAGTCTTTCCAACGAGGTCCATCTTCCTTTTTGAAAAATGTTTTCACCAGTGTTTATGGTAGCAAAGAACTGTTTGACGGTTTTGTAAGTTCACTGAAATCCATTGTTAGTAACAGCTGAAAGTTATCAATAAGTAGTAAGAATAATACCAGGAGAAAAACATCTCTGGGATATCTTGACCAGCTAAGACAATTCCTTTGAAAGAGATACTATTTATTAGAGCAATAAATCATATACAATAAACATAAAGTAAAACATCCTATATTTTATACATATTGCATACACCAACCTGCATAATTTTAGCTGGTTGGACATTGAGAGGAGTCCAGACATCACGATATACAAAATTGTATCTCAGGCCAGGCACTTGCTTAGCACATCCCTGATCTTGTCTGCATTTGTCATGGCTGTACTGGTCAAAGATGGCTTTCCAACCAAATGGTGTATCATTGATTTCAAAAGATTTTGTTGCACTGGTTCTGGAGCTGTATAGGGCTGCAATTTGGTTTTTCAGCTATAAGTAAAATGCATTGTAAAAAAATAGTTAATTTTAAATTATAATCACCATACTTTTAAAATCTAGTATCAGTGAAATTCCAGATTTTTTGAACCACCAAGGGGAATGTAAATTGGTGCAATAATTGAGAGTAAATTTTTCCCTACTTCTTTGCAAAGGAGGCAAGAGATTTTCTCAATAACTCTGACAAGGAGATTCTAATAATTGAGGGTTTAACAAATCAGAAATCTTATAATAATATAGATTTTAATTTACATTTTAGGTATTGATAAAATTCAAGAAATGCTCATGATTAACATGTAGGTTTGAAGTAGTGTGGTTATCATCTGACGATTATTGATTAATTGTCACTAGAAAGACTTTGAGAGAAACAAGACTTTTTTACTAACTTAAAGGAGAAAAACACACTAAAGAGAAAAAGAGCAAAAGACAATGGTAATTAGATTAGGACTATTCCAAATGATAAGTTTGAAAAATTTTTAAGATTCCTCATCAGTAATATAAACCTCTGTTGTGTTTAGTTAGTAGTGGTCTCAACAGGACTAACTTAGTGAGAGGGACAAATCATTATGTAAACTATATTGTCTTCCTCTTCATCATAGGTATTGCTAAATTCCATCTTTGGTAGATATCTTTCCATACCAGTACCTTCTTCGGCTGGAAGTTGGCAAGCTTTGTAACCTGCAAGCACCTTTAGTAGGGCAAAATTGCTTGAGGCTCGATTGCAAACAAGAACTTTAACTCTAACTTTGTACAGACTGAATAACTTTACAGTCCTCATCACGCAATCATACAGAAAACTATGGTCCCAGGATTTCTCACAAGCACAGTATGGACGAATGATACTGTATGAGGATGCAAGATCCCTCCAAATAAAATGCTGAATGTAAAAAGTCTTGATATTTTGTCCTGAAGGAAAGGGAGTTCCTCTGGAGTCATAGCAAATACTTTAACATTTCAACTATTCATGTCAGACAATATTCTGGATTGCACTTTAGTTTCGTCAAAGATAACTGCACCAAATCCAAGAGGCTCAGGTCTCCCTTTTTTTTTTTGGAGCTTTGAGAACTCATCATACTTCAAAAATTGTTTTGGAAGAGCATTCTCATTTAATCCTGTTATTGTATTGTCAGACTTATAAGTTTCTTACAAGGAAGCTGTAGAATTCCTAAATTCTTGAGAGCTGAGTAGGGACTGGGTGACCGAGAGTAGATAGATATAGCTGAGTGTAAAAAGTGAAACATTGTTATTCATAACACAAATGTAGGAGAAGAAATTATTACACTCTAAATCCTCTTTGAAGACAACTTGAACATCCAGTATATAAGATAATTGTTAGGATTATTTCCTTTGTAAACAGTCAACCTTACCAGGAGAATGGTTAGTGATACATAAAAACCTGTTGTTTAATTATCCATTTTCCAATTGCCCATAATTCACTCTGTTTGCCATCAAATTTTACATAAGCTATACACCGTATTCATAAATGGCGGCCGTGGGGAACGGCCTGGTTTCGAACATATGAAAGTGAGGCTTGGTAGGCCAGCTGAACCTTGAAGCGCACTTAGATTTGTATTATATTGGTGGGTCTTAGCTGTAAAAACTACGAGAAGTTATTTGAAATTTTTATCTTTTGAAAAATAGCTGGGTAAAAGGTTCCCTTAGTCTTTATAGGGGACAATTTTCTACTCGGAGATTAGCTGAGAAATGCCAACACATTGTTGCGTTCCGTTGTGCACGAAGAAGGATAAGTGAGACAAAGATACGGGGGAAAAGATATCCTTTTTTCGTTTTCCAGACGATCCAAGTACCAGAAAGGAGTGGATCCATGCCATTAGAAGAGATGTAGGCAAGGAGTTTTCTATATTAGAAGGAACGAGGGTTTGTTCGAGGCATTTTAAGCCTGAAGATTTGAAGAAAAGTCTTAATGGAAAGATCAGTCCCAAACCAGGAACTGTGCCAAGTATCTTTGCATGGAAGCGAAGTTCTCCCCGCAAACGGCCGCCACCAATTCCACGCTTCACGGCTACAACCGTGACAAACAATTTAGCATCAGAATTTAGCGAAGTTATGCATTCGGCGACCTAATTCAGCGAAGTTACATGCAATGATTCGTCTTCTACAAATATGGCCAACAGGACGTCTTTTCCGGAAACAGCAGAAATACCCCAAACACCCGAGCGACAGGAGCATAATAATGTAATAACAACCGAGCTTCAAGAGAACCTGTCTGCAGCTCTTTTAAAAATTGAAGAACTAGAAGCAGTTGTTTTGCAATTAAAAGAAAAAATTGTGTCTCTGGAACAGAAAAACGAGCAACTAGAGGAACAGATGTTTTCATTAAAAAACATCTCATCAAATGACTCGCTAGTAGCATTTTATACGGGGTTTCCGAATTATGAGACTATGTTGGCGTTGGATCCTGGAGCCAGGGGAGAAAACATAAATTACTGGTTGTCTGGAAAGGAAGTTGCTGGCAATGCTAAGCCTGTGAAACAAGGAAGGCCAAGGTCTCTAAAACCAGTAGATGAGTTCTTTCTGACATTGTGTAGACTGAGGCAAGGTTTTGCTGAGTTACATTTAGCTCACTTATTTAACGTTTCTCAGCCAACTGTTAGCAGAATCTTTATCTCTTGGATAAACTATATGTATTTGAAACTTGGCCATATAAATTGTTGGCCTTCTAGAGAACTAATAGATGAGACAATGCGTCAGGATTTTAAGGCAAAGTATCCAACCACAAGGGTCATTATTGACTGTACCGAGATCCCCTGTGAAATGCCTAGCAGCCTTCTTTTAAATAGTGAATTGTTTAGCTCGTATAAACACCATACCACTTTAAAGGCATTGGTGGGAATTTCACCTAAAGGGTTCTTAACATTTATTGGCCAACTCTATACTGGAAGTATATCTGACAGGGAAATAGTAGAGCGAAGTGGCTTCCTGAACCTTCCCTTTTCAAATGGGGACTCTGTAATGGCTGACAAAGGCTTAACTAATAAAGACATTCTACCCCTTGGTGTTTCCTTGAACATCCCTCCTTTTCTGGGAATGTCTGATCAGATGCCAGCTGAAGATGTGATTGCAACACAAGAAATTGCTAGCTTAAGAATACATGTGGAAAGGGCTATAAATAAGGTGAAGAATTTTCTTATATTTGTGGGGGTTATTCCATTGAGCCTTTTTGGGGTAGTGAATCAAATGTGGTGTGTGTGTGCCATGTTGTGCAACATGCAGGATCCCATTATTAGTGCTTAAATTAATCTTGAGTTCACACAAAGTGACAAGCAGGCAGGTCATAGGGTTGTATGTATATAAAATGATTATTTCAAATCCGGTGAAAAATATAATATTGTACTACAATATTGTACAAAATCAGCATAATAATATTTTTTATCTTGAATCAGCCCTGAGTGACTGTTTCCTTATTAAATGTCACCACTGACAATGTATATATCCCTATCTTTGTTTAGCTGTGGCCAGAGGCAGGAGATTTTGATCTAATCATGTAAATGGAAGGAATATTAAACATCTACATGTAATAATAAAACACATGCCCGCAATTATTTAGATCTTGAGATGGCCTACTTTATAAATAAAAAAGACTTTTTTACATTTAAGTTAAATGTCCTGCATCTGAATCACCTTCTGTGACTTAACATTCTACCTTTTGTGAATATTTACAATTGAATTATAATGAAGAAAAAATCTTGTGCTGACTGGAACTTGTAACTATTGTGTTTCTGCAGCCAATCATGCAAATGTGTATGTCAATTTTTCACATTTGTCATTCATTTCTAATTTCCACATTGCACACTATGAAAATTGAAAAAAATAAGGTGCTGATCACTATTTTAAAAAAATGATTTCACATTATATTGGTTATGTACATGTAACTGCAACTCTCCTCAACTTTTAAAGCTCCAATATTAATACCAAATCCCCTCAATTTGGTTTCCCACATACTGTACATCATGTTGTTTAGTTGTAGCTGTGAAAGGTTTTTTGAAAAACCAAAACAATAATTATTTGTCTTTGGTAATCAATCCTTCTTATTCTCATGATTTGGGATTGTTTAAGTTTTGCATTACCAGGAGAAAGTTGATGTTGATCAACACGTGCCTATTGGAGCTTTAAAAGCTTCAATCCGTAACCATTCTTGACCAGGAGTAATAAAAGTAAAATGAACATGTACCTCAATGCCAGACATTTGTTTACCTAATGGAAGATTAGTATTTGGCTGCATATTTGATGAAATGGGTAAAGTAATATGTTTTAAGCTGTTGTTTTAGATTTGCCCAGTAGCCAGCCAGCATCAAATGGGATTCTCTCCACTGAAATTCCTTTCTTTGTCTTGCAACTAACAACTTTATTACCAGAAAATATACACAATGTTTTGAAAAGAAAATATATATATAATTAAAACAGAATATGGTAACAACACTCAGAAAAACTAAAAAGCTTATCGAGCTGAGCGAAGT